>Ga0265340_10000606_pt1 | contig 20012 bp, 23 predicted proteins | sample 4CB225metaG_FD_202082 | JGI IMG/M metagenome (GOLD analysis project Ga0265340, IMG submission 202082) | Rhizosphere microbial communities from Carex aquatilis grown in University of Washington, Seatle, WA, United States - 4-CB2-25 metaG | ecosystem: Host-associated > Plants > Roots >...
GCGAACCATCCGGTGAAGGATCTCACCACCGGCAACGTCGAGATCGTTTCGATGAATCACGGCTTCACGGTGGATGCTTCGACGCTCCCCAAAGGCGTGACCGAAACGCATGTCTCGCTGTTCGACGGCACAAACTGCGGTCTGGCCGTCGACAATCGCGACATATTCAGCGTGCAGTATCACCCCGAAGCCTCGCCCGGCCCGATGGATTCCCATTATCTGTTCGAGCGTTTCGCGAAGGCCGCGAAGAAGCGCGCCGCCTAGGCCCTGACACAAATCCGTCATGGACGGTGATTAGCTTCGCGCTCTCGCGAAATTGGGGCGCACCATGACCTTGGGACTTCTCGTCGGCCGTTTCGGCGAATTCGTGCGCGATCAACACGACGTGCCGCAGGAGAGCACGCCGCAGCGCGAGTTTCCCGATGCACTCTCGCATATTCGTGAGGTGTGCAGCCACCATCTTATTCCGCTTGCGTTGCTGGCGCGCGCCGATGGCCATTCGGATGAGTCCGAGCAGAAGGCAATACTCGACTACTGCGCGATATTGATGGACAGGTCGGGATCGAAGCTCAGCGATGCCGATCGCACCGCCTTCCGGGACTACATCGCCGGATTTCGCCCCAGTCTCACCCAGCTCGAGCCGGCGCTAAAGCGCATCGAGCGCGAACCGAAAGACAAAGTCGCGATGTTGTTCGGCGCGGCCGTCAACGTCATCGAAGCGGATGGCAAGCGCGACGAGAGTGAAGTGAAGTTCCTCGCCATGCTGAACGAGGACCTGGCGAAGCTCGAACATCGCTAGCAGGCACAAGCGAACTCCCCGCCGCGTTATAGCGCAGCGAGGAGATTTGCTTCAGCGGTTATCGAGCTGCGCGCGCACGCAATCGAGTCCCAGCCGCGAAACGCGGTAAGGCTGGCCGTTCAAGCTATAGATCAGCCCGCGCCGTTTCAGCCGTTGAAACAGCGACAACGTGCAATCGGTCAGGCGATGACCATCGCGGTTAAAGCAATCGATTTCGATCACCTGCTTGCCGTCGCGTTTGTGACGGATGAAGCCACCCTGCGCGAGCACATGCAGCACGCGCTGTTCGAGTTTGGAAATATTCACGAAAATTGTCTCTCATCACACCGAACTCCGCTGGCTTCTCTCGCGCGCGCAAAAGCGCACGCTGGAAACCAGCGTTGCCTGGCCCGCGCGAAGGCGAGCGATCAGTGGATGGTGACAATCTCTTGCATAATCCCTCGGATGAAGGGCGTGAACACGGAGATGTAAAACGCGTTCGAGTCAGAGGTCAATCCGGCCGGAAAAGGCTATTCACCTTCGTCGTCGCCGGTCCAACCTTTGAGCTTGGTGGACGGCGGCGCGCCAATGATGCTGTACCCAGCGTCGACGAGATGCACTTCGCCCGTGACGCCCGCGCCCATGTCGCTGAGCAAATAGAGCGCCGAATTGCCGACACTATCGAGGTCTACGGTTTTGTTGAGCGGTGACTGCGCCTTGTTCCAACGGAACACGACGCGGCTCTCACCGATCACCGAACCTGCCAGTGTGCGCATCACGCCCGCCGAAATCGCATTGACGCGGATATTGTCGCGACCCAGATCCGCTGCGAGATAACGCACGCTCGATTCCAACGCCGCCTTCGCCACTCCCATCACATTATAGTTTGGGATGACGCGTTGCGCGCCCATATGCGTGAGCGTGATGAGCGATCCGCCATTCGGCATCATCGCCTTGGCCCGGCGCGCGATGGCCGTGAACGAGTAGCAGGAGATCAACAGCGAGCGGACGAAGTTTTCCCGGCTCGTATCGACGTACCGGCCCTTCAATTCATCGCGGTCGGAAAACGCAACAGCGTGTACGACGAAATCAAGCGTCTTCCACTCACGCCGCAACACATCGAACGCTGCATCAATCTGATTGTCGTCTTCGACATCGCAGGGCAGCATGATCGTCGAGCCGATGCTTTCCGCAAGCGGCTTCAAACGCCGCAATTGCGCATCTCCCTGATAGGAGAACGCGACCTCCGCGCCGTGCGCCGAAAGCGTCCGCGCGATTCCCCAGGCAATGGAATGGTCGTTGGCGACCCCCATCACCAAACCGCGCCTGCCCTTCATGATCGCCGCGTCAGCCATACCTCAAATCCTGCCCTGCTAATGCTGTGCGCGCTTTAAGCGTCTGCCCGTTGAAAGACCAGCGTGGCGTTGGTGCCGCCAAATCCGAAGGAGTTGGAAAGTGCGCGGCCGATCTTCGCATTATCGATGCGTTTGCGAACGATCGGCGCGTCAGCAACCTCCGGATCGATCTCCTCGATGTTGGCGCTTTCCGCGACGAAGCCGTTGTTCATTTGCAGGATCGAGTAGATCGCTTCCTGCACGCCGGTGCCGCCGAGCGAATGGCCCGTCAGCGATTTGGTGGAATTCACCGGCGGGATCTTGTCGCCGAACACTTCGCGCAGCGCCTTGATCTCGGTGACATCGCCAACCGGAGTCGATGTGCCATGCGCGTTGATGTAATCGATATCGCCTTTCACGGTCGCCATCGCCTGCTGCATGCAGCGCACCGCGCCTTCGCCCGACGGCGCCACCATGTCGTGACCATCGCTCGTCGCGCCATAGCCCACCAACTCGGCATAAATCTTCGCGCCGCGCGCTTTGGCGTGTTCCCATTCTTCCAACACCACAACGCCGCCACCGCCCGCGATGACGAAGCCGTCGCGGTTTTTGTCGAAAGCACGCGAGGCTGTCGACGGTGTGTCATTATACTTCGTCGACATCGCGCCCATCGCGTCAAACAGGCAGGAGAGCGTCCAGTCGAGTTCTTCGGCGCCACCGGCAAACACGATGTCCTGCTTGCCCCATTGGATCATCTCGGCAGCGTTGCCGACGCAATGCGCCGATGTCGCGCAGGCCGACGAGATAGAATAGTTCACGCCCTTGATCTTGTACCATGTGGAAAGCACCGCCGAGCATGTCGACGACATCGCTTTGGGCACGGCGAAAGGTCCGATGCGCTTGGGGCTTTTGTTTTCGCGCGTGATGTCCACCGCCTGCACGATGTTGCGCACGGACGGTCCGCCCGAACCCACGATCAAGCCGGTCCGCGGATTGACGATGTCTTTCTCTTCGAGGCCGCTGTCGCGGATTGCCTGTTCCATCGAGAGGAATGCATACGCGGCGGTGTCGCCCATAAAGCGTTTCGCGCGACGGTCGATTGAGGCGTCGAGATCGATGACCGGCTTACCCTGAACGCGGCTTTTGAATCCGTGCTCGGCATGCTCCGGCGAAGCCGTGATACCCGACTTTGCTTCGCGCAAAGAGGCGACGACTTCCTGTGTGGAATTCCCGATGGGCGATACGATACCCATGCCCGTGACGGCGACCCGTCTCATGGCGTTTCTCCTGTCTGTGCGAATGCCATTGTTATGATTTCAACCGCGCGCAGCTGCAGCGGCGGCTTGCTCGTCGGTGACAAGACCGACTTTGAGATCCTTCGCTTCGAAGACCTGCTTTCCATCGACCTCGACGATACCGTCGGCAACGCCGAGCACGAGCTTGCGAAGGATCACGCGCTTCATGTCGATATAATAGCTTACCTTCTTGGCGGTCGGCAGGATCATGCCAGCAAATTTTACTTCGCCGACGCCGAGCGCGCGGCCGCGGCCAAGCCCGCCCATCCAACCCAGGAAAAATCCGACGAGCTGCCAAAGCGCATCCAGCGGCAAACATCCCGGCATCACAGGATCGCCGAGAAAGTGGCATTTGAAGAACCAGAGATCGGGATTGATATCGAGTTCGGCGTGAATCTGGCCCTTGTCGGCGCTGCCGCCCTTGTCGGAAATGTTCAGGATGCGATCCATCATCAGCATCGGCGGCATGGGCAGCTTGGCGTTGCCCTCGCCGAACAAATCGCCGCGCGCGCAGGACAGCAATCCTTCAAGATCGAAGCTCGACCTGCTCATCACCGCATCTGTCATGTGCCCGAAAATCCTGTTGTTCAGGTCCCTAAAGCGCAAAACCCTTGACAAAAACGCGCTTAGAGACGATTTCTGTTTTTTAGAAGCGTTCTAACGAAGCATTGTTAGATTGCACATTAGCAAGGTTGGGTCGCGGGTGTCATTCCCCGCAAAAACCAGCCAGCGATGTCGAAGTTCCTGGCGAAAGTGTGATGCGTTGAATCGCAAGAAGCAGCAACTAAATAAAACGCCGGGCGATGTCGCGCGGCTGCGTGCGGCGGGCTTGCGCCCCACGCGCCAGCGCATGGCATTGGCAGGTCTGCTGTTTCGTCATGGCGACAGACATGTCACCGCGGAAGCCCTGCATGATGAAGCGGCGAAAGCAGGCGTGCGCGTGTCCCTCGCCACCATTTACAACACGCTGCATCAATTCACCGACGCGGGCATGCTGAGCGAAGTTGTCGTCGATTCCGGCAAGGCTTATTTCGACACCAATATTGGCGACCACCAGCACTTCTATATCGAAGACGAAGGCGAGCTGATCGACATTCCCGGCGAGACAATCGCGGTGGCGGGAGTTCCTTCACCGCCCAAGGGCATGGCCGTGGAACGTGTAGATGTCGTGGTGCGCATTAAGCGCGCCTGATCCCGAACTCCTTCTTTTGAATAATTCTAATCTGTGTTGACAGGCCCCTTTCGCGGGGGCATGTTCCATCCAGCCGTTTACAGGAGGATCCCATGGCTGCACTCAAAGACTCCAAGACCGCACAGAATCTGAAAGACGCATTCGCCGGCGAAAGCCAGGCCAACCGCCGCTACCTCTACTTTGCGCAAAAGGCCGACGTGGAAGGCTATAACGATGTCTCCGCCGTGTTCCGCTCCACCGCGGAAGGCGAGACCGGACATGCGCACGGTCATCTCGAATTTCTCGAAGCTGTCGGCGATCCGGCAACGGGCGAGCCGATCGGCGCAACCGATCTGAATCTGAAGGCATCCATTGCGGGCGAAACGCACGAATACACCGACATGTATCCGGGCATGGCAAAGACCGCGCGCAGCGAAGGCTTCGACGAAATCGCCGACTGGTTCGAGACTCTCGCGAAGGCCGAGAAGTCTCACGCCGGCCGCTTCCAGAAAGCGCTCGACACGCTAGGCAAGTAAATACGCGGAAGGCGAGTGGCGAATAGCGAATAGCGCGGCCACTCGCCATTTTCTTTTTCCCCATTCGCTATTCGCCATTCGCTAAACACCATGACTTCCCGCGAAGGCAGCCTCGACGCACCGACGCGTCATCCCATCGACTGGCAAAATCCGGATTTCACCGATCCGGTGAAGCTCGACGCCGAGATGCGCCGCGTGTTCGATATCTGTCACGGCTGCCGCCGCTGCTTCAATCTGTGCGACAGTTTCCCGCGGCTGTTCGATATGATCGATTCTTCGCCGACCGAAGAACTCGACAGCGTGCCGAGCGAAAAGTTCACGCAAGTCACCGAAGCCTGCACGCTCTGCGACATGTGCTTCATGACGAAGTGCCCGTATGTTCCGCCGCATCCATTCCAACTCGATTTTCCGCATCTACTGCTGCGCCATCGCGTGGCGGAAGCAAAAGCGGGCAAGACGGATTTCGTCGCGCGTCAGCTCGCAGAAATGGATCGCAATGGCAAACTTGCGGTACCGCTCGCCCCTCTGGTGAACTGGGGCGCGGATCGCAACAACGCGCTAACACGTCCCGCGATGGACGCAGCGCTGCATATCGACAAGACCGCGACGTTGCCGAAATTCGCCTCGCAAACCTTCATGCGAGTGGACAAGAAAAATCCGGGCACGGTGAATGCGAGCGCACCGGCATACGGGAAGCGCAAGGCCGCGATCTTCGCGACGTGCTTCGTGAACTACAACAAACCTGACACGGGAATGGCCGCGCGCACCGTGCTCAATCATTTGGGCGTCGAGACACGCGCCGCCTATCCCGGCTGCTGCGGTATGCCTTTCCTCGAACAAGCCGAGATGGAGAAGGTCGCGGCACAGGCGAAGAAGGTCTCCGCAGAACTCGTGAAGCTGATCGGCGAAGGCTATGACATCATCGCACCGACAGCCTCTTGCGGGTTGATGTTGAAATTCGAATGGGCGCTGGTCGTGCCTGACGATGAGAATGTGAAACGCGTTGCCAAATCGACTTTCGATATCGACGAATATGTCGTGGACATCGCCAAGCGCGAAGGCTTGCCCGCCGGACTTAAATCATTGCCCGAAGGCGTGACGGTGCATTTGGCCTGTCATGCGCGCGCACAGAACATGGGACCGAAAGCCGCCGAGATGCTGCGCCTTATTCCCGAAACGCCTGTCGATGTGATTGAGCGTTGCTCCGGGCATGGCGGCACCTTCGGCGTGGTGAAGCCGACGCATGCCGTCGCGGAAAAAGTGGGGCGTCCGGTTTTCCGCACGGCGGCGCAGCAGGCGCGCGGACATATCGCGTCCGATTGCCCGCTCGCCGCCCAGCATATTTTTCAAAATGTCAGCGAACTGAATGCCAAAGATGGCAAGGAAACGCGCGCAAAAGAGGCGGAACATCCGATCCAGATCTTCGCGCGCGCGTTTGGATTGGTGGAGTAGATGATGCCTGCATTACAACGCAAAATCACGACGGCCGATATATTGCCGCCTGCGACCTACGCAGCCGAACGTGCGGAGCGCCGCAAGGCGCTGGTCGCCGTCAAGAAGAACCGGCGCATGGAGGTCGGTCCCTTCGCGACATTCTATTTCGAGAATTACGACACGATGTTCCAGCAAGTTCACGAAATGCTGCATATCGAGAAAGGCGGCGCCGAACAGATCGCCGGCGAACTCGACGCCTACAATCCGCTGATCCCGCAAGGTTCCGAACTGATCGCAACGCTGATGCTGGAAATCGAGGACGTGAACAAGCGCAACCGCGAACTTTTCCGCCTCGCCGGTATCGAAGAGAGCGTCTATATCGAAATGGAGCAGCAGCGCATTCCCGCAACGCCCACCGAATATGATGACCGCACAACGCCCGATGGCAAAACATCATCCGTGCATTGGGTACGATTCAAATTCACGCCGGAACAGATCGCGAAGTTCAAGGACGTAAACATCGCTGCCATTCTAGGCGTAGCGCATCCCGCTTACGGCCACATGGCCGTGATCCCGCCTGACGTTCGTGCGGAGCTGGCGAAGGATTTCGCCTAGCGCAAATTCATACTCGTCAGTTTTTCCAGCGCCGCGATCGCCTCGTGCGCGCTTTCGACCTTGATCGTCTCCATGCCCATCGCGCGCGCAGGCTTCAGGTTCACACCGAGATCATCCAGGAAAATACACGCGTTGGGCTGTACGCCAAGCGCTTCGCACATCATCTCGTAAATGCGCGGATCGGGCTTGCGGATTCCGGTCTTGGCCGATTCGATAACGTGATCGAACAGCGCCATCACTTCCCTGGCGTATAACGCGCGGCCTTCGGTCGATCCCATCTGGTTGGACGGAACATTGTTGGTGATGCAGCCGGTCTTGTATTTCGTCTTGATGCGCCGCAGCGCCTCGATCATCTCCGGGCGGAAGTCGCCGGAGAGCAATCCGATAATGTCTTTGCCCGGAACATAATGCCCCAGCGCCAGCGCTTCATCGGCAAACGCTTTGTCAAAGCCGTTAAGATCGAGTTCGGCGCGCTCGAACCGCGCCCACGCGTTGGTAAGGTGGTTCTGACTGTTGATCTTACGGATGAGATCGGCCGGCAAACTGTTTTCGCGCTCGTATCGCGCGAAGGCTTCGAAAGGTGACGTGGTGAAAACGCCGCCGAAATCCCAAATCACCGCTTCGAACATTGCCGCGCCGTCAATAAGTATCGCTTGCGCAGATCAAGCAGCCGCGCCCTAATCGGTCAAGGGAGAACGTCATGAGCGAGCGGGTCGTACACACGCCGCCCGAATCCAGAGGCGAGGCGAAGGCTAGTTCGCGGCTCAGAGGCCGCCGCATTCTGGTTCTGGGCGGCGGGCAGATGGATATTGGCGAGGCCGATACACCCATCGGCAATGGCCGCGCGATCAGCGTCTTGTGTGCGCGCGAAGGCGCGGCTGTTGCTGTCGCGGACCGCGATCTTGCCAGCGCCGAAGCAACCGTTTCGTTGATCGAGAAAGAAAACAATCAGGCTTTCGCCATCGAAGCGGACGCGACGAAAGAAGACGATATTGTCCGCATGATTTCGGAAGCGAGTGCGGGCTTGGGATCGCTCGACGGGATCGTTCTCAATGTCGGCATTGGAGCAGGCGGCGCGTGGCTGGACGGGACTAGCGCGGAAAGCTGGGACAAAGTCTTCGCGATCAATCTGCGCTCACATATGCTCACGGTGAAGCATGCAATGATGAAGCTCGAGGATGGATCGTCTATCGTTTTTGTTTCCTCCATCGCCGGCATGACCGCCGGAAGCCGCCTGCCCGCCTATGACGCATCGAAAGCCGGATTGCTCGGACTGTGCCGTCACGTCGCTTTCGAGGGCGCACGACGCTGGATACGCGCGAATGTTGTCGCGCCTGGATTGATGGACACATCCATCGGCCGCCTCGCCACACGCGGACGTCCTAACCGGGCGGCAACGAACGTGCCGCTCAACCGCCAGGGTACAGGATGGGAAACAGCCTATGCCGCGCTGTTCCTGCTCTCCGACGAAAGCGCATACATCACAGGCCAGACACTCGCCGTTGATGGAGGATTGACCGGGCTATGAGCATGACTTTTCCAAAAGCGGGTTATGACGCAGGCGTCGAAAGTTTCGGCAATGGCTCATTCGCCTATTTGCAACCGGATGGTGGCTGGGGTTTGTCGAATTCCGGCCTTGTGACCAGCGACGGTGAATCGCTGCTCATCGATACGATGTTCGACTATGCGCACACGCGCGCGATGCTGGACGGTTTCAAGCGTGCGAGCGATGCAAAGATTCGCGTCCTCTTCAACACGCATCACAATGGCGATCATTGCTACGGCAATGCATTGGTCGAAGGTGCGGAGATCATCGCCACCGGAGCCGCGAAGACCGCAATGGGCCACGAGACGCCGGCCGGCCTTGCTGGATTGATGAAGGTCGCCGGCAATATGGGCCTCACTGGCGAATATTTCCTGCACTGCTTCGGGCGTTATCAATTCGACGGCATCGACGCGAAACTTCCGGACACGACATTTCACGGCCACGCTTCCAAAGTCGTCGGCAGCAAAACCGTAGAGCTGATCGAAGTCGGGCCCGCTCATACCGGCGGCGATGCCATCGCTTATGTGCCTTCCGACAAAACGATCTTCACGGGCGATATTCTTTTCATCGAGGGACACCCGATCATTTGGGCGGGCCCGGTCGGCAACTGGATTTCCGCCTGCGAAGAAATCGAAGCGATGGATGCCGATGTGATTGTGCCGGGACACGGCCCCATCACCGACAAGCGCGGCGTCGCGCGCGTGCGCGACTATCTCACCTACATTCGCGACGAAGCGAAGAACCGCTACGACTCAGGCATGGGGGCGCTGGAAGCGGCGCGCGACATCTCCTTCGCCGATTATGCGAATTGGGGCGACAGCGAACGCATCGCCGTCAACACCGCCACGCTCTATCGCGAATTCGGCGCGAAGGACGTGCCGTCCGATGCAGCCACGCTGTTCGGCTGGATGGCGCAGATATGGAACGACAAAAGGAAATAGCCATGACGCTTATCGTTTACGAACATCCGCTTTCGCCATACGCACAGAAGGTGAAAATCGCGCTGGATGAAAAAGGCATCGCCTATGAAGCGCGCATGCCGACCGCTATCGGCAGCGGTCAGCCGGATCACGCGTTTCTGAAATCCAATCCGCGGGGTGAAGTCCCATCATTGCTCGATGGCGATGCGTCGATTTTCGATTCCACCATCATCCTCGAATATATTGAAGACAAATGGCCCACGCCGCCGATGTTGCCCAAAGACCCGCTGGCGCGCGCGAAAGCCCGCACCATCGAAGAGGTGATGGACACGAGCTTCGAGCCGATCAACTGGGGCTTGGGCGAGATTAAATGGTTCAGGCGCGCGACCGGTGAGCGCGCTCGCACGCTGGAAGCGCGCGCGCATGCGCAAGCGCGCGGTCTATATACATGGCTGGAGCGTCAGCTCGGCGACAGCGAGTGGTTCAACGGTGCAACATTCGGCTGGGGCGATCTTTCGGTCGTGCCGTATCTGAATGGCGCGCGCGGCAACGGCATCGGGCCGGATGAAATCTCGCCGCTCGGCAAATGGCTCAAACGCGCCAATGAACGGCCTTCGGTGAAGAAATCCGCCGGTGCCGCGGCGGCCGTCGTTAGTTCGATGACACAGGTGCATCAGGCCATCGAAAGCAAAATGTTCAAGCGCGAATATCGCGATCACAGACTCGAATGGATGATCCGATCCGGCGGCATGGATGTCGTGCTCGAAGGCATCAAGAATGACAACATCCGCTTCTCGGCGGAGCTGCGCTAAGTCCAAATTGTCATCACCCGGCTTGTCCGGGTGATCCATTTTTTCCGAAAATTGGATCGCCCGCATGAAGCGGGCGATGACAAGGGATAGGAGGAAGAATTGAGTGAACAGATTATTCTCCATCACTACGCGTCTTCGCCGTTCTCAGAGAAGGTGCGCGTCGCCCTCGGTATTAAGCAGCTTGCATGGCGCGCCGTAGAACAGCCTGTGATCATGCCCAAGCCGGATCTTGTTCCACTCACCGGTGGCTACCGGAAAATTCCAGTGATGCAGATCGGCGCGGACATTTATTGCGACACGCAGATCATTTTGCGCGAACTGGAACGGCGCTATCCCACACCGTCCATCTTTCCGGTCAAGAATGGACTCGCCTACGCAATTGGCTTCTGGAGCGACCGGCTGTTTTTCATGCCCAGCGTCGGCATCGTGTTCGGCGAGATCGGTCACATGGTGCCGGAGGAGTTCAAGAAAGATCGCGAAAAGCTTTCGGGTACGGCATTCTCTACCGAAGCCATGGCGGCAGCGGCGCCTTTCGCGCGCGATCAATGGCGCGCCCATGCCGACTATGTGGCGGAGACATTGGAAGACGGCCGCGATTTCATGGGCGGCGCGAAACCGGGAGCAGCGGATATCCATGCTTACATGAATTTCTGGTGGCTCAACGCGGCAGCGCCGCAGGCCGCCGATAAACTGCTCGCGGAATTTCCGAAGATTGTGGACTGGATCGCGCGCATCGCCGCCATCGGTCACGGCAAGCCTTCGCCGATGGGTCCGAAAGAAGCGCTTGCGATCGCGAAAGCCGCCGAACCTGCCGCGCAACGTGCTACCAACCCGCACGATCCGCGCGGGCTAAAGGCAGGCGATAAGGTGACGGTCTCAGCCGATGACTATGGCCGCGATCCCATAGCCGGCGAAGTCATCTTTTCCGACGCGCATGAGATCGCGATTTTGCGAAACGATCCGCAAGCCGGAAATATCGCGGTGCATTTTCCGCGGGCGGGATTTGTTGTGCTAAAAGTCTGAACTAACGCAGCGCGGCTCTGGGCAACGCTTCGTGCGGTGCCTCGGCGGCCCATTCGTTTGCAGCGGTATAGTAGCCTGCGGCAAAAACCTTGGTCATCGCGCCGTTCGCGTCCAGCAGCGGCGCTTCCAGATATTCGCCGATGAGGAAAGATTTGTTGTTGGTTTCCGACCGCGTGAAGAAACGCAGCGGAACACTGGCATCCAGAACTTCATCCAGCGCCGCATTCCAGCGCGGCAGAAAAGACTCCGGAACGACCTCGTCCAAAAACTTGTTGGCGAGATCGCCCATCACCTGGACGAATTTCGATCCCATCAGGCGCACGCGCCAGCGGCGCTTGCCACTCTCACCGGTTACACGTTCATAGATCGCGATGTGAGGAAGATAGGCTTTGAGCAATTTCGGGGTCAGCGCGTCGCGCATCGGGGCGCGGTCGGGGCCGGCCTTGTCGCGCCATATCGCCAGCAACGTCGCGAGCTCGACATGATGAAACGCCAGCGTGTTGTCGCAAACACCGCCCCAGCTCTGGGCGAGCGACAGGGCGTTGTATTGCGCGCCGGGCACATCGGATTGCGGCCTATCCATGATCTCTTTTACGGCCGGAAAGGTCGAAACTTCGTTAACGAAGGGTTCCAGAATAGATCTGCCGAGGTTTCAGCACTATTCGACCGCCGCAGCTCGCATAAGCACATCGGCCATCGATAGAGCGAGCGCCTCAATTCTCCAGCATCACCTTGCACTGATGGGTCGGCTTGCGCAGCGCCTCGAATGCGGCGGGTAGCGCGTCGAGGGCAACGATGTCCGTTACCATGTGATCCACGTCCACGCGATCGGACGCGATCATGCCGATAACGTAATCGAAATCGGCAGGGCGATAGCCGAGCACGAATTGTATTTCCAGCTCCTTCACGATTCCCATCAAGGGCATGATCGTGTCCGGCTGCTGGCATACACCGGCAACAACAATGCGGCTGTGGCGCGGAGCATCCATCATCGCGGCGCCGATCAATCCGGGCGCACCGACGCATTCGAAAATAATATCCGGTCCCTTGCCGGCTATCTTTTCCACTTGCGGGGTCAATGGCTGTAAAGGATCGACAGCGTCAGTCGCGCCGAAACGCGACGCCATCTGTTTGCGAATCTCCGCTTTCTCGCTGACGATGACGTGACGCGCGCCGAGAAACTTTGCCCACAACATCACGGCAAGACCGACAGGGCCTGCACCAATCACCAGCACAGTTGCACCGCGCGGCATGCGCGCCATGTCGACCGCGTGCAACCCGACCGCCAGCGGCTCAATCATCGCGCCCTCGCGAAACGAAACCGATTGCGGCAAGCGGTACGCGCCACTGCTGCCGATCTTCACATATTCGGCATAAGCGCCGTGGCTTTGCCCCAGCCCAATACTGATGCCTTTGCCACATGTGACCGACGTGCCACCAAAATTCTTGCACGGTGAAGCATCGCCGCAGCAGATATACGGAAAACCCGCGACGCGATCGCCTTCCTTCCATTCGCCTCTGATCGCACTTCCGATACCGACGACTTCGCCGGCGAATTCGTGACCCATCACCGAACCGAGCGCGAGCGGCATGATGCTCGTGGGCTCGGTCATGTGCAGGTCCGATCCGCAGATGCCGCAATTCTTCACACGCAGGATCAGCTCATGCGGCGCTGGCTCGGGATCGGCCAGCGTTTCGATCGCCAGAGGCTTCGACATCTCGCGGAAAACGGCGGCGCGCATCGCATGTGTCCTGTTTTGCTTGACCTTACACGGCAGACCTTATGTCATCGGCGCGCGCGCACAAAGGACTCGCCATGACAGATGTTTACGCAACGGCACGCGATATGCTCGCCGATCTTGCCGCGAAGAAAGTTTCCGCGCGCGAACTTCTAGACATGCATGTCGCGCGCAACAACGCGCTGCACCAGAAACTGAATGCCGTCGTCGAAACTGATCTGGAGCACGCGCAGGCCGCCGCCAAATCGATCGACGATGCGCGCGCGCACAAGGCCGAGCTCGGCGTACTGGCCGGCCTGCCGATGACGATCAAAGACGGGTTTGATGTTCTGGGCATGCCGGCGACCGCGGGCAATCCGATGTATGCCAAGCGCGACAGGAATTGCGTCGATGCCGATGTGGTGAATGCCGCGCGGCGCGCCGGCGCGGTGATCTGGGGCAAGACAAATGTTCCGTTCATGCTGGGTGACATCCAGAGCTACAACGACATCTACGGCATGACGAACAATCCCTACGATGCTACGAAAACACCGGGCGGATCGTCCGGTGGTGCGGCTGCGGCGCTCGCCGCCGGGATCACGCCGCTCGAAATCGGATCGGACATCGGCGGATCGCTGCGCCATCCGGCGAATTTCACCGGCGTGGTTTCGTTGAAACCTACATGGGATTCACTCAGCGACCGCGGCCATATTCCGCCCGCGCCCGGTCAACCTTACATCAAAGGCGATCTGAATGTCGTCGGCCCGATGGCGCGCAATCTTTCCGATCTGCGGCTGCTGTGGAATGTGCTGAAAGGCTCAAGCAGCGCGAAGCCGCAAAGCGTGAAAAGCAAACGCGTTGTAGTGTGGGATGAAGATCCTTCGTTCCCGCTCGCGCGCGATGTGCGCGATGCGGTGACGCGTGCGGCGGATGCATTTGCGCGGCAAGGTGTGGAGATCGTACGTAGGAAGCTGCCATTCTCCGGTGAAGAGTTGATGACGCCCTATATGCAGATTCTGGCGGCGGTGCTGGCGATCGGTTTTCCCGATCCGGTGTTCGAGACTTTCGAAGCGATGCGCGCGCAGGATAAGAAAACGGTTGCCGACAACGGGCCCAACGCAGCGGCGGCGCAATTTCGCCTCGCCTCAACCGCACCGTTCCGCGATATAGCGCGTGCACGTCTTCAACGCGAAGGTCAGAAACAGAAACTTGCGGCTTTCTTCGGCGAAGGCGTGGATGCGATATTGCTTCCCGTCACGCCGGTCACGGCGTTTGCGCACAATCACGTGGGCACCTTCGGCGACCGCACCATCCAGGTCGACAACGCTGCGGTACCATACGGCGCACTGCTGAACTGGATCGGACTTGCCACATCGCTGCACCTGCCCGCGCTTGTCGTGCAGGCAGGACGCACACCCGGTGGCATGCCCGTCGGTGTGCAGATCGCCGGTCCGTGGAACGCCGAAGACAGCCTGTTCGATCTGGGGGACGTGATCGAGCGGGAATTGGGCGGCTTCGAGCGCCCTCCGCTCTGACGTTACGTCAATGCATGCGCGCAGGACTCATCCCATTCGCTATGGCATAAAACGGCCAACAAACTATCGATCCAGGGGAACGCCATGAAACTTCGCAACGGCATTTTTCTCGCGCCATTTCATCCGGTGGACGAAGATCCGACGCTCTGTATCCAGCGTGACATGGAGCTGATCGAACATCTCGATCGCCTCGGTTACGAAGAAGCCTGGATCGGCGAACATCATTCCGCCGGTTTCGAAATCATCTCATCGCCGGAATTGTTCATTGCAGCGGTCGCGGAACGCACCAAGCGCATCAAGCTCGGCACCGGCGTCGTGTCGCTGCCCTATCACAACCCGCTCATGGCAGCGAACCGCATCATTCAGCTGGATCATCAGACGCGCGGCCGCGTAATGTTCGGCGTCGGTCCCGGGCTTCTACCATCGGACGCCTTCTCAATGGGCATTGAACCAGCAACACAGCGCGACCGCATGGTGGAAGCGATCGAAGTGATCCTGCGCCTCTGGAAAGGCGAGCGCGTAACACACAAGAGCGACTGGTTCACGCTGCAAGACGCGACCTGTCAGCTTCTCCCCTATTCCGACCCCCATCCGGAAATCTGTGTGGCGTCTTCGGTGACGCCATCGGGGGGCAAGCTCGCGGGCAAGCATGGTTTCGGAATGCTGTGCGTGGCGGCAACGCAAGCCGGTGGATACGATGCGCTTGCGATCAATTGGGAAATCGCAAACAAGACCGCCGCCGAACACGGCCGCAAGATGGATGCGGAACGCTTGCGTCTTGTCGGACCTGTTCATATCGCCGAAACGCGCGAGCGGGCGTTTGAGAATGTGAAATTCGGCCTCGACAAATGGCGCGATTATTTCTCAGGAATATCGGCGGTTGCCGGCCGCGAGGCGAACGAAAATCAGTCCGTCGAGGACATGGTGAAACAAGGTGTGGCCGTTATCGGCACACCGGACGACGCCATTGCGCAGATTCAGCGCCTGCAGAAAAAGCAGGGCGAGTTCGGCTGCTTCCTCCAACTCGCACACAATTGGGCGAATTTCGAGAACACCAAGAAGTCCTACGAGTTGTGGCAGCGCCATGTGACGCCCGTCGTCAATAAGGCCAACGTTGCACGCGAAACTGCGCTTAACTGGGCACGCGACAATAAGGAGCGCTTCATCGGCGCCGCGATGAGCGCCGCGATGCAAACGATTCAGAAGCATCATGAGGACGAAGCGAAGAAGGCGACGAAAGCCGCAGAATAATTCGCCTCTCGATTTGCGAAGAGTGGCCATGCGATTTCGTGTGGCCACTTTTTTTCATTTTCGCGCTAGCGTCCGGACATGAACCACACGTTTCCCGGCAGATGCCATTGCGGCAGTCTCTCCTTCGTATTCGAAGCTACCGCTCCGCTCGAGGTTCTTGGCCTTCGCGCAGACATGTGTAGCTTTTGCCGATCGCATGCCGCGCGAACCACTAGCGATCCACACGGAACAATCGCGATCTCGGTTCGCGACGCTGCGAAACTCAATCGCTACCGCTTCGGTTTGAAAACAGCAGATTTTCTGATCTGCCGCGATTGCGGTATATATATTGGCACGCTGATGGAAGATGGTGGCCGCATGTGGTTCACCGTCAATGCCAACACATTCCACGAAAAGCCGCCGCTCGATTTCCCTGCCGCGCCGCATGATTTCGACGCCGAAGACGTACCGGCACGTATTGCGCGCCGCAAAGCGAAATGGACGCCGATTTTCGAATTGAGGATTGAATGACCAGGGCGCTTGTCATCATTGATCACCAGAAAGGCATGTTCGATATTCCGAACCATCCTCCTTTCGACGGGAATGGTGTGACGGACCGCATCGCGCGCCTGATCGCCAAGGCGCGCGATACGGAAGCACCGATCTTCTATGTGCAGCACGATGGCGGTCCGGATAACGAATTTCATAACAGCAAGCCGGGTTTTCCGTTCGTAGAAGCCATCGCGCCTCGAACCGGCGATGATGTGACGGTGAAGACCAAATCGAGCGCTTTTCATGGCACCGATTTCGACAATAAGCTGAAGAGACGGGGTATCGATCATCTCGTGATCACGGGTATGCAGTCGGAATATTGCGTGACGTCTGCCGTCCGCGGCGCTTATGAGCGCGGCTATCGTCTCACGCTGGTTTCGGACGGTCATTCCACTTTCGACACCAAAGTCGCGAAAGCGATAGATATCATCGCTATTATAAACGACACGACGCGCGGAAGTTTTGACGACGTTGTTTCCGCTGCGGAGATAGAATTCAGCTAAAGCTTCACGTGCCCGGCGACAATATCGGCATAGCGCGCGACGTCCAGCTTCTCGTATACCCCAGTGACGGGATCCAGCCAGTAGAGCGGATCGTTGATCGCGCTCGGGTCAAAGCCTTCTTTCACAAGTTCGACTTTGCGAAGTTTGAACGTGCCCGTGATTTCCATTTCTGGCTGCAGGCGTATGAAGATCGGCCGGGCGTAAGCGGGCAGGCTTTTGGCGAGCATTGCCGGCAACGCCGCGATCTCGAAATCACCATTGATCACTAGCGACGCCATGCCCGCTCGTCCGTCCATGCCGGGCACTCTCACGCCATAGACATTCGCTTCGGCGATCCCACGGACGACCCCCAGCGCCTCGGAGACTTCGCTGGTTGCCACATTCTCGCCTTTCCAGCGGAACGTGTCGCCGATGCGGTCGACGAAATAGAAATAGCCCAGCTCGTCGTGCTTCATCAGATCGCCAGTGCGAAACCAGGAGTCGCCTTTTTCGAAAACGTCGTTCAGGATTTTCTTTTTTGTATCGGCCTCGCGCGAATAGCCTTCGAAATTCTTGCCCGGCTCCTGCGTGATCTTGCCGATGGCCTCGCCCACTTTGCCCGGCGCGCATTCGATGCAAAAGCCATCCCCACCTCGCACCGGCATCTCGCGCTCTATGTCGAAGCGCACGATACGCGTCGTGATGATATTTCGCATGTAATCCGGCACGCGGCCGACGGCGCCGACCTTGCCATTATAATTCAGCATGGAAACGTTGCCTTCGGTGGCACCGTAGAACTCAACGATCTTGGGAATCGCGAAACGCGCCTGAAACGCGGGCCAGATCTCGGGGCGCAATCCGTTGCCGGTGATGGCACGGATGTTATGATCGCGTTCATGTGGACGCACAGGTGCGTTTAGGAGATAGCGGCACATCTCGCCGATATATTGGAAGAGGGTCGGCTTGTATCGAAAACAATCGTCCCAAAAATCGTGCACGGAGAGCTTGCGCTTCAACACCATCGAACCACCGGCCGTGAACGCGATACCCACCGCGCAAATGCCGCCCGACGAATGATAGAGCGGCAGCGCATTGTAGATGCGGTCGCCCGCTTTGGCGTTCAGGCCACCCGCGAAGCCATACATCATAAAGAGCATTCGCAGATGACTGATGTTCGCGGCCTTCGGCAATCCAGTGGTGCCGGAGGTGAAGATGTAAAAGGCCTTATCCTTGGCGGTGAGGCCAGCGTGGGCAGAGGCATCCAGGTTGTCTAGCGACTGCGCAGCAAGCGCTGCATCAAGATTGCCAAGTGGCGCGCCTTCGTCCGCCGTGAACCAACCTTGCGGTTTGTTCTCCATGAGCGGAAGCGCTTCGCCAAACGCGTTGATAAGTTCGGAGCCAACAACGGCGTGGTGCGCTCCGGAAATCGAAATGCAATGCGCGAGCGCGGTGCCGCGGAGGTTGGTGTTGATGAGGGCTGTCACAACACCAAGTTTCGCCATGCCGAGCCATGCAAAGAGATATTCGGGCCGGTTCTCCATCAACAGCGCCACGACATCGCCGCGCGTCATGCCCTGCGCTTGTGCCCATCGTGCGTAGCGGTTCGCCTGTTCGTTCATCACGCGATAGGCGATCGCGCGATCAAGATACAGAATCGCGGGCGCATCCGGTGTATTGCGCGCATAGCCTTCGACGATGTCCGTGATGGTGACTGGCGAATCCGGCTTCGCATGCCGCATGCGGTAGAAGGTGCGGGCGAGACTTGTGATATAGGTCGCCTCGCGCGAGACCGCGCCCAACAATCCCATGCGCATCAGCCGCTTCGATTCGAGGAAACAATAAGGTGAGCGCTCGAGACCTTAAAGATGGCGAAATGGCGCGCGAGACACTCGACCTGCGTGGGCTCAAATGCCCGCTGCCGGCGTTGTTCGCGCGGCGTGCGTTGAATGCAGCCAAACCGGGTCAGGAAATCAAAATCTTGACCGACGATCCGATGGCGCCGATCGACGTTGCGCACATGTGCCGTCAGGAAGGCTTTGAAACGATCGAGATTGCGCGCGACGGCAATGCCGCGTGCATAACCCTCAAACGACCGGATTGAGCCGGTTTACGATTCTGCGCGGCGCATGGCGGCGACCGCATCTTTGAGACCGGCGACCGGAACGACCACAGCCGACCGCTTGCCGTTCGGTCCGGCAGGCAGCGCCAGCATGGCATTCGGCCCGGTCATGAGATCGGCTTCAGCCTGTTGCGTGAGTCCGATGACGGCCACGCATTCGACCTTGTCGCGGCAGAACGACACCGGAAGCTTCAGACTTTTCTTTCCCCAGATGAGATCTAGCATATCGCCCTTTTTGAGGACCGGCGGAAGGGCGGCAATGAAAGCGAGATTTCCGCGATTAGCGAGAATGCGGAAGTTCAGAACCATCACGATCTGCTTGGGAGTTTCGCTGCGGCGGTAGATCAGAACCAGCCGGCAACGGCCGAATGTTTTGTCATTGGCGTTTGCTGCGGCGTGCTTTTGCGGTGTGTCGCAAGCAAGCGCCCATGGACCGATCTGTTTGGCGCCTGAGAAGCCCTTGGCCACGTCCATGGCCTGGTCAGCCGGAAGGAGCGAAAGATCTTTCGGCGGCATCATGGTTGAAGCGGCCCAAAGTCCACCAACAAGAAGCGCGGCCAGAACCAGACCGACAAGTGCTCTACCCATGATGAAGCCGCTCCGAGGCAAAAAGTCCGGGCGCCCCATTAGACTGGGGCGGCAAACTGTTCAAGCCTCGCGTCCTGCAACCTATTTCGGTGGCGCTGGAGGCGGCGGCATCACCTTCGGTCCTAGCCGGTTGACGATATCCTGCGCGTTCAGCGCGTGGGGATCGGCATGCGCCTGCTCCGGCGTCAGTGTGATGATTTCGGCGTAGGCCTGATACCGGGTTGAGGGACGCAGATCGCCTGCCATCGGATCGCCGGGCCACCACATCCAGTCGCGGCGCCAACCCCAGCCGGGTCCATACGGGAATCCGTCGAAGTCGCTATA
>Ga0265340_10000608_pt1 | contig 20005 bp, 16 predicted proteins | sample 4CB225metaG_FD_202082 | JGI IMG/M metagenome (GOLD analysis project Ga0265340, IMG submission 202082) | Rhizosphere microbial communities from Carex aquatilis grown in University of Washington, Seatle, WA, United States - 4-CB2-25 metaG | ecosystem: Host-associated > Plants > Roots >...
CCTCCGTGCCATGGCTGAACGCGAATTCGAGAGTATTCGGTAGTCGTCGAACGCGTACTCGAATCGCCGTACGCGGCCGTCCGGCGTTGCATGCACCAGTACGTTCTGTCCTGCAATCTGTTCCTGGCTGCTCTGCAGGTCTTGATGTTCCCGCTTAGCGCGTTGCAAATGACTCTCGAGTACGCCCTGGAGCAACAACGGATTCTCGGCCCTGAATATCAAGGTCACGTCCGTACCCTCTCGAAGGTACGGATCACTCAACACAACGGCAGCATTCTTGACTGCAAACTGCCCCACGGTTTCCGCGAACCCATCGAATCCGATGGCCAGCTGTTCTCGATAGCGTTCGACCAGGTGACTAGAGCCGCCGGACGCCTCTGCCACACGCAACAGTGGACCCAGTTTGCTATCAAGCAAGTTTGGCAGCTGAACCAGGTCTTTGAGCGTGGCAAATTCAATCACCAATGCGTCTGCGGGCAGATACGCCGAAATGGGTGAACATCCAGTGCACGACTGACCGAGCACGGCGGCGGACCCACCATTACTCGACGTCATTGACGTGACCTCGCCGCGCGTCACATTGGGGAGAACCGAAGCGAGGGGCTCGGTTGGGAGTTGCTTTGTCTGCGAGAGTTGAAGCCCGCGCTGCGTCTGTAGTGAGTCAGCAATGGCAGAGCGCCCGGTATAGAAGTCCATGAGGTCCGATAGCTCGACTCGCCCGGGAGCTGCCCGGTCCGGATGCGTTGAATGCCCGACTGCGCCCTTGGAGAACCTGCGTCGCAAGCGTGCTGCGGCAAACGCCGCGAAAGGTTCATGGTGAGCCGATACCTCGAACCAGTAAGCAAGTGCTTCAGCAAACTGTGCCTGGAGTTCTGGTTGAATGGGTGCATCCTGCACACGGCCGATCTTGATTGTTTGCCGATAGCCCGCTTTCCAATGATTCGAGCGCCACGTGCCGCGTGAAGACCATTGCAGACTGGTTAGCGCAGCCGATCGATTCTCGCCAAGAAGTTGCACAACGAGGTCATACTCTGGAGCGGCAACTGACTGCGCGAACGCCGCGGGACCCGCCACGGCTGCAACTAAGGGGTTGCCTGCTGCGTCGGTGACAGAGGCGAGTACCGCTTCCGGAAGTTCCTGTTCATGCGTGGCTCGCAACAACAGGTACGTTGCGCGTTGTGTTTCCAAACGGCCAAGCACGGTTGCTTCTACCGGGGCAAGCTCGGTTAGAACGGTTTTGCCCGAGTGCTGCACGAACGTTGCTTTGTCATCGGGATCCGCGAGTAACGTTGGTTTGCTTATGGTTACCGTCCGCGGGTGCTTTACAGCCATGGCCGGGGCCCGGCGTGTTGTCGGGGCACAGCCGCCAGACATGCTGAGGGCAAGACACGCAGCAACTGCCACGGTGAATCTTATTGGCATGAGATCGTAGCTACCGTTCTACGCACGGCAGTGTCAAAGGTCTAGCACTACAGTCAGAAACTTACTTGAAGGGACGCCCGCAGATCCCGGTCGGGGCCTGTGTTTTGGCTGCGTTCCGGTGCTCACGTACTCAAGTACGCTCCGTGACGTCGAGGAATGGTCGGAGGACCACTCCGGTACTCGCCAAAACTGCGGCCGCAACCGGGCTTTGCGGGCGGGTGATTGAAATCTCTGGCAGTAGGACTAGGCGTTGCGTCGGTCGTCTTGCTCAAATACCCACGTATTCCTGCGTCAGCCTCCGTAGCCCGGGGGACTCCCTTCAATCCCAGGCCCGCCGGTACTTTTTGGCTGAGGCGAGCGTATGCCTGCCGCAAACAGCCGAAAGAGTGACGGCAAGACCAAAGGAGCGCTCAAAACTTGCAGTAGTTTTGCAGCGGCTCGCGGTGAAATTGGGCAGAGCTAAGTGAGCGCCCGCGTAGTATCTTCACCGTGCCGGGTTGTTGGGGCCGCAAGGTCTGCAACGCGAGCAGCGGTGGTGAGGCAATTGCAGTGCCGCCAGCCGAAAGGACTTATAAGATGTCACGGAAAAGCAGTCGAGTGGTTTGGATTTCAACCTTGCTTGCGCTGGCGGTAATTCAGGTTGGTGTCACTGCTGCTACAACCGCTCGGGCTGCCGAGAAAGGTTCCAGTAGTTTTGGTGACAAACTGCAAGTGACCATCGATCGCGAAAAGGTGGACCTGAAACGACATCGACTGGAAGTCGTCATGGATCGCCCGGTCTCGAAGATTGAGCTCAAAGTTCTAGGCGAGAACAAGCAGGTGCTCGCAGAAGAGACCTTCACTCCCAGGGAATCGGCGGGGGACGCTATCACCCTCCGGTGGTCGCCGTCGAGTGACGAGAGCGTGGCGCGCATTGAGCTACGTGCTTTCGACGCTGAGGAGCATTGGGTGGGCGTTGCCATCGACACGTGGAACGTAGAAATTCAGCACGAAGAGGTACACTTCGATACGGACAGCGCGCTCATCAAGCCTTCCGAGGTGCCCAAGCTCAAGGACAGTCGCGACAAGATTCGCGATAAACTTCGGGGCTACAAGGGGCAAGGCAAAGTTCAACTTTTTATTGCAGGCTACACGGATACGCAGGGAAAAGACGATTACAACCTCGAGCTGTCACGCAGGCGGGCGCAATCGATTGCTGCTTGGTTTGCCAAGAATGGCCTCAACATGCCCGTTGCCTTCGAGGGTTTTGGAGAGACGTCACTGCTGGTACAGACCAAAGACGAAGTGGATGAACCGCGCAACCGACGAGTGAAGTATCTTCTGCAGGTTGACGCGCCACCCCTGAAGCGGGAACGCGGGTTCCAGTGGAGATACATCAACAAGCCTAGCAAGTAGCTGACCGAAACTGAAGGCGGCGCCCGATCTGGGGTAGTTTTAGCCACAACAGAAGGCGGCAGGACTTTTGCGAAGGCGTGCAATATCATGTTCACGCTGGGAGCGGGCAATCTCATGTTCTGATTCCATTCCAGTCGGTGCGTGAAATGTGATGAACGGAAAGGTCGGTGCGGGGGTGGTAGAGACCAGCGCCCCCGCACGACCACCCGCGGTCACTGAACGTTGCAGTAGTACAGACTGGTGTCGACTTCGCCTGCGCCGCGCAAGACTTCTGTGCCCGCTTGGACACTGGTCAAGTACTTGGTGCTGTCGAGACCGCGCTCTTTTACCAGGTAACTCAAGAAATCATTGATGTTGAGCGTAGATGACATGGTGTTGGCGCTGCGTGTGAACGAGTGAACATTCCAGCTCTGGACCGGGCCTTCCCACAGATCCCATGATGTGCCGGCAATGCTGATACCTGGAACGACCAACGTGCCTGCAGGTCTCGTGTCAGACGTGTAGAGCCAGATCATCACTTCGTCCGAAGGTTCGTTGACGCCTGCGCCTGAATCGTTCGGATTTGGGATTGTATGTATCCAGAGATCATATGCGACATCGAGGCTGAAAGGACCGTCGTCATTTTGCGTGACTGAGAACTGCCAACCTGACGCGATTGTGCGATTCTCTGACAACTGCACGGGCAGGCCAGTGTCCTTGATTTGGAGTCCCCACTGCCACCCAAGCACTACGCTTGGGTAGGCCTTTACCGTTTTCCCGCCGGACCAATCCCAGCTGGTTCCCCAGTTGATGCCACTGTCTGCAGCGCATGAGGCCCAGATGCATTGACGGCTCGTCGTATCCGCCGTCGGTCGTCCCCAGACATCGTTGTTTATCCAATACTTGCTTGTACCCATGCGAATTATTGCTGTGTCGTCACACACGAAACTGGTTGCCTTTGAATCATTCGCGCAAACCAACGGTAAGCCGCTGTTCGCATCCTGAGCCGTGCCAGCGTCAACCGGGGCACTACCATCCTGGAGCAATGGCGAACCACAATCACAAGTGGACCACCCGGAGCCATCGGCTTTGCACATCTGGCCGCCTTGGCAGGCAGCCGGGCCCCAACATGCCTGAGTATCGAATGCAACGCAGGCTGTGCTGGCTGCCGGTTTTTGGTCGCTGCAACCCACAGCAAGTAGTGTTATCCCTGCGAGCAGCAGTTGGCTGCTCGATCCCGAACGTTTGTCAAACATGGCACTTTCCTATTCGAAGTAGATGTCGTCAATCCAGAAATCAACGGCTACAGCGGCAGCTGTTGCGCTGCCGGGTCCATTGACAGCGAAGTCGAGCGAATACACGCTAGTGGTGTCGAACTTGCCGGTAGCAGCGGCATACCCCCAACCCTCCTGAGTGAGTTCACTGAACTTGACCTCATAGCGTTGCCACGTGTTCGTGAACGTTATGTATTTCGAAAACGAGTCCCAGCACTGGTCGACCGCTGCGTCGCCCTGCCCACACTTTTCACCGATTACATCTGTGTCGGCGTTGTTGAACATGACCTTGACGCGGTTCGCGATGTCCGACCTGCCCCAGAAAACGATGCCGCGGTGCTTGCTTATGTCGCAGGGGATTCGCGTTGTAACGTTGCCGCTGGCTTCACCAGCGTCGGGCGACGTGCTCGCGCGATCGTCACTTTCTGCGAACCACAGACCCATTTCGCAGTATCCGTAGAGATCGGCGATGCTGCACACGAGGTGAACGGCGTGCGTGCTCGTTATGCCCTCGAGCGTCGTATGCGGAGTTGTGAGCGCCGCGTAGCCAAATGGATTCGGTGCCATGGTGTTGAGCGGGCTTGCGGTGCTGTACCAGTCGCTCCAATAACCAGGTCTTGACTGATTGTCGCCGAGCTGCAGAACAATTGGGCCATTTTGAGCTTCTGTGCCTTCCATGTCGTCGACCAATACGTAAGTTGACGTGTCGATTGTCTGTGTGCCCCCGCTCGAAGCGCTGCTCCCGCCCAAAGCATTGCTTGCACCACCTGTGGATTGAGCGCTGCTAGCCGCTCCACCCTGGCCGCCAGTGCCAGCGCCCGCGCCGCAATCACAGCTCGACCAGCTATTGCCGTCATTGCTGCAAGTCTGAGCCCCCGAACAAGCCGCTGACCCCACGCAGGTGCGTGTCTCACCTGGCGAGCAAGTGTGACTCGTTGTTGCTGGCGTCGATGTGCAGCCACTGCTCTGGACTATGCCGACCAATAGAAAGCCCATGGTCACAAGTTGTCTTGAATACATTGATCTTCTCCAAACGTTCCGCAACGTTAGAGCACGAGTTGTGCCAACACTGACCAACACCAGCGCCTGAGTTCGCAGCCTCGAGAATCTTGGTGTATTGCAGGCTCCAAGAGTGACTACATGTGTTTGTTGATTGGTTTTTGAACCACTGAGACTCAACCAGCGACAATTGCGTCTACTTCTCGTGTCTACTTTGAGTAGATAGCTTCGGAAACTGATCCGGTGACTGTGTCTGAATCAGCCGCAGCCGCAGCCAGCAGCAAGCGGCCGCAGCCAGCGGCCAGCGGCCGCCAGCAGTTTCACTATCTCTTCCGCGCCAACCCGAACACCCTGCCTCCAAGCGAAACAATGCACTCCAACACCTCGCTGCATTCTGCCTCCGATACATATCCCCAAGCGATTGCCACCTGGATACCCGTGCGAGCTTCCTTTAGGGACCCCAACGCAGTTTCGAACCGAACGCGCGCATGCCCGCCGCAGTTACCAAAACCTTCCGATAGATTGAGCGCAACGCTACTCACCGCTCTGCGCAATTGAGATGCAAGGTCACGGTCTCGCCGCTGAACAACTTCAACGACCTCCCGCGCCAACCGAACCACCTCAAGTGCATGTTGAACAATTGAACAGCTTCTTGGCTTGTGCATGCCCTCTTCGGCGCAGGTTCCATGACAACGCCAAGCCGCGAATCACCGCTCACCAATGGGCGTTGGCAGGGAACGTGCGCCATCAGGCGTGCACAAGCCAAGAAGCGACAATTGAGTCGAACCACTAGCGGCGGTCGCAGCCAACGGTCAGCAGCAAGCAGTCACAGCCAGCGGTCAGCAGCCAGCAGTCGCAGCCAGCGGTCAGCAGCCAGCAGTCGCAGCCAGCGGTAAGCAGCCAGCAGTCACAGCCAACGGTCAGCAGCCAGCAGCCGCAGCAAGCAGCCAGCAGTCGCAGCAAGCGGTCCGACTCACACGCTGTGTCTGAGTCAGTCGCTGTCTCGGGACAGGCCCGGACTTCTCAATCGGATGGCCACGATCTCGGACGGGACACCAAGGCGCATGGGTGGGCCCCAGGTGCCGGTGCCTCGGGAAACGTAGAAGTGACTTGTGCCCAGAATGAAATGACCTGCGCCGAACGGGTAGAACAGCCTCGAGATGTACGTCAGCGGCCAGAGTTGGCCACCGTGTGTGTGACCCGAGAGCACGAGTCCGACGCCCATCTCGGCGAGCCGCGGATACCCTTCGGGTCGGTGATAGAGAAGGATTGACGGCTGCTCGCGTACCTCGGGTCCCAGCACGCTCTCGAAAGAAACGGAGTGACCGCCAGGCAGGCGCCCCGCCGTTGGATCGTCGATGCCGTAGATCTGGATGGCCCCCGCAATCGTGACTTTCTCGTTGCGCAGAAAGCGAATGCCGCACGCGGCAGCGCGACGAACGACCTCGTCGATGCCCGCGAAGAAATCGTGATTGCCAGGGACGGCGAGCACTCCGTGCCCGGCGCGCAGTGCGGCGAGTATCGGTTCGACCGGCGCGAGTTGCGAGGCTTCCTCGTCCACGAGATCTCCGGTGATCACCACGAGGTCGGGAGTGAGGGCGTTCACTTGCTCGACAATCCCGCGAACGCGAGCGAACCGCGAGAACGTGCCTATATGCACGTCACTCAGTTGAACGACCTTGAAGCCATCTAGGGATGGGGGCAAGTGGGCCAGCGGCACCTCGAGATTCACAGTCGCCGGAAGTGCCTGCGCGCGCACGAACCCTGCGGTAATCGACAACGCTGTGAGCGCAACCACTAGGAGCACGGCTGACCTCGGCAGAGACGAACCCAGCAGCGGGGCGGCAACGGAAAGCAGCCCGGTCCATTCGCCGAGCGCGGCCAGCAGCTGGACGGCGAGCCCCAAGAGGAATGCGTAGAACGCGCAGCCCAGCCACACCACGAGCAACCAGTCGACGAGCACGGTGAGGCGCGTCACGTGATTTCGAGCGAGTACACGCAATAGCGGGAACGAGATCGCACCGAGGACAAAGACCGCGCGAAGCGCCCACAGCGTCGGTGCGCAGAACGGTCCGAGCCCGGACACCAAGTGCGAGTACAAATAGTAGTGCGTGCCACCGAGGATCGACAAGAAGACCGACAGAAAGATCAGAAGCTGGAACCGGCGGGGCATCGAAGGTGGCACTGGCACGTCTAGTTCAATTCGGTTTGGCACGCCATGGGGTCTAACCCCCGCGCCAGCGCTCGACGTCGAACGATTGATTCAGGCCAAGGAACTCGCAAGGCGGCCCAAGGATTTGGATACCAGGCCCTATGATCTCATATGGGGATTTCCTTGCCTATTCGTTGCATCGCACCCGTAGCCAATAGGCTACGGTTCGGTGACTCGCTGGCCAATCGAGCTATGTGTTAGTCGACTTATTTAGAGCCAGAGTGTTTGCGATCGCAACCCGTAAACTGCATCAAATTTGCCCGGAATGGCTCGGTGGCGTTCAAATCATGATGGAGGCATTTGAGGAGCCAGCCAACCTCTGGAGCATTTGTAAATAACTCTCTGACTTGATGCCTTCGGACCTTCCCATTTGGCCCCCCACGCCCCAGGGATAGTGCCGACAATGCACCCTCTCGACCGGCTTTTCCGGTTTGTCTTGCCACCCGGAGCAGCAGCAGTTTTGCTGACTGTGACTACCGTGGGGTGGTTCACACAGCCCGATCGTTACGCAAAAGGCTACGCTCCGGAACAACCCATAGCTTTCTCGCATGAGCTTCACGCCGGGACGCTCAAAGTCCCCTGCGCATACTGTCATTCCGGCGCGTCGCGGTCACGAGTGGCTGGCATCCCAAGTGTAGAAACTTGCATCGGCTGCCACCGGGTGACCAAGACCGACAGTCCGCAGATTCAGAAGCTCACCGCTATCTACAACTCAGGCAAGGCTCTTGAATGGAAGCGAGTGCACTCGCTTCCTGACCATGTGTTCTTCGACCATCGGCCCCATGTGGCCGCTGGCATTGCTTGCCAGACTTGTCACGGTGAAGTGCAGACCATGAAAGTCGTGTCCCGAGAGATGTCCCTGCGCATGGGTAATTGTCTTGGGTGTCATCGCGATCCGCACGAAGCGCTGCCCAAAGATAGCGCGATCAAACGAGGCTCTGAAAACTGTGCCGCTTGTCACCGGTAGAAACCAAGGCTCTTCAATGATGCATTCGCAACGACGAAATTTGCTCCGCGATGTCATAGGACTCTTGGCGACCTCGTTGACTGCGCGCCCCACGAACGTTTTGTGTAAAGTTACCGAGTTCGCAGGGCCCGATTCCAATGCGCCTCGCGCCGCAAACCCGCAGGTGCAACTGCCGCGTGCACGAATTGCACCGCCAACCCATTCGGTGATACGCCGTGCATAACAAGACCCTTGGCTCAAACTCGATATCGGCCGACGCCGGTAACCGAAAGTACTGGCGAACGCCGGAAGAACGCGATGAACCGATTGCTGCCGCCGAGTCTGCGCATGGCGAATTCGGTCCCGACGTGCTCAACAATGCGCTGCCTGCGAACGTCGTATCTCGGCGTGGCTTTCTTGGGGTTCTAGGGGCATCAGCGGCACTTGCCACGGTCGGTTGCGACAACCATCAGCGTACCATCGTGCCGTACACCAAGCGGCCTGCGGAAATCATCCCGGGTGTGGCCAATTACTACGCAAGTACCTTTCCTGAAGGCAAGCGCTCTTACCCAGTGCTAGTCAAGACGCGAGAGGGCCGGCCCATTCATATCATGGGCAACGACGAGCACCCGCGTTTCAAAGGCAAAACCAGCACGCGGGCGATTGCCGACATATCAGCCCTTTACGATCCCGATCGATTACGTTCGCCGAGATTCGAGCAACGGCCCATCGCGTGGTCTGACGTTGAGAAAGCATTGGTAGCAGCGCTAACTACTGCGAAGCGTGATGGTACGGGGGTGCTGTTGCTAACGGGCGCCAGTGGCAGCCCGTCGCAAGACGCCTTGCTTGCCCAACTCAAAGTAAGCGTACCAACCCTTGACGTTATCCACTGGGAGCCGGCCGTGAGCGATAGCGCGCGCGCAGGCTGTAAGGCAGCTTTTGGTGTAGATCTTGAGCTGCAACCCAAACTCGGCGAGGCGGACGTCATCGTTTCTTTTGGGTGTGATTTCCTCAATGGTGAAGACCCCGTAGCAATCGGCGAATTTTCGGCCAAACGCAACCCCGAGCCGCCAGGGCGTGCAATGAACCGTCTTTGGGTTTTCGAGGGTGCCTTGAGTCTCACGGGCGCCAATGCTGACGAACGATTTCCGATGCGACCCTCCCAATTGCCTCAATTGGCCTTTGCCCTTGCGCGCGACCTGCATATCAAGGCTGGTATAGAATTGCCGGCGGAAGTGAATGTTCCGGCGGTGCCTGCCGACGTCGTGTCAAGGCTCGGTATCGACGCCGCCGTCTGGAGTCAGTTGATCGCAGATCTGGCGCGCAGCCGCAGCCGAGCGGTGGTGCTCTGTGGCGACGAACTGTCACCAGAAGCTCACGTTGCCGTGCACTTACTCAACTCGATGTTGAAGTCAGTGGCCATTGAAACGCGACCGGGCTTGCCGCTGGCGAGTCTGCAGGATCTCCAGAGGCTCGTGACGTCGATGCTCGCCGGCCGATATTCGATGGCGGTGCTTTGGAATATCAATCCAGTCTATGCCTATCCGGATCCTGAGCAATGGAACGCAGCTTTCGCCAAGGTGGCAACGCGCGTCTGGATCGGGTCGGTTGCCGATGAGAGCGCCGCCCAGTGCCAATGGGTCTTGCCAGCCAATCATTGGCTGGAATCGTGGGGTGACTTCGGGCCCGCAGAGGTCTTGACTTTGCAGCAACCCGTAGTCGCGCCGCTCTTCGATACGCGGGAGCCTGAAGATCTCATCTTGGCATCGCTCAAAGGCCTGGGGATGCAAGTGCCTCGCGACTACCGAACCTTTGTTCGCGAGCGCTGGAACCGAGAGGTTAAGCCAACGGACACGCTGGTGCCGTTTGAGCAGCAGTTCACCGCCTGGCTGCACGATGGGCTATTCCAGAGAAGTCTGGTCACCCAGGCGTCGGCGGTCTCTCTCCAAGCTGCTGCAGTCAACCTTGCCGCCTCTGCGACTGTGTCGAACAGTGAGCAAGCCAAATTCGAGCTCGTGCTTAGGCCTGGGCTACAGGTGTTTGATGGGCGTTACGCCAACAACGGTTGGCTCCAAGAACTCCCTGATCCCATCACGAAGAATACGTGGGGCAATCCTCTTGTACTGGGACCTGACGATGCGCGTGAACTCGGGCTAGCAAATGGCGATATCACAACGCTTGAGTTGGGCGCAACGGAACTTCGCTTGCCAGTATTGATACAACCAGGACAAGCCAAAGGGGTGCTGTCGTTGTCGCTTGGCTATGGCAGAACCACGGGTTCGGTCGCGCGGGGTGTGGGTGTCAACGCCTTCCCGTTGGTCGGGCTCAATACGTCCACGCCGCACCTGCGCTTTGGGGCGAAGTTGTCCAAGACGCATGACCACATGCGATTGCCGGTGACCCAAGCTCACCATCGCCTCGAGGGTCGTGACCTAGTGCGCTCCTTCACTCCCGCCCAGTACGCCGCTGAATTGGAGCGTCCCCGCAAGAAGGTCGAACTGGTGACTCTCTACCCGGACCAAGAATTCCCAGAGCACAAATGGGGCATGGCGATCGATCTGTCCAAGTGCGTTGGTTGTTCGGCGTGTGTCGTTGCATGTCAATCCGAGAACAACATTGCCACCGTGGGTCCAGAACAGGTTGAGCGAGGCCGCGAAATGCACTGGATCCGGATTGATTCATACTACGAGGGTTCAGATAGCAATCCAAAGGTCGTGCATCAGCCGATGCTGTGCCAACACTGCGACACCGCTCCCTGCGAAAATGTGTGTCCGGTGAACGCCACTAACCACAGTTCGGATGGGCTCAATCAAATGGTTTACAACCGTTGCGTTGGCACGCGTTACTGCGCAAACAATTGCCCGTACAAAGTGCGGCGTTTCAACTTCTTTGAGTACACGGCAGAAAAGAGCGAACCTGCTGATCTGGTCTATAACCCAGAAGTCACTGTTCGTCCGCGCGGGGTGATGGAAAAGTGTTCGTTCTGCGTGCAAAGGATTGAAGACGGCCGTATGCGTGCCAAGACCGAGCACCGACCCGTGCGTGACGGCGAGATTACTCCCGCGTGCGCGGCAGCGTGCCCAAGTGGTGCCATCGTGTTTGGCGACTTGAAGGACCCGCAGAGTCGAGTTGCCAGACAGTCGCGCGATGCTCGTGGATACAAGGTCCTGGAAGAGATTGGGACGCGGCCGGCGATCACGTACTTGGCTGACCTTACGAATCCCGCGCTGTCCGGAGGATCCAATGAGTGACTCGGCCGTGCTCGGAACCCTGCCTAACCCGGCTCGGCAGTCCTCGACGCAGAACGTCGGTGAGAACGAACTGTCTTTGACTACGGTCTTGCCATCGAATCTACAGCCCAGACCTCTGTTCACGGGTCACGTGAGTCCCGGCAGTCTGGATGACCAAGTGCTTGCCTTCCCGGGCAAGAAGCCGCCACGAGTTTGGTACGTGGCATTAGCGATTACTACAGCGGCTATGCTGCTGGGGTTCACTCTGTTTTGCTACACGATATACATGGGGATTGGTGTATGGGGTAACACCAGCCCGGTATTCTGGGCGTTTGATATCATCAACTTCGTATTCTGGGTTGGTATTGGCCACGCGGGCACGCTCATTAGCGCCATCCTCTTTATCTTTCGCATGCGCTGGCGCAACGCGATCGCTCGCTTCGCCGAGGCAATGACCATCTTTGCCGTCATGTGCGCAGCAATCTTTCCCGGGCTGCACACGGGGCGTCCGTGGCTCGACTTCTTCTTGTTTCCCTACCCGAATCAACGTGGGATTTGGCCTAATTTTCGATCTCCGTTGGTTTGGGATGTTTTCGCGGTCGGTACCTACTTCAGCGTTTCACTCATGTTCTGGTACCTAGGTCTAATGCCGGACATTGCCTCGATGCGTGATCGCACCGACTCAAAAGTCAGAAAGGTGATCTACACGGTACTGGCGATGGGATGGCGAGGCGCGGCTTCGCACTGGCGCCACTTTGAGAAGGCTTACTTGTTGCTGGCGGGGTTGGCCACCGGACTCGTGTTGAGCGTGCATAGCGTAGTGAGTTTCGATTTTGCCACTTCGATCGTCCCTGCTTGGCACATGACCATTTTTCCGCCCTACTTCGTAGCGGGAGCCATCTTCGCAGGCTTTGCCATGGTCGTCATGGTGTTGATTGTCGTGCGCGAGACCATGCAGCTGAAGAACCTAATTACCGACTACCATCTCGAAGTCATGAACAAGGTCGTGCTCGCGATGAGTTGTATCATGGGCTACTCGTACTTCATGGAGGGTGCGACGGCCTGGTACAGCCAGAACGAGTATCTCATTCACGCCTTCAAAAACATCATCTCAGGGACCTATGGGTGGGCAGGTTGGCTCACGATCAGCTGCAATATTCTGATCCCGCAGCTGTTCTGGTTCAAGAAGTGCCGGACCAGCTACTTCTGGATGATTCTGGTTTCGATTGCCGTCACCATTGGCATGTGGTTCGAGCGGTTCGTCATTATCGTTATCAGTCTGCATCAGGACTACTTGCCATCCTCGTGGAGAATCTATCGGCCCACTCTGGTTGATCTGGGAATTCTTCTCGGATCGTTTGGCTTGTTCTTTACGTTGGTGTTGCTGTTCGCACGTGTGCTCCCGGTTATTGCAACCTCCGAGGTAAAAGGTATGCTGCCTGGGTCGCAACCAAAACACGGGAGAAGTCATGGCTGAGTCATCCACGACGGTGATTGGCGTTTATGACAGCCCCGACGCGCTGATACAGAGCATTGGCGTCCTACGATCGAAGCAGCTCGGGCAATTGGAGGCATACAGCCCGTATCCGATTCACGGCATTGACGAAGCTCTGGGACACAGGCGGTCTCCAATCGGCGCCATGGTCATGGTGATGGGGATCGTCGGTGCGCTGACCGCGTTGGGTGCCGAGTATTGGATCAGTGCTATCGACTACCCACTTGTAACCGGCGGAAAGGCTCCAACATCGTGGGAAGCTTTCGTGCCCATCATGTTCGAGGTGACGGTCCTGTTTGCGACCTTCACCGCTGGTCTTGGCATGTTATTTCTGATGAACCGCCTGCCGTTCTTTGGCCATCCGGTGTTGAACTCGAAGTCGATTGCCAAGATTACACGAGATAAGTATGCGATCGCGATCGAATCAGCCGCGGACAGCAAGGAAGAGCTGGATGAGCAAGTCGCTGAAGCTGCCCTCAGGGATGCCGGTGCGACAACGATTGAAATCGTCAGAGAGCCCAAGCCTAGCCCGTTCTTGACCAGTACGTTCGTACTGCGCGCGCTTGGGGGCATCGCTGTGTCGTGTCTCGTTTCCGGGGTTCTCATGTACTGGGTAATCAAGCTGTTCCCGGTTTTGCCTCCGATGTCGCACATGCTGGTGCAGCCCCGCGTTGACCCGCAACAATCGAGCTCCTTCTTTGGCGATGGACGCAGTATGCGCATGCCGGTTCCAGGCACCGTGGCGCGGGGATTCATGCCCTCTTTCGTCGCGAGTCAAGAACAGGCGGCAAGTCTAGTCAATCCGCTGGCTCGCACACGGGAAGTGCTCGAAGTTGGCAAACAAAAATTCACCGAGCGATGTGCCGTGTGTCACGGCGCGCTTGCGACGGGCATTGGAAGCCTCACGGCGGCGTATGGTGGCAAACCCGCCAACCTGCAGGCTCAGCAGTTTCGTGACTACCCGGATGGGAAGATTTACTGGGTCATCGTCAACGGCAAGAACGCAATGCCAAGCCAAGCTGCCGACCTTACTGTCGATCAGCGCTGGTCCATCGTGCACTACATACGGGCTCTGCAACGAGCGCAGCACGCTATGGATCGAGACGTCCAATGACTTCGATGGATGAGCACTATGACTGACTCGACTTCCAAACAACCGCCGCTGCTCGTGCTAGGAATGTCGCTGGGCGCCGTAGGCGTTGTGCTGTCATATCGCCTGGTTGATCACGAGAGATTTTGGGCAAACTGGGTATATTGGTTCGTTCTGTTATTCACGATTGCAATCGGAAATCTATTCATCGTTGCTCTTCAGCATCTGGTATCCGCTCGCTGGAGCATTCCGATCCGGCGCGTGCCAGAGCGGTTGGCGACTTTGCTGCTCCCGGTTGCGCCGATTGGCCTCCTGGGCCTGCTTGCAGCGCATGTCCTCTATCCAGGGACGCGACCGGAAGCGGCACATAACAAGATCCTTGCGGGCAAAGCCGTTTGGCTGAGTCTGCCCTGGTTCTCGGTGCGTACCGCAGTGGTTCTAGCGGTAAGCCTCGGTTCCTTGTGGCTGCTGGTTCGCGGATCGATCCGCCAAGACCAAACCAAAGATCCTCAATTCAGCGCCCGAGCCAAGCGGTTCGCGCCGGGTTTCATGATCCTGTTCGCGTTCAGTATAACTGCGGTAGCGTTCGATTGGATCGCGGGGTTGGTGCCAGAGTGGTACAGCGACATCTTTGGTGTCTATCTCTTTGCCGGCGGTTTTCTCGCGGCACTTTCATCAACGGTTCTTGCCCTGTTGTTTCTCAAGCAGCAGCAGCGGCTGACGGAAGTACGTAATGACCACCTCTATAGTCTAGGTACGTTCATCTTCGCGTTTACCGTATTTTGGTCCTACATCGCTTTCGCGCAATACATGCTGATGTGGTATGCGAATCTGCCGGACGAGGTCAATTGGTACCACGATCGACTTGCCGGTGGCTGGCACGCCGTTACGGTGGCGTTGGCCATCATACACTTCGTGGTGCCGTTCTTTGCTCTTTCCACACGCGATTCAAAGAGCCGTGAGTCTACGCTTCGACGGGTCGCTATCATCATGTTGTGCGCCCACATGCTGGACGTCTATTGGCTAATTTTTCCAAGCATTTCCCACCGTCCACTGTTTTCCTGGCCTGAAGTCAGTTTCGCCCTTCTGTTCATCAGTGGCAGTGTGCTCTGGGTTCGCAGAACCCTCGCTTGGGGGCAAGACTTGCCCGTGGGGGATCCATTCTTGCGCGAGGGACTGGAGTTTCACCTGTGATTGAGCAGTACGTTTCACCGCAAGAGTTTAAGCGCTTGATGTCTGCGTTACTGGCGGTCCTGGGTTTCATTGCCATTGCCGTATTCTTCGGATTCATGATTGTTCCGGGAATGCGCTACCAGGCCCATACTTCGGACACCATTGCGATACAGCCCGTGCAGGGTGATTTCGGTTGGCTTGACCCGACCGACTACTTGCCGTCGCGGAAACAGCTAATTCCGCCGATCGATCCGAAGACGGTGATGGAACCGACATCGGAATTGCTGGCGCGTGGCAAAGTACTATTCGAGCAGAATTGTGTAACGTGTCATGGTGCCCAAGGGCAGGGGGATGGGCCGGGCGGCAAGGGACTCAATCCGCCACCGCGCAACTTTACTGCCAATGCGAACTGGAAGAACGGGACCCGCGTCGAGGACATTTACAAGACGCTGGACGAGGGCATTAAAGGAAGTTCGATGGCCTCGTACAACTACCTCAGCAAGAAGGATCGCATGGCACTCGTGCACTATGTGCGAGGTTTAGGGTCTTTTGCTCACGGTAGTAGCGACCCACGGGCACGAGCTGCGCTTGAACAGCTGTTTGCCAGCGCCGGGGAGGAGATTCCGAACCGGATTCCGGTCAAACGAGCGATTGAAATTCTTATCGCAGAGTATCGCCTGCCTGAGCTGCAATATCGTTGTGACTTTCAGACGGAATTCCGCAGTTCGATTGACGATTCTGCGCGCGCGACGCGCACGGTGGGCCAATTGGCGTCTCGCGCCACTTCGGATGTCGATCTTGCGCAGCTAGTTGCTGCGCAAGTCCCCTTCAATGGTTTTGAAGTGGGCGTCAACTCACTTTCGGCTGAGCGATGGAACCAGCTGAGAACCTGCGCCGTATCTAAGTAGTGCACCATGCTGAACAATCACCATAAGTCGATTCACTGGCTGTCGGTTGCTGTAGCAGCTCTTTGGTGCAGCGTGGCTTTGGCCAGAACACCCAGCGAGACACCGAGCAACAATCCACCATCAGTTGAACTCAAGCCCGAGGAAGTGGGGCTCGACGAAAAACTGGGTAAGTCGGTGCCATTCGACATCGTGCTGCGCGATGAACTGGGGCAGGCGGTTACGTTGGGCGAACTGGTCGACCGTCCCACGATTTTGACTCTTAATTACTTCCGCTGCGCCGGCATCTGTTCACCCCAACTCAATGGTCTGGCTCAGGCCGTGAACTTGACTCACGCTGAAATCGGTCGAGCATTTCGCATTATTACCGTAAGTTTCGATGAGCGCGACACCCCGGAGATTGCCGCCAGAAAGCGTTCGAATTACCTGGAGGAAATCAAGCGACCCATATCCCCCGCTGACTGGCGTTTCCTGACCGGGAGTGCTGAGCAAACGCGTCGTCTGGCGGACGCCGTAGGCTTCAAATTCAAGAAAGTCGGCGATGACTTTGCGCACCCGGGCGCACTCATGTTCCTGAGTCCAAAGGGTTTGGTGACTCGGTACATGTACGGAACGTCGTATGTCGCCGCAGACGTGGAAATGGCCGTCGCTGAAGCACTCAAGGGCCAAGCACAGCCAACCATCAACAAGTGGCTGGCGTATTGCTTTAGTTACGATCCCGCCGGGCGCAGATATGTTCTCAATATTACGCGCGGAGCCGGTGTCCTCATCCTGGGTGCTGTCATGGCTTTCGCCATTGTACTCATCGCAAAGGGTCAACGAGTGAGACCAATCAATAAGGGCAAAGTATGAGCGCCGAGTCCAGTGTCACCCAGCCGAGCTACCTGGAGTCTCAAGGAAAGTACCGGGGTCTACTCGGTTGGCTGCTCTCAACGGACCACAAGCGTGTCGCGATCTTGTATCTCGTCTCGATGATCACGTTTTTCTTCGTTGGCGTGAGCATAGGCTTCGTGATGCGTCTCGTGCAATTGACACCTTTTCACCATCTGATCACGGCCCAGACGTACAATGCGTTGTTCACGCTACACGGGGTGGTGATGATCTTCTTGTTCGTCATCCCCGGGCTGATGGCGGTATTTGGCAATTTTGTCTTGCCGCTGAGCATTGGTGCCCGGGACGTCGCTTTTCCCAGACTCAACCTCGCTTCTTGGTACTTCTTCATCGTGGGTGCGATCATCGCAATCTGCTCACTTTTCACTGGCCAGGGACCTCCGGACACGGGCTGGAGTTTCTACGCCCCGTACAGCATCAAGACCGGAACGAATATTTCGCTAGCGGTGTTCGGCGTGTTCGTGCTCGGTTTCTCGTCGATGCTGACGGGTATCAATTTCATTGCGACAATCCACCGCCTGCGCGCGCCAGGGATGACGTTCTTTCGCATGCCACTTTTCCCCTGGTCACTCTACGCAACCGCTTGGATCCAAATCTTGGCCACGCCGGTGTTAGCCGTAACGCTATTGCTCGTTATCCTTGAACGAGCATTTGGGATTGGGGTGTTCGACCCTGCCAAGGGCGGAGACCCTCTGCTGTATCAACACATGTTTTGGATTTATTCGCACCCGGCGGTGTACATCATGATACTTCCCGCCATGGGGGCTATCTCGGAGATCTTGCCGACATTCGCCCAGCGAACGATATTCGGATACAAGGCGATTGCACTGTCGAGCCTGTCAATTGCCATATTCGGGAGTTTGGTCTGGGCTCACCACATGTTCACCAGCGGCATGAGCGACTTTGCCAATCTGGTCTTTGCTCTGCTTACCATGATGGTGGCCGTTCCGAGCGCCATCAAGGTCTTCAATTGGGTTGCGACTCTGTACAAAGGCTCGATTGACTTTCAGCCGCCACTGCTCTTTGCGCTTTCGTTCATATTCTTGTTCTCAATTGGTGGGATGACGGGGGTTTGGCAGGGCGCGCTTTCCGTTGATGTACACCTTCACGATACCTACTTCATCGTTGGTCACTTCCACTATGTGATGTTCGGCGGAACGGGCTTTGGCTTCTTTGCTGCGCTGCTCTATTGGTTTCCCAAGATGTTTGGGCGCATGTATCCAAAGCGCGCCATCTACGTTGCCTGGTTTCCCATGTTCATAGGTTTCAACCTCCTCTATTTCACCATGTTGGTGCTCGGGATGCAGGGTATGCCGCGTCGATACTATACTCACCTGCCAGTGTATCACACCGCACACGTAGTCGCGACAGTGGGCAGCTGGCTGCTAGTTGGCGGGTTGCTTCACTTCTTTGGTACCCTGGGCTATGCCGTGTTTCGCGGCAAAAAGACAGTGGGTAACCCGTGGCATGGAGTAACGCTCGAATGGCAAATTCCGAGCCCGCCACCGGTAGAGAACTTCGAAGAAATTCCAACGGTGACGACGGGTCCCTACCATTTCCCCGAGGTGGCTGGGACATGAACGCGCAATCGCACGAAGCTCACCACGATGCCTTTGGTGCCAAGTTCGGCATGTGGTTGTTCCTGGTAACGGAGATAAATCTGTTCGGCGGCTTGTTCATTGCCTATTCCTACATGCGCCACAAGTATCCAACTGAATTCCACCATGCGGGGGCTGAACTCAATGCCACGTTGGGGGTGACGAACACCATTGTGTTGCTCACCAGCAGTCTCACTGTCGTGTTGGCGATTCTGGCACTCCAGGAAGGCAAGAAAGTCGTTGCTCAGTCGTTTCTTTACGCAACCATTGGCTTGGCAATGGTGTTTCTAGTCATCAAAGCCTTCGAGTGGACGGCGAAGTTTCATCATGGCTTGTATCCAGGTGCACCGCACCTTGCTTTGCAGCCTCATGGTGAACAGGTCTTTTTCGGACTGTACTTCACCATGACGGGACTGCACGGGATACACGTTATCGTCGGGCTCAGCGTGCTGGCCGTGGTTGCGCGCATGATTGGCGCAGGGAAGATCACGCGAGAGAGAAATATCACGTTAGACAATGCCGGGCTGTATTGGCACCTAGTGGACATCATTTGGATCTTTCTTCTGCCACTCTTCTACTTAGCGGCTTAGGCAAACGCAGGATTCCAATATGTCGAACGACGAATCAGTGAAATCAGTTCCGCACCTGGGCTACGGGGCATCCATCGGTGTCTGGGGCGTGCTGGTGGTGCTCACCGGGGCATTGGTGGGCTTGAGTCACCTCGGGCTCAGAGCTGCTGTTTGGGGACTATTGACGATTACACCGGTGAAGGCTGCGTTGGTTCTCTACTTCTTCATGCATCTGAAGTACGAAGACCCATTGCTCAAAGCGGTGATCTTCATCGCGCTTACGACGCTGCTGATCTTTCTGACTCTGCTGTTCTCGGACGTGGCATTTGCGTGAGGTTCAATAATGAATTTGCTTCCCGAAGCCACCACAATTGCCAGCTCCACCGACAAGATCGTGGTGTTTCTGTTCGTTGTGTCATTGGCCTTTCTGGTGTTCATCACCGGCCTAATGATTTTCTTCGTTGTTCGCTATAGCCGTAAGCGTCATCCGAAGGCCCAACAGATCGAGGGCAACACTCTGCTCGAGGCGACCTGGACCGTTGTTCCCTTGCTCTTATTTCTAGGGATCTTCTACTTTGGTTGGACGGGCTTTGATTATACCCGTCGCGCGCCCCGCGATGCCATGGTGGTCAAAGTGACGGGCAGACAGTGGACCTGGGCATTCGAGTACCCGAATGGCAAGCGCACGGACTCGCTCTATGCGGCCATCAATCGACCAATGAAGCTCGAGGTGCGCAGTGCGGACGTCATTCATGGGTTCTACATTCCTGCGTTTCGCCTGAAGGTCGACGCGGTTCCGGGTCGCACGAATTCGACTTGGTTCCAGC
>Ga0265340_10000610_pt1 | contig 19990 bp, 17 predicted proteins | sample 4CB225metaG_FD_202082 | JGI IMG/M metagenome (GOLD analysis project Ga0265340, IMG submission 202082) | Rhizosphere microbial communities from Carex aquatilis grown in University of Washington, Seatle, WA, United States - 4-CB2-25 metaG | ecosystem: Host-associated > Plants > Roots >...
AGTCCCAATTTTTACGTTTGCTTGCCGTCAGAAAATACGCTGAACGTGCCCACCCAGGAAGAAAGCATAAATCCGCCTGATTGTCCAGGTTCCTGCAAGAATTCCGTCTTTACATGTAGTCAGAGAAATCTTGTTTTTTGCCCGAATACATGCGGTTGCCTGAGCGTGGGCATTAAATGTCCCACGCATTAAGAGTACTTGTCTGTGGGCAGGGTATAATTTCAGGCGCATAGGAGAAAACGAATGAATCGCGTACTCTTGACATTTCTGGCAGGGGCTTTGGTGTTGGGTGCCTGCGCGCCTGCCTCTGTACCAACCCCAACCGCGCTTCCGCCAACGATCGAAGCAAGCCCGACATCGGAGCCAGCGACGACCTTCCCTCCAACCCTCGTGCCGGTTTCGTTATCAGGTCCGCAGGCGGGAACTACAATGGCGTGGCTGGATAACAGCCAGCTTGTATACATCCCGGCCGGAGATTTTATTATGGGTTTAGGTTCAGGAGATGCACCTCAAAAGACTGTCTCTCTCGATGGCTATTGGATTTACAAAACCGATGTCACTAACAAGATGTATGGGCAGTGTGTGGGGACAGGGAACTGTGCGGCTCCTGCACAGGAAATCGGCACACCCGTCTACACCAATCCCGTCTATGGCGATTCTCCTGTTGTTGGTGTTACCTGGGATATGGCGGCGAATTATTGTAAATGGGTACAAGGCCAGCTTCCAACTGAAGCCCAATGGGAAAAAGCGGCCCGTGGCTCGGATGGAAAAGTCTATCCGTGGGGTAACGAAAACGCCGGCTGCGATCTGCTTAACTATAAAGGTTGTCTCGGTCACACTAATGGTGTCAATGATTACCCGGCTGGTCGTAGCCAATACGGTTTATTGGACATGGCTGGCAACGTTTTTCAATGGGTTAATGATTTTTATGATCCTAATTATTACGACAATATGCCGTCTCAGAACCCCACAGGTCCTGGTACTGGCGATACACATGTAATCCGCGGTTCAAGCTTCGAAAGTGATGCCTCCCAAACACTCTCAGCTTTGCGTCATTATGGTGGGTCGGGACATACCAATTATGATCTCGGGTTCCGTTGTGTTGTCAACCAACCAAAGGCAATCGCTCCGTATTGTCAATCAAGCTCTTTCACCCCTGTGGGATCAACATCAACCAATGCAACATGTCTGGTGCCAGATTCAACAGTGCAAGGCAATTATTGTAAAGGCAACATTGGATTTACAACTGTACAAATCCCACAAGGTTCGACCTTCCAGGTCTCCTCAAAAGGGTATGGTTGTACAGATAGTGTAGTAAATGGCAAACGCATTCTGACGTGTAATGGCCCTAGTAATACGAGCGGTGAAGTTACCGTTTGTAATCCATCTTGCAATACCTCGCCAACCGAAACCGGTGCAATACCAGTTTGTAGTCCAGGATATACACTTGACACATCCACGGGTAATTGTACATATTCGCCGATATCCAGCCAACCGAGTACAGCCGGCTGCCCGCAAGGCTATAATCTTATCGACCGAGGGGGCCAAAAGGTTTGCGCGATTGGCCAGGATCTGAATGGTCAATGTCCGGCGTATACATATTTTGATAGCCAATATGGGGCATGTGTTTCTGCCTCCGGTTCTGCCCTTATTCCCTATGGCATTAAAGATCCATCCCTTGCTTCGCAATCTTACCAGGGCTGCGCAGCAGGGTACGCCTATGATGCCAATTTTCAATGCTGTCAGGCGAATACTGGTGGCACGTATTCGGGTTGCTCGCTCGGTTTTACCTATGATCCTGCGCAAAAGACCTGTGTTCCCAGCCAGGTGCGTTTAAGTGGCCCTGGTTGTATAATCGTATCTTTGAACATTGCCAAGTGTAGCCAGCCAGTTGACGTTTGCAGTAAGATCGCTACTGAGCAGGTTTGTCTGAGGAATGATTACGCCTGTCAATGGACAGAATCAAACGGAGTGGGAAAGTGTGTTTTGAAGAAGCAGCCGTAAAGAGAACAGCCTCCGAAAATCTTCGGAGGCTGGTTTTTTTATTGTTATTCTTGCAATTCCTGTTGGGCTTATCGATCACAAAAAAGCATTTTTTCCCTCAGAATAAATTATGGATTGATCATCATCCTTGCACAATAGGTGGCAGTTTAGTGCTCCAATCTGTTTCGCGTTCATAAGCGCGGCCGGCTTGTAAAACGGCCGCTTCGTTCCAGGCTCTTGAAACGATCTGTAACCCGATTGGCAGCCCATTTTTAGTAAATCCGCATGGAATAGAGAGGGCAGGTAAACCTGTGAGATTAAAGGGGGATGTGAACTGTGTAAGACGTCGCGCTTGTTCGATGGCATCATTCCCTTCGATGAATGGAGCAGGGATTGGAGTAGATGGCAGTAACAGGAGATCATATTGTTCGAAAAATCTACCCAACCGGTGTTTTAACTCAGTCTGTGTTCGCCTCGCCATTATATATTCGGTAGATGTCACGTTGAGCCCGGCTTCTAGGCGCTGGCGGACATCCGCGCCGAACCAATCTGGATGTTCGATTAATCTTTGGTGATGATAGGCGGCGCCATCGGCAGGAGTCATCAAGCTGTTTGCTTGGGCGGCAGTTTGCAGGAAAGACATATCTACCTTTTCAACCCTGGCTCCCAGTTTCTCAAATTCGTGAGTAGCCTGGTTGACGGCCTCCAGAACTTCCGGGTCGGCCTCTGCGAGATAATTGCCAATCGCCAATGCAATACACTCGCCTTTTATCCCGTTTTCAATGGTTGCCAAATAATCGTCAACCGGCTGATTAATGGAATAAGGATCATCCGGGTCGTACCCGGCTATGATTTGTAGTATCAAGGCCGCATCTGTCACAGACCTGGTTAGCGGTCCAACATGGTCGAGATTCCATGAAAGTGGAAATACTCCGCGGACGCTTACGCGGCCAAAAGTTGGTTTAAGACCGGTCACACCGCATAAGGAAGCAGGGATACGGATGGACCCGCCGGTATCTGTACCAAGCGCGGCCAGCGCCATACCGGACGCAACTGCTACCGCGCTTCCACCCGAGGATCCACCCGGGATCCGGTTTTGGTCCCAGGGGTTATGACAAGCGCCGAAATGCGGGTTAACTGTAGTCACACCGAGTGCGATCTCGTGCGTATTGGTCTTGCCCATAATGATCGCCCCCGCCTCTGTTAATTTCCTTACAACCACACAGTCTTCTGTCGGTATATAGTCTTCGAAGAACCTCGATCCGGCGGTGGTGCGAATTCCTTGTGTTTCAAATAGGTCTTTTATTGCAATGGGTATGCCGCCTAACGGCTTTGTGGGAGATGCTTTTTGCGCTTCGCCGACTTTGACGTCCAATACTGTGATAAAAGCGTTTAATTTCGGGTTCAGGTTCTCAATCTGATGGAGGCAGGCTTCGGCAAGTGTATGAGGAGAAAGTTTGCCCTCCTGTATTAGATGAAGTGCTTCAGAGATGGAAAGGAAGTTTGGCCCGGTCATGGTATCCATTATAATGTTTAATCATGTTTAATAACCTGTCGAGAGAAACAAAATTTCGAATTTATCTTTTTCTTCTGGCTGGTATCGGCCTGGTATTTATTTTGCTTACCACATCGAAATATGGTGCGGGAGTTTCTTCGGACGCCGCGCGAAATCTTTCGACCGCGGATAGTTTACTCGCTGGAAAAGGCTTCGTAGACATGATTGGGGCGCCGTTCATTTTATGGCCGCCCTTGTACCCTCTCCTATTAGCCGGGTTGAGCCTCATCACGAAATGGAATACTTTCCAGGCTGCCTGGTATCTGAATGTGGTTTTATTTGCAGTCAATATTTGGCTGTCAGGTTGGCTGCTTTACTATATTTTTGAAGAAAAGCAGGTATATGCGGTAGCGGGAGTGTTTGTTATGCTGCTCTCACGTTCAACGCTTCGCATTTATGCCAATGTCGCATCAGAGCCATTATTTGCGACCCTGATGCTGTTATTCTTTTTTGCCGCAGCAAGGTTTTTGAGGGACGGCTCAGGCAGTGCATTGTGGCTGATGTTTCTAATGGCGGGACTGGCCACGCTGCAGCGTTATCTCGGTGTGGTACTGATCGGTGTTGGCGCCTTGGTTGTATTGTTTAAATATAGCTGGCGTGGGATTTGGCGGGCAGTCTTACCAATCCTTGTTTCGGTCCTGCCCGTGGGTATATGGGCCGTATTCCACAACTATCAGGTCAGCGGTACCCTTTTCGGCCCCCGTGATCTGGGCGCCATGCTGCCGCTAGAGAATATCAGTTTATCATTGACCAAAATATTTTGGTGGTTTATTCCGAGGATTTCCTTTCTTGATCCATTGTTATTAAATCCTTGGATAATCGTAATTACCTTTTCATTCCTTCTTATCCTTATTAATAAGAAAATAGATTGGCTCAAATGGATGAGTGCACTCAAAAACGAATATGTGTGGCCTGCCCTTATATTTTCCGTAATTTATTATTTTTTACTGGCTTTTACAGTGGTCACAGCAGACCACCTCGATTTGACATCTGATCGTTATTACGTGGTGATCCTGCCTGTTGTTTTGGCCTTGTTTTTTATTACTTTTGATAAGTTGATTTTAGATCATATCAACTTAAGGAATCGGACTATTTCTTACGGATTGGTCTTTGTAGCCATTTTGTGGTTCGTATATCCGATCTATAGTTTGCAGGTTTATATTCGCCAGTCCTTGGTGCAAGGTGAGTCAACAAATTACAACATAGCGAATTCGGCTCAATTCCGAGAGATGAGTGTAGTAAAAGCTGCCCAACTGATTTTGGATAAGGACCCTTCGGCATTGGTATATACTAACTACATCAATATCGTGTGGTTTATATTCAGGCATCCTGTCCAAACGCTGCCCTATGAGGATGCCTCTCTTTCAAGGGATCAACGGCTCGCTGCCCTAAAAATAAATTACCCGGACTGGCCCAAGCTCGATGGATATATCATCTGGTTCACGCCCAACCAATACCATCACATCGTTGCACCGGATGAACTTTCAACGATTGCGAATCTAAAATTACTATATAAGGATAAGACCGGGGAAATCTATTATGTGCAGGCAATAAAATGAACACAGGCGATGGTTAAACCATCGCCTGTGTTACTACGATTTACTGAATAACTTTTAGAACAATCCGACCACTTTTCCAGTTTTCAAATCAAGATCTACATCATAAAATACAGGGCGAGTAGGCAGACCAGGCATAGTGCTCATCTTTCCTAACAGGGGATAGAGGAACCCTGCACCCGCACTTGCGCGTATTTCCCGTACTAGTATGCGAAATCCTGTTGGCGCACCCTTAATATTGACGTCTGTTGTAAACGATAAATGTGTTTTTGCCATGCAGATTGGTAATTTATTGAATCCTAGGCGGTTGTAACGGGCGATCTGCTCTTCGGCCTCGGGGCTGTAATCAACGCCGTCTGCACGATAGATCTCTTTTGCAATGGTCTCTATCTTTTCCTTGATGGAAAGTTCTAGAGGATAGAGGAACTTAAAGCTGCTTTTCTTTTCAGCGGCATTCACAACCGCTTTTGCCAATTTGATGGCTCCTGCGCCGCCATCGGCCCAATGAGTGGATACAACTGCATCCAGCGCGCCGAATTCCAGGGCGGACTTGCGGATCAGTTCCACTTCTGCAGGTGTATCGGTTGCGAAGGAATTGACGGCTACAACTACGTTTATGCCGTACTTTAGGGCGTTTTGGATATGACGTTGAAGATTTGGCAAGCCCTTGCGAAGCAGGTCGAGATTTTCCTCGGTATATTCGGCTGCCAATGGTTTACCGGCCACAACCTTTGGCCCGCCTCCGTGCATCTTAAGGGCACGCACAGTTGCGACCATAACGACTACTTGCGGGATGAGTCCGCTGTAGCGGCATTTGATATCGAAGAATTTTTCCATCCCGATATCTGCACCGAAGCCTGATTCAGTGATGACATAATCGGCGAGCTTTAGGGCGATCTTATCGGCCAGAATCGAGCTGTTGCCGTGTGCGATGTTGGCAAATGGGCCGGCGTGAACGAAGGCTGCAGTCCCTTCGAGTGTTTGCATGAGGTTCGGTTTGATTGCATCTTTCATAAGTACGGTCAACGCTCCAGCTACTCCCAGGTCTTCCGCTGTGACAGCCTCGCCGTGTTTATTCGTCGCTACTACCATTGCGCCAAGCCGTGTCCGCATATCTTCCATGCTGGTGGTGAGCGCCAAAATAGCCATGATCTCACTGGCAACCGTGATATCGTAACCTGAGCGATGTTCGAAACCTTTTTCGTCCGGACCGAGGCCAACTTCAATCTCTCGCAACATTCTGTCATTGACGTCGATTACGCGCCTCCAGGTGACGGTCGCTGGGTCGATATCCAGGCGGGCGAAACGGCCGCGTTCTTCCGTTGTAAGTTCATTGGGGTCTGTCTTGTCGATTCCGAGCTTCTGCAAGCGCCGGAGCATGCTGGGTGTGAACCGGCGTTGCCCTTTTTTATCGGGAGGGCAAAGCGCATCGAATAATTTTGTGTCATCCTGCTGGGTTTCATGCAGCATACGTGCATCCATGGCGGCGGCACATAAATTGTGTGCTGCTGTGATCGCGTGGATATCGCCGGTCAAATGGAGGTTGAAATCCTCCATGGGGATCACTTGCGAATATCCACCACCTGCCGCACCACCCTTGATACCAAAGGTCGGTCCCTGCGAGGGCTGTCGGATAGCCGTGATTACTTTCTTTCCCAAATGCACGCCAAGTGCCTGCGAGAGACCCACCGTGGTTGTTGTCTTTCCTTCTCCAAGAGGGGTTGGTGTGATGGCTGTGACGTCAATATACATACCATTCTTGCGGTTCTTCAAGCGTTCAAGAATTTCAAGCTTGACCTTGGCCTTATAAGGGCCGTACAGTTCCAATTCATCCGGGCGGATGCCGAGTTCTTCTGCCACCTGTAGAATAGGCTTGAGTTTGGCCTCCTGCGCGATGTCGATGTCTGATGGAACGGGTCGACGCAATTTGAGTTTGGTGGGGACGAACCGGGAAGCAGCTTTCGTTACAACAGCATTTTTTGTCGTTACTTTGGCTTTTGATCTGGGCGCGACTTTTTTTTCTTTCAGAAGCTTTGAGAATTTTGATTTAGTTTTGGTTGCCATATCTGCTCCTTTGTTCGGATTCAACGATGACTGTACAAATTTAAATACCTGAAGTCGGTTATATCAATTATCGGAAATTTACAGTTTATTACAATAGACATTCTTCCGTATTTTAGACAAATTAATCACTCACCTAATCCAAAACGTCCCGCGATGTTCTTGTTTCAAGGTTGGGCAATGGGAGATGAGATGTAATATTGGTAAATCACCTATTGTCAGCTGCAATTAATGTGCCTAACTCTTCACCACGCAAGGCTTTTTCTACATTTCCGGCCTCTTCGCCGGATAAGATTTGTACACTCAAATCGGGAATTATTTTGACCAGCCCCAACATTTCCTCGACTTTGGAACGCATGCCCCCAGTTACATCCATTCCGTGTGAAGCGCCAATTCCGTCTGCTACCGAGTTGAACGAGGCAGGCGTGATTTTTTTGACAATTTGGAGGCGTGTGGGAAAATCAGCCCAAACTGCCTCCTCGAGACCCGCCAGGAGAATACGCTTTATTGGAAGGATCTGTGCTAGGTAGAATAATAATTTCTCGGTTGATAAGACGACACCGCCGCTTCCTTCGTCAAAAACGATGTCTCCGTATATGACAGGGATGAGGCCCGTGTTGAGCGCGGAGCGCATCGCGCTCAAATCCCAATTCTTAATAGTTCCATCTTGCGCGGCAATCATGGCAGAAGGCGCAAACGCGATCGCAGGTATGCCTGCTTTATTCAGCGCCTCCATCACAAAGTGATTAAGTTGTGAGGCGCGAAACAAGACTTCTGAAAAACCTTTCCAGTATGTCTTATTGTTTTCGTGCTGCCTCTTCGGTGGAAAAGGGGGGAGGTTTAGCAGACTCGATTGGTCCCTGACGGCATAATGCCCAAACGAGCCAGAGCCATGTCCTATTACCAGGTTTAGCCCCGAGTTTGTGGAACAAGCTGATTTAATCTCTTTCGCGACCTGTGCTAATTTGTCAAGACGGGGAGTATAAGGTTGCATCTTGTCTGTGATTAGGGACCCCCCTAATTTCAAGAAAACAAGGTTATCCATATTGACTATTTTACCCCACCAAATATGGATATGAATAGCGATCCATCCCATAAGCAGTATAATGCCGCTTATGGATATTCAGTCCGGTGTGATCGCTGTCGTAGTGCTTCTCGCGATCTTTGTGGTGATCGCCATGCGGAGCGGTCTGCGAACGATCCAATCGGCTCGCAAGATGACCTTTTATCGCCTTCGGCGCCAGCGCGAGGCGGGTGGGTGGCGGCTTGTAGGGATTGCGGTCTTGTTGTTGATAATAGCGATTGTCCTGCCTGTTTATGGGTTGCCCATCGCTTACGAATATTTTCCGCCTTCCCCGACGCCTTCTTCAACGCCTACGATAACGCAAGTGCCTTCGATCACCTCGGTTCCCACTATCACGCTAACACCAACCATTACCGATACGCCTTTGGTTACCGACACAGCCACAGCCACATCGACCCCTTTTATTCCAGCCGCGATCCAGGCTCTCTTCCAAAGTTCGGTTACTCCAAACCCCAAGGTGGTATTTTCTACTTTGCAATTTACAACGGATGGCAGCACATATCCGGTTGCCAATCCGGGAACTGTATTTCAGAATCCGGTTATGCATCTATATGCAGTATTTACATATGATCAAATGGTACCTGGCGCGCAGTGGACTTCGCTCTGGTTGCATGAAGGACAACTGGTCCATTATGAAACCAAGCCATGGGATGGGGCTACAGGTGGATCAGGCTTTACGGATTGGAATCCGCCGCCCGATCAATGGTTTCCTGGTATTTATGAAGTCCAAATTTTCGTAGGAGAAGAATTTGTTGGCAATGGACGATTCTTAGTGCAGGGAAATGCTCCCACGCCTATTCCAACGTTTACTCCAACCTTCACCAAAATCCCCACTCATACACTGGTACCTTCTTCGACATCTACACCAAGCAGGACACCTCCCCCATCTGAAACATCGACTATTACGCTAACTGTACGGCCGTCCGCGACCGTTACTTTGACAAAGACACCCATTAAGAAGGCACCCACCCCATGAGTGAAAAGCTTTAATGGGTTATAGCCCTGAAAATAATATAAACTCCTGAAATGATTCCCTACCATCATTTCAGGAGTTTTTTAACCATTAGTATATGAAATTTTTATTCCACCTTGTTTATTTTCCGAAATATTCCTTCATTGGTTGAAAGTAATTTTCATCCCATCCACTTTCATAGCTATCCGCGCGGCCATCTTGGATATTCGAATGGATCAGGGTTAGTTTCGTTCCTCTCTTGGTTGGTTCCAATAAAATTTCCAGGCGTGAATCTGGATTTTCGTCTGAAAACTCCGACGTCCGCCAGGCTTGGACAATCCGCGAATTAGGTTTCATTTCAAGCGTTTTACCTGTAATATAACCATCCCAGGCGGTAAATGTTCCGCCGACGCGAGGCTCCACTTTGGCTGGACTGCCCGTCATGGCAGAATGTCCACCTGAGGATAACCATGCTTCAAAAACCTTTTCAGGCGTGGCTGGTAAGATCGTTGAAACAGTAAATTCAGTTTTCATTAGCGTGTCTCCTCTTTTTTTCTGTAGCTGTCATCGCTACCGCAATTTGGGCGGCAAGCCGGGCGTTGTTTAGTAATAGGGAAAGGTTTGCCCGCATGGATTTTTTATTCGTAAACTCACTGATTCGTTGAAGCAGGTAGGGTGTAAGTTCCTGCCCGTGGATTTTATTATCCTGTGCTTCTTTGGAAGCTCTTTCAATAACCGGCTCCATTTCGATCCTTGGTATGGAATCGGTCTTGGGGATCGGATTCGCCACCAAAACCGCGTTTAATAATCCAACCGAAAGCTGTGTTTCCCAAAATTCCACGATTGCCTGAGGAGAGTCAAGTTGCAGACTTACTTTAAGGCCGCTTTCCCGGGAATAAAAAGCAGGAAATTCATCGGTCTTGTAACCGACTACAGGCACCCCCATGGTTTCTAGATATTCCAGGGTCGCGGGCAAATCTAAAATTGCCTTTGCTCCCGCGCACACAACGATCATCGGTGTTTCAGCGAGTTCATGCAAATCTGCCGAAATATCGAAAGGACTGTCCCGGTGAATTCCACCAATACCGCCAGTGGCAAAGACCCTGATCCCTGACTGAGCGGCGGCAAACATCGTGGCAGCTACAGTTGTCCCGCCGTTGGCTTTCTTGATAACAGCGCCTGCGATATCGCGGCGGCTTACTTTCAGATTTGATTTTGAGGTAGCGAGATGAGCCAATTCCTCATCCATCAATCCGATATGGATTTTTCCGTCCAGCAGTGCAATAGTCGCCGGCGTTGCGCCTCCCTTGCGAACTTCGGCCTCCATGTCACGCGCGAGTTTGAGGTTTTGAGGATAAGGGAGGCCATGTGTGATCACGGTCGATTCGAGGGCGACGATCGGTGAATTAGTCTTGATCGCCCGGTTAACTTCGGGTGAAGGGAAATAAAGTTCGGGTGAAGTCATAAATTAACGTCCGTAGCTTTCAAATCGATCGACGATCCGTTTGATAAGCTCTTCGCGGCTAAGGTTTGAATGACGACGAGATTCGTTGGCAATCATGCCCTCCGCAACTTTGGTGTTTCCCTCTAATTTGCCCAGAAGGGCGCGGTATTGATCTGCTTCAGATCGGGAAGCGGGTGCAGGGGGGGCATCCTGGTCCATCTGTCCAGGTTTTGAGTGGACCTTACTCATCGTACTATCCCCGATCATATGCGGACCATGGGTGATCTTAAGTAGCCGCTCTATTTTCAACACAGCTTTTTCGATCGTTTCCAGGTCAATGGAACGAATTCCATTCTTGTAATAGATCTCCAATGCTTCTCCTAATTGTTCCCAGTAATCCTGAAGCAGGCTTTCCATTAAAATCTTTTTGTCGGAATACTTCAACTGATTCTTTTGGTGGGCTGCGAACGGGACATTTTGTATTAATCGGGCTTTTTCATTGTAATAAGCTTCGCTTTCGACGGATTCAAGATATTTAAGTGTGGATGCATCGGTGTTTTGCCGGTTAATGCGCCATGCTTCCAAATGTTGATCATTTACTATCTCGCTGCTTAAGTCGTCCGGCATTTTCCAGGTACCTACTCCGATCCAATGGAGTTCCAATCCACGTGCGTGGGCTCTCTTTGAAAACCCATCTTTGTATTTAGTGAACGTGTTGCTTAGTTCAGTACGGGGATGAAACTTGGGTTTGGGACTATTCATCGTTGAAGGATCGGGTAATTCACTTGAGTACTGTAGGGTATTTGAAAGTATAGTATCCTCGCGAAATTCGGAGAGTTCCAGCTCCTGGTCACCGATACTGGTTAGAAATTCTGCCAGATTGTTTTGTCCCATGAATTCGCTAAGCGAACCGTATATAAGACCCTGCATGGTATTTGTCCACTGTGGCGGCTGGCCAGATGGATAAGGCCCCTCGGTAAATACCGGCACTGATTGCTTATAAATTAAGTTCTCGATATCTGCCGGGTTAAAAGGATAGGGAGAATGAATCGTAGGCCCGGAAGAATCATCGTCATTCTCACGGCGGATGCTGAAGACACCGCGGACATCGCTGGCGCTTACGGGAATGCCGTCCAGGCTACGGCCCAGGACTGTCATCGGCTCGCCGGAAAGATTGCCAATATATTGGTCTCGCAGATTAATAACCGGCTCACGCAAACGTTCGAAGCCTTCAAGGATAAAGTTGTCTTTTTCAGGATCGGGTCTTGCGTTGGCAAGGCCGATCGCATGAGGTGTCCCATCTGGCTGTTCAAACAACGCGGCCGAATCGAACTCAACCAATACCCGGCCCGGCCCTCCTATAAGTAAAATCGGAGAGTTCAAGCTTTCTTCGGAAACCCTTCCATCGCGAATGTGAATCGCCTCGTTGGCGCCACCCAGCGATAATTCGTTGATGAAATCCCAGGCGGCATTCGGATCTTTTAATTCAAAAATATCAGCGAGGTAATTTCCTGCCATGGTTATTGCTATAAAGGAGGGGATAAACAGAATAGTGATCAATCGGGCTATCGTAAGCACAAAGAAAAGCAGGAATGCCGATAGTTGAAATGGACGTGCAGAAGCAAATATGGGAAAAAAATAGAAGAATGCCTGGATTACGAAAGCAAGGAAGACAAAACCCGCACCTAATACCAGAGACCAGTACCTGCGATATTCTGGGCCATGAATGCTTAAATCAAAGAAGGTATTAAGGCGGGCATCGAGCCACCTATCCAACAGCCCCTTAAATCTTGTTAACTCTACATCCCAGCCGGACGGAGAAGTATAAAGTGTGGAGCTCCTGTTTTTCATAGATTCTTTAACTCCACCCATTTGACGAGCTCGTCTAAATTTTCAAGCTCACCACCCATTAGACCGAGCAGGCGGTCGTTAAGTTTTATTTCAGCCTGTGTCTTCTGAAGAAGGGTTTTCACTGTAGATGAAACATTAAGGGGGTTTTCATCTGTCATGGACTGGCTTAATGTAAAAGCATGGTCCAGGATGGCTTTTTGCCGTCCTTTTTCTACATAGCCTGCGTTCAACCGTTCAACTCGGTTCTGATCCGATCTGGCATTTGCCAGCCAACTTGTATTCCAGCGTTCTAATAATTGCGACTCGATTACTGGGCTAAAATGAAGCCTATTAATACTGACGTGGACGACCGCAATCCCTCTTTCTTTGAGTTTCTTATATTCATCACTGACGTCGTAACCTTCGAGAACACGTCCGCATTCGTCAAGTTTGGCGACAACCGCCTGGGTCAAGCGCGATTTCATCATTTGGTTGATGACCTGTAGAGCAGTTTGTTTTCCGGAGATACCCGTCCTTTTCGCACCTGACGGCTCGGAATCAAGCGGCTTTTCAACGGGAGTAGTCTCTTTTGGAAGCAAATTGTCGAGTCTTCTTTCCAGCGCGTTATTGATATTTCGAAGGAGCCGTGCGCCAAAGCCTCTCTTTATCAATAGGGAAGTTTTGGGGAGCGGGACAAATGCCGGAGGAGTTTCGGGTTGTGGAATATTTGGCAAGGCAGGGAGGCTTGGGTCGAACAATTCAGTTAATGTAAATTTACCCAAATATTCCCGCCACAAATCGGCAGCAATGAGTGCTGGAAGTTGATTCCATTCTACCCGGCGTTTTTCTTCTGAAGTTGAGTAGGGGTTGATCCCTTCGCTTCGCGCAGCTTTTTCAACGGCGTCTGCGTTGAAACCAAAATGTGACCCTATTTCATCTTGACCAGCGGGTTCTGCGTCAATTTTGAACGTGATAGTGATGTTTGGGAATACTTCGATCCCATCGCGTGTAATGGCTCTGACTACCATACACCGGGCGTTGGTCTCCCGGTATTTTTTTTGTTCCTCTTCCGTTGGATTTTCACTTAATTTTACAAATGGATCATCCTCTCGAGTAGGACCGATGGTCTGGGTCTGGCTGTGCAGACTGATGATGGTCGCTATCTTTTCGTTGGCATCGATGAAATGCACACCAGGGCCCAGGACCTGTTTGAAGGTTGTAAAAGTGCGTGTGACGACGGCGCTGGCAGTATCCACCCATAGAACCCCCGGACCACGCTGATCACTTTCGCCTTCACGTTCAACCTTGCGGCCATTCTTTATGAATATGGCAGGACCATGAGCGCTCCGGGAATGCAGCCACAACCGGTTGACTATTTTTTTACGGTCTATTAGCGTGCGTATTGGTAAAATAAATTGGGCATAAAAGAATACGCTAACCTGAAGAAGCAGGATTAAGAGAATGAGATCAAGTGCGATCCCGAGAATATTTACCCAAAAGCCCCCTTGCCACACCAGTTCATATACGTATATCCCTGCCAGGAAGATCGTTAGGACGAGGCTCTTGAACCACGGTTTTTGATGAAAAGGGATTTCGTCCATACCTTATCATTTTATTAGAAAAAGGGGAAATGGGCAACCGTGGTTGCAGTAAAATAAAGGTCATGTTCCGCACTGAATTTCATTGTCATACGATTTATTCCAAGGATTCATTAACTCCCCCGAATTCTTTGGTCGAATCATGCCGCCGCAAGGGGATTGACCGTGTTGTTATTACAGACCACAATACGATTGCCGGGGCTCGGGCCGCACAGACTGTAGACCCGGAACGGGTAATTGTAGGGGAGGAAATCATGACCACTAAAGGAGAGATTCTGGCATCCTTTGTAACACAGGAAGTCCCGGCGATGCTTTCACCTGAAGATACGATCAAGCGCCTGCGAGATCAGGGAGCCTTTATCAGTGTCTCTCATCCCTTCGATGCATGGCGTAAGGGAGGATGGAAAGAAAATGACCTGTTGGAAATCGTTCCCTGGGTGGATGCCATCGAAGTTTACAACTCACGTTGTATGCTGCCATCGTTTAACGTCCGTGCATTGGATTTTGCGCACTGGCATAATTTGGCCGGGACGGTCGGCTCGGATGCGCATGCGACGTTCGAGTTGGGGCGCTCAGTTCTCTTAGTGGAGCCGTTCGGAAATCCGGAAGAGCTTCGGCGGGGTATTCGAAGCGCGGTCTCGCAAACGCGCTGGTCGCCGCCGTGGTTCCATCTCAGCTCTCGTTACGCCAGTTTTCAAAAGAAATTTACAGCTGCACTCCTAAACCGCCAGACTTGACACACCCCGACGGCCATGATAAATTTATATTCCGTCCCGTGATCGTCTGATGTGATAGCGACACCAGGCAAACGGGATAATTTTTTTGCAGGAGAAAAGCAAGATGTCTGAACGTTATACTGGCACCGTCAAATGGTTCAACGCCACCAAGGGATATGGTTTCATCGGCCGTGATGGAGGGGAGGACGTTTTTGTCCACTTTTCCGCATTGCAGATGGAAGGCTATCGGAAACTCGAGCCTGAGCAAAAAGTGGAGTTTTCCATTGAGGAGGGACCGAAAGGTCTGCAAGCGGCCAACGTTACATTACTTCCGTAAGACGCACTTGTATTAAGAAAGAAAACAGGGTTACGTTATTTCGTAACCTTGTTTTTTGTTAAACCATGGAAAACGCTTAACTTCGTATAGCCTTGTGAGATATGCGTTTTTCCTATTTCATTACAGGATTTAAGTCTTAACATTCATTGGGAGAAGTTATTTAAATTCAATCTTGCTGATCAGTTTGCCGGTCTTTAAATCTATTTCGCAAGCATGCCGGCCTGTCGTATAAGCAGAGATCTTATCGCCTTCCAGGTCGAGTTTGACACGGATGTAGTGGGCATCCGGGGAAGGCCTTTCAGCAAGCCAGATGAGTTCACCCATCTCTGATAATAAATACAGATTGGATTCACTCAGGGGATATTTTTTATGATCTTCCAGGATCACCTTTCCTGTTTTGATCGAAATAACTTTTTCTATTTTTGTGTGTCGAGCTGTCATATTATCGAACATTGTTCCCTCTTAATTTTGCCAGGTGGCTGCTTCGTAGGCGGGCAATTCACAGCGTAGGGGATTGTCCTTCCTCTGGCCGAGCGCATAACCCGCCTGGATCAAAGTTTGTATCTCTGAACTGCCTTCATAAATCATCGCCCCTTTGGAATTGCGCAAATAGCGTTCAACATCGTATTCGTCGCTATATCCATATGCACCGTGGATCTGGATGGCTTCATTCGCAGCATTGAAGGAGGCCTCGGTTGCAAATTTCTTTGCATAAGAGGTCTCACGGGTAGGTCGCTTACCTACGTTTTTAAGCCATCCGGATTGTAGATACAGCAGGCGGGAGATCTCATAATCTTGTGACATCTTGGCAATTTTCTCCTGAATAAGCTGGTGTTCTGCGATCGGTTTACCAAAGGTCTGGCGTGTTCTGGCGTATTTTACGCTGGTTTCCAGGCATGCTCGGATAATGCCCGTCGCGCCTGCAGCCACGGTATAGCGTCCATGGTCGAAGGCTGTCATCGTAATTTTAAAGCCTTCACCTTCCCTGCCAATCCTGTTTTCAACAGGCACCTGAACATCCTGAAAGTTGATCCAGCCGGTTGCCCCGGCACGGACGCCCAGTTTACCGTGCAGGTCCCCACGGGTAACTCCTTTTGACGACAGATCAACAATAAAGGCCGTCAAACCGTCGGTGGGTTTAGTATCGGAATTGTTGGTCTTAACGGTTACCAATGCCAGGTTCGCTTTGGATGCCAGAGAAATCCACATCTTCTCGCCGTTTAAAACATAACCATCTCCGACTTGTTTTGAAGTGGTCCGGATCGCGGCCACATCGGATCCCATACCTGGCTCTGTAAATGCTCCGCAGCCAATCATCTCGCCTTTGGCGAGAGGTATGAGGAAGTTCTTTTTCTGGGCTTCTGTGCCCCACTGGAAAATAGTCATGGCACATAACCCTGTATGGACAGACATTACTACTCGAAGACTGGTGTCCACAGCTTCCAATTCCTCACAGGCCAGGCCTAGGGAAAGATAATCCATCCCTTGCCCGCCAAAGCGGATAGGGAAAGGCAATCCCAGTATTCCAAGTTCACCAAGTCGTTTGAGTATCCATGGGATGGGTTCCTGCCTGCGATCGTGTTCTTTAATGACCGGATAAACTTCTTTCTGGGCAAAATCCCTCACGGTCTTCTGTATCATTTGATGTTCAGGGGAAAGCGAAAAATCCATAAATTGATTATATCGTATGAATAATTAAAAAAAATACCCGACGCGATTTGAAGCGCGTCGGGCTAGATGGATTGGGTATTTAAGATCATGCTTTTTTCTCAATACCCATGTTATTTAACTCGTCCGAACTGATATTATCGACGAGTATATCCGCGCCGGCCAGGGCGAGGAGCAGGCATAGGCAGATCACGGTTAAAACTACAAACATCGGAAACTCCTTTCTTATTCCACTAAATATAACGCCGTCGGCTCCAAAAGGTTGCATCCCCTAACAGGTCTGTAATGTAATTAACCTTTTGTTGTAAAAGGGAAAATGGACGAGAATCAGGTGGCGTTTTTGCTTTGTACTTGATGTTAATTTTACAATTTGAAGATTTAGGGGGGGTTAGAAAGATGTATGTAAATTATTTGGTTTTATTTCTAAAATAATAAGGGTCAATTGGATTAAAGCGAAATAGTAATAGCCCCTTGGTCGAACACCATTTAGTAATAATTGTTGATTACCTTGATAACTTGGAGTTTTATCCCACCCAAAAGTCGAAGCTAAACAGCAAAACTTCCAATCCCAGCAGGAGAATACAGAGTAGTGTACATATCCGGTCAAAAACCGGGTTCTTTCCCCAGCGCGCCAGGACCAAAAACATAACCGGTGCAACCAGCATATAGCGGATCATGCTCTGGGCGATACCGCTGGTAAAAGCAAAGGCAACCATGGCCAGGCTATAGGCCGATAGTTCCGGGCGTTCTCTCAAAAGCCAGAAACAAGCCAGGACTGCCAATGCCACGCTGAGAAACTCCAAACCATAATAGAATTTAAAGGGGGAGTCACCCGAGATGAGCATATTAAACGCTTTCCCCCATGCATGGAGGCTCGGGCCGATAGCCAACAAACCCCTGTCAAAATAATGGTCTTCAACCATATGGAATTTATATGCCAGAGGTGTCAGAGACCATAACCCGTATGATATAGCTGGCGAGAGAGCCGCTAGACCGTGTAATAGCGCAGGTTTCCAACCTTCTTTCCATGGTTTGTCGACCCACCAGACCATCACCATTGGCAAAACCAGGATTGCCCCTCCTGGACGGGTCCAAACTGCCAGAATTGCCAGCAATGCGGACCAGACCCACCTGCGTGACAGTAATAAGGCCAGGGCGCCAAATGTCAAACCGAGGAACAGACCTTCTGTGTAGACCTGTGCCAGAAAGAAACTACTAGGAAAGATCAGGAGATAGAAGGCTGCACGGACACCTCCATCTTCGCCTAACGACGAGCGGGCCATGAAATATAAGGCTAGCATTGCTCCTAATGTACCGAGTAGCGAGAGGGTTATGGCAGCAAATATTGATCGGGCGATCGTTGTTAGATTTGTTAGATGCAATGGGTAGGCAAATAAACGAATTAGCAAAGGGTAGAAGGGAAAAAATGCATAATTGAGTGAGGTACATCCAGTATCCGTACCTATTGTGCAGTATGTTTGTTGATCAGTATTCCATTCAAAATTTGAAGGGATTGCCCGTACGGCTGGATCATCATAACCTACCGTCGCGATCGAAAGATAAAATTCCGAGTCCCAGGAAATATGGGAATTCATGAAGGGATCGTCCAGGTACGGCGATCGGGGCTGGGCAGGATCCAGAAAGTGATCGGGACTTTTCAACTCCACCCGCATTACCACCCAATGTTGAAAGGCGATCATGATGATCGCCCAACCGACCCAAATCATTAATATATTCCGGATTGAAGGATTGATTTTCATCGTTAGTTCAATTTTACAATGATTTTATCTAATTATTTTGCATATATGTGGAGAAATCCACGATAACATCAAAAGTGAGAATATTCACTTTTACTCCTTTAGGGTTGATTATAAATCGGTGAGGTTGACAAGTTAAATGTTTGAGATAAAATACACTCCGCAAGCCGAAGTGGCGGAATTGGCAGACGCGCTAGGTTCAGGGCTTAGTGGGCGCAAGCTCGTGAGGGTTCAAGTCCCTCCTTCGGCACTAATGAAATAACCTGCTGAAAAGCAGGTTATTTGTTTAATAAATCATAATTAGCGGGTTGCAACTTGTTGTTTCATGACCTCAACCTTCATTGTTGACCAAAAACGAGGAAACAATTGGATAAGAGATGGTATAATTAGCTTGTTTGAAGCATAAACTTCATTTAACGCGACACGAAGTCAATAGGAAAAAGTCTTCGTGTCTTTTTATGCCATTTTTCCTGATATTGCATTTTTCAGCATAATAAAATGGTATTTTCCAAAGAAATGAAAGTGTTTTGAAGACTATGATCAAATTTGACCTTTCAACAAGCTCTCAAACCCACAAATGATCTATTAGGCACAAATTGAACCCCTTTTTAATTGAAATTAAGAAACACACTATCTACGGAAACAGCAGGTAGCAATATGGACATTGGTATTGTTGAACAAGTAGACATTGACGCCCAGATGCGCGGAGCATATCTCGATTACGCAATGAGTGTGATTGTGGCCCGCGCACTTCCTGATGCCCGTGACGGCCTTAAACCGGTCCATCGCCGGATCCTGTTTGCCATGCAGGATATGGGCATTCGTTCCAATTCGTCTTATAAAAAATCTGCACGTATTGTGGGTGAGGTATTAGGCAAATATCACCCGCATGGTGATGCGGCAGTTTATGAATCGATGGCACGCATGGCGCAGGATTTCTCCATGCGGTATCTGCTTGTGGATGGGCAGGGTAATTTTGGTTCGGTTGATGGCGATGCTCCCGCGGCAATGCGTTACACCGAGGCACGGCTGCACAAAATAGCCGAAGAACTGCTTGCGGACCTTGATAAAGATACCGTGGATTTCGGACCTAACTTCGACGAATCACTCGAAGAGCCGCTTGTACTGCCGGCCCGTATCCCCAATATGCTGATGAACGGGGCTTCAGGTATTGCAGTCGGCATGGCTACCAATATTCCGCCTCATAACCTGCGGGAACTGGCGGATGCCATAAATTATCTGATAGAAAATTACGATACGATGGATGATATCTCGGTTGAAGAGCTGATGAAGAGGATTCCGGGACCTGATTTTCCAACAGGTGGGATCATTGTGGGTCGCGAGGGCATCGAATCTGCTTATGCAACCGGGCGCGGCAGGCTCGTAGTGCGCGGAATGGCGCATATCGAGGAAGGGAAAAGCGGCCGGCACGAAATCGTGATCACCGAA
>Ga0265340_10000612_pt1 | contig 19977 bp, 28 predicted proteins | sample 4CB225metaG_FD_202082 | JGI IMG/M metagenome (GOLD analysis project Ga0265340, IMG submission 202082) | Rhizosphere microbial communities from Carex aquatilis grown in University of Washington, Seatle, WA, United States - 4-CB2-25 metaG | ecosystem: Host-associated > Plants > Roots >...
TGATACTCACGTTGATAATTGTTGTATCTAGAACAACAATAAACAGCGCCAGCGCCATAACGAACAATGGAGCCCATTTCTTAAACCCAGTTTCTTCGGCCATACACTGCAACCCTCCTGAATCAGCTTCTATTGTACAGAAGCGGCGCAGCGTGCTCCAATTAAATGTTCAGGCTACAAAACTCTTGCGTTCTGGAGCGCTTTGAATGTCGACGGCCAAATATCGTTTGCGGATGCAACCAGTTCATTTGGGCGTTGCTTCATACGCGTCTGTATGTCAACAAACGGGAACCACTCTATTCCCTCAACCTCACTCTCCTGCACACGTATGTCCGCAGATTTGGCTTTAGGTATGATTGCATAATAAACGTAGAAATGGCGCTTCTCGCCGTCCGGATGGCTAAATTCTAGCTCTATCAGAAAGTGTGGTTCATAATCCGAAGGTTTCAAGTTAAGCTCTTCTTCGACTTCACGAAGTAAAGCATCTTCTGCGCCTTCGCCCGGTTCTAGCCGGCCGGTTACGCTCGGGCCCCACACGCCCGGATCCTTTTCTTTCTTATGTGAACGCTGTGCCAGCAGAACTTCACCAAGTTCATTCACAAGCCAGAGAGTTGCGACTTTTATCATATAGGTCAAAAAATATTAAGTTGGTGGGCGAGGTGGGACTTGAACCCACAAGACTTTTGGTCAGCGGATTTTAAGTCCGCCGCGTATACCAATTCCGCCACTCGCCCCGAAATATTTGTAGGTAGAATGGAGGCACCTGCGGGAGTTGCACCCGCCTACGAGGTTTTGCAGACCCCTGCGTAACTGCTCCGCCAAGGCGCCTTAGGGTTTGTCACGAGACCAGTATAGTATACAGATAAACTATAGTTTCAACCAATGCAACAGCACTCAAGATTAGGAAGGGCAGCTTTGGCTATTTAACTATAACCGTTCCCGTAAAGTTAAACGGGTTTAGGTGGTCGTGATACGTGTAGGTACCGGCCTTTTCGAAGTTAAAGCCGTAAACTCCTCCATTGCTCAGCGGCACTGGGTCGACAAAGCCGGGCAAACCGTTTTCAAGCGGATACGGATCCGTGGCCGGCTGATGCGTCCCCGTATCATCATTAACCCATTCCACACTTTGCCCCTTGGTAATCTGGACTGTTGCCGGCACAAAGCCGCTGGTGGTTATCTCCACCACGGCCGGATTATTCTGGACGGCAGTAGCCTGAGCGTTACGCAGATGTTGGACGATAACGACCGCGGACACTGCAAGCACAACAAACGCGCCAGCGAACATAAGCGGCCGCTTGAGATTCCGGTTCGGACCGGCATCCGCCGGCAATGGCTGTGGAGCCGACACTTGCGGTCCGGTAACGTTTGACGGATAGGGATACTGATACGACTGGTTCGGTGGCTGCGAATTTGCTGGTTCCATATGTTCGATATCCTTTGTTCCTAGAGGTAATTCCAGAAATCCCAGTGTTTCCAAGCCGATGACGAACCGCCGACCGAATTACGGTTGAGAGTTATGTTATGCAGCGTAGTGCCGCCTGAGGGAACCTGCACTGTACTGGTTGATGCGTTATAACCCGGTGCGCTGAAGCTGATCGAGTAGGGACCGCTCCCCATATTAGGGACGACATAAGTGCCATTGCTGTTGGAGGTAAACACGTACGTTTTACCACCGAGCGTAAACGTTACCCGGCCGCCGATGATCGGTTTGTGGCCGTCGCCACCCCGTAGGATACCGAACACCGTACCGCCGTGCCCTATACCACCTGAGGCCTGTGCTACTGACACTGTCGCATTCGCGCTCGACGATTGGCTGCTTTGATCCCCGGCAGCGTTGATCGCTACAACGTAGTAGGAGTATGTGCTGCCGGACTTAACGTTTGTGTCGCCATAGCTAGTGGTTTTGCTGGGGCCGATTTTGGTATAGCTGCCCGGGTTAGCGCCGCTACCACGATAAACGGCATACGACTTAACGCTCGGATCATTATCCGTCCACGTCAGATTAACCTGTTTTGCTTTGCCCGAAGGCACGGCCTGAAGATTGGTCGGTACAGTGACAGTCGTACCGCCCGAAGAGCCGCCCGGCAACGGCGCATTGACCGTGGCACTGCGGGAAAGATCGGACACGCTCCCGGAATTATCGAAAGCAATGATCTGGAAAGCGTGCATATTACCGTCAGCCGGCAGGATATAATCGTATGATGTAGTGCTATCAGAGTTGACTGTATCAATCGTGGCGCCGTCCAGCACTATGTCATAACCGGTCGCACCGCTAGTTTTAGACCATGTCACCGTAACCGGGTAGCTCAAGCTGGTACTATCGAATGTGCCTACCCTGGCCGACACATTGGTGGGCGCATTAAGCCCGAAGCTGCCATAGGAACCACCACCGGAGCTGCCGGAGCCGTTACCCGTACCACCAGAGCCAGTGCCGTTGACTCCGTTCTGCACCGCAACTGTGACTGACGCACTGGCCGTGCCGCCCGAGGCGTTCGTTGCCGTAGCAGTCAAGCTGTGTGCACCGTCGCTGATCTGTGTAGTGTTCCATTGGAAGTCGAAAGGCGAGGCTGTTGCCGTGTTCACAGCTGCACCGTCGACAGAATAAACTACTTGCGTAACGTCGCTGCTCGGCGTAACGGTTACGTCGGTCGTGCCGGAGACACTAGCACCGTCCTGCAGTCCCAAACTGATCGTCGGTGCACTTGGCGATGTACCGCCGCTACCGTTATTGCCACCGTTATTGTCCGGCGCTACGCTCACAGTAGCGGTCTGGCTGGCAGAGCCACCGGCGCCGGTACAGGTGAGCGTGAAACTGGTCGTAGCGCTTAGCGCGCCAGTGTCGGCAGTGCCACTGGCAGCTTGGCTACCATTCCACGAACCACCGCTCGACGTACAGGAAGACGCACCGGTGCTTGACCAGGTGAGTGTACTGCTAGCACCAGTTGTCACGGATGTTGGGTTAGCCGTTAAGTTTACCGTAGGCGCCGCTATAGGCTGTGAACAGTTACTGCCATCACCGGTCGGGGTACAACTGGCGTTCGTAGTTAGTAGAACACTATCTATCTCCACGTTCGGTGCGTTGCCGATAAGTTTAAACGTGTACTGTCCGGCGGTCAGGTTAGCGCTAATGGCCGAGGAGGACACGTCCGTATTTACCCATCCCCAGCTACGCAGCGGAACATAGCTGCCGCCAACTGAGTAGCAGGTACTATTGCCGCTACTGTCGTCAACTTCCAGCAGATAGCTGGCGGTACTGCCGGTCGGGGCATAGATATGACTCCAGATCGCGTATGTGCCGGAAGTTGCTACTGATTGCTGGACAACATCCGTGCCATAATTGGTCGAGGGTGCCGTGCACGATGCCGCACTGACACTTGCCCCGCTGAAGGCCGTTACAAAAGCGACAGTTTCAAACACCCCAAATACTACATACGCCAAGCGTGACAGCTTCTGCGGTAGAAAGGCGTTTTTCAAGACAATTCCCAACACTTTGTTTTCTTTGTTAAAACCCTTATACCTTTTATATATACGCTACCAGAGACGTAAGCGCAATAGCGCTTCGCGGCAGTAGAAGCTTAAGCCGCGGAAGACACACTATGCTCTGGCTATATCCAACGTAGTTGCGTTGGATAACCCGGCCAGCAGAGAACCAGCTACCAGCAACTTGGATTGCCTAAGTCCGCTGCCGATGATGAGCTTGTCGGCACCAGCCACGCGCATATCGACCAGAATGGGCCATTCTCCCGGAAGACCCAACGGCGTTATACCCCCATACTCCATACCCGTCAGCGAGGTCGCATCGTGCATAGCCGCGAAGGAAGCCTTACGAGCATCAAGGTAGCGCCGTACCACCCCGTTGACATCCACCTTGTCAGTCGCCAGAATCATACATGCCGCATACCAGGTCCGATCGCCCCGTTTGGCCTCAACGATCACACAATTAGCGCTCACGTCCAGGCCGATTTTGTATTGTTCGCAAAAGGCTACAGTGTCAGCCAGATCGGGGTCAATCGCAGTAACATACACATCTCTTAACTCTGCAGCTTTTACGAACTTACGCACAGGCTCCGCGACCAGGTTTTCAGCGTCCGCAATGCTGTGGAAATTAAGCGATCCGAATTTTACCATTTCATTAATAATACCTGACGATTGCTTTTATACTGCTTTTTATTACAATCATTGCATCATGCGGACATTTTGCGTAGCTACAGCCGTCATTCAAAATGGCGATCGGTTTTTTATTGCCAAGCGAGCTGACACTAAAGTAATAGAGCCCGGCCTATGGGAATTTATAACGGGATTTGTCGAAGATCACGAAGCGGTCGAAGATACCATCTTGAGGGAGCTAGTCGAAGAGATTAACACCCATGGTACTATCGTCCGCGAACTCGACACCATCCAAATGCTTAAAGGCAGTACGCGTTGGATCATAGTTCCGTTTCTGGTTTCAGTCAACGATACCAACATCCATACTACCCCAGGAGAGCACAGCATGGGTAAATGGGTAACGTGGGATGAGCTTGAACGCATCCCGACGCGTGAGTTCCGATACGTCATCTCATCCATGCGCCGAGCGCTTCGTATACCAGCTTAAAAGTAGCTCTGCATCACCTGCCGTCAGTAGCAGTGCTTGAAGTCAGTAAAGCGCCAGCCGTCGCTCTGCTTGGTCATAGCAAAATTGTAAGTGCCGTATTTGGCCGGATAGTAATCAGAACCTGTCACGGTAGCCTGTGAGTAAGTAGCGAGTTTAACATCGACGTTCGTACCGGCCGGCACATCCGACAGATAGCCCACCGCTCTCATTTCGATATCGTTACGGACACTCTTCGGGACACTCAGCTTAGAATTGGCAGCGAGGCAAGCCACGGTGGCTTTAGTAGCCTTGGCTTTTGCCCAGAAATGCGGCGTCGCGGCAGTATGATTAGCCCTGTATACAATGCTCCCGCCAGCCAGCAAAACGATCACCCCAATGCTTATCAGGATTATGGTTTGCTTCCGCATAGCCGTAACTATACTCGGGCGTTCTGGATGAAAGCAATAGCGCTATATACCCATAAACTTGAGCAGATAATACACCAGGTAAGCAGGCCAGAACACAGCCTTAAAAACTGCCACTAGCACGAGCACGAATGTCCCGGAGTGAAAATGCAGAAAATACACAAGCGCTCCGATAAAACCCAGGAACCATCCGCCACCGGCCCCTCCATGCTTGTAAACATACTTGGTTTTGGATGACTGCCCGGGCATAGCTACTTCCTTCCTACGTTTTACTGTCGCCGTCTGTGTAGACAGGTTTGCGGTAGCTGTGCCTGATTCCACGCAGCAGTATACCAATGCCAGTCCAGTATGCTAGGATAGCGACGATCCAGCCAAGTACCGGTATAAACTCCAGTATAGCCAGCGCGACACCACCGATTAAAACAATGAGCACTGGGTGCAGTTTCGGTACGATACGCGCCCCGATGAAATACGCTGCCAGCGGCCATGCTACCAGCGCGGCGGCAATCCAGAACAACACTAGCAGTACACCAATCGGCACGCCGATGACTGTCGCGAACAACAATGCAATCACTGCCGGCATAACGAACATGGCCACAAAACCTACCAGCAAGGACCACCCGAATTCGGACCACCGTACCGGATTCCAACTACGGAACAGGCGCGGGAACAACGCCACCAGCACCAAGGCTAATGTCAGCAGTGTCACAAGCCAGTACAGCTTAAACCAGACCAACACGCCGCCGCCGTGGCCATGTACTGCTGTTGCCTGATGGTATGTCACGGTGCCGTGTAACTGGGCACCCTGTCCACGCTGCAGCATATGCGGACCCGTGTAGGTAAGATCGCCCGTGATATTGGCCACGCTGCCGAGCGTCAGATCGTTTACCCGTAGCGACACGTTTCGCCCTATCTTGCCGCCAAGCATCACAGTACTCCCTGCGCCAGTCAAATCACGGCCCACCGCGCCATCGACAGTTATAGTCTTACCCGCCAGACTTGCGTCCTGGCCTACGTGTGCCGCGCCTTCAACAACCACAGTCTGCCCGGCAATCGCGGCACTATGCGTTACTGTCCCGCTGAGATCCACGGTTTGCCCGACTAGTCGCACACTACCATTTACTTTGCCGCCAACGGTAATATCCTGCCCGGCGCATAGCACATCCCCGTTCACAGTCGCATCTATGGTTACGGCCTGCCCGGCACAGAAAATATCCCCATTCACCGTGCCTGTAATAAACACTGTGCTGCCGGCTTTATATACACTGTGATTCATCACCCCTTGCGCCACCTGGCTGGCGCTAGAAGCATGGACGGGCATACCCACCAACAAACCCACAGCCAATAAAGAGGCTGCAGCTGCGGAGGCAAAAAATCCGATCTTCTTCACTATCGCCCTCCTTTTTACGGATGATAGCCCTTTTTAGGCCCCGGCCGCAGTGATTTAGCTCACTTAACTGAAAGATTGCTTAAAAATTGCCTTGGCTACTCAGCTGGCTGTTGTCGCTGCCGTTAGCGGCGCTCGGGTCGTTCTGGTTCAACGTACTAAGAGCACTGTCCAGATCGCTCGCCGAATTGACCGGCGGCGCCGAGGAATCGTTGCCGGCCGATGATGTCTGAGACGAACTGTCTGCAGCGGGCATTGTGCTGGCCGTAGTATGAGTAGTAACCGTGGTGGCGTTATGCCTGCTATATACCCACCATCCGGCACCTCCGATAACGGCAATTACCGCCAGAACAAGTACTAACTCAAGAGCAGCAAAGCCGCGTTGATTGCTCTGGATACGCATTACTGGTTACCTCCGTTGCTAGTGCTAGTCGTGTTTGAAGTCGTGGTGCTAACTACCGATTTTACGCCGACAATCAGGTTCTTAACCGCTGTACGGTACGCCTGCAGCGCGGCAATTTCAGTCTTAAGTGCGCTTTGGAAACTTGCGACTGATGTAGCCGGGTCAGAACTGTCACAGCTAAAGCCCGTGCTGGCCGATTTAACGGCATCAACCGCCGTTTGTGCAGCCGCTTGCTTGGCATTCACATCGGCCACCAGTGCGGCATAGTTACTCAGCGTTACACTCTTGCTGGTGTAGAAAGCTTCCGTACGCGTTGCGATGGTGCTGAATAGTGTCAGCTGCTTTTGCCCCCGGTTAGCAATGCGCGCCATAATGTTATCGATAGCGTGCTGCCTGTCTTGACAAATCTTGAGCTGACCGGCGGCAAGCCCCGCCTTGCCCTTCTCCTGATCAGTGGGTGTGGTGGCTGAATCGTGGGATTCGGTATTGGTAGAGTCGCCCTTACCGGTGCCCGAATTGGCGCCAGTAGCCGGTGTCGTATCTGTTGTTTTAGTGACGGGACCTGTAGAGAGCCCGCCGGTGTGTATCTCGGACAAGGCGAGTGCCGGCGAACTGCCGACGAGGGCAAATGCCACGACCGCACCGAGAAATCCGAGACGATACAAATGTTTGCGCATATTGTTCCTTTGCTTAGTAATTGGTAACCGTTTGGTTATATTAAGCTTAAGCTTCGCCTGACAAATAATCAAACAACGGCCTTGAGCTTTAGCTATTGTGTAACGGTAACTGTCCCGACCATACTCGGATGTATCGCGCAGTGGTAATGGTACGTACCGGGTGTGCTAAAGGTAAAACTATAGCTCGAACCAGGATTAACGTCGCCGCTGTTCGGGCCCGTCTGACTGTCGGTTTCAGTGACGGTGTGCGCCGTACTGTCCTTGTTCGTCCATGTTACGGTTGCTCCTTGCTTAACCGTGATATCTGCAGAGTCAAAGGCAAAGTTCTGAATGGCCACGGCATTAGTAGATATCGGGGCGTGGTTCGAGGCGTGCATGTGTGAGCTGTTCATATTCATGGAGCTCATGTTGTTATCCGATTTGTTATGTGCCAGCAGATACCAGGCTCCGCCACCCGCAACAATGGCCACTACTATGATAAGCACGTACAGATAAGACTTTTTCACATTAACCCCCGCATTACATTGCCATTTCAGCCGAAGCTACTTTAAGCATAGGTGGTATTATGTAAAATGTGAATAGCATTTTGAAATCCCAAAACACTTCTTCATTGATACTACGACTGGGATTGGCATTTGTATTTCTGTATGCTGCCGTGGCAGCGCTGATGCACCCCTTGGAGTGGACCGGGTTCCTGCCGGGTTTTTTGACCAAAATATTCGACCCTGTCCTTCTCTTGAGGTTGATAGCGGCATTCGAGATTATCCTAGGCCTAGGCCTCTTAAGCGGTAAATGTACGAAGTATGTAGCGGCCTTAGCGGCTATGACCCTAGCGGGCATAATCCTCACGAACCTTAACCAGCTCATAGTCACCTTCCGAGACGTCGGCCTGCTGTGTGCCGCCTTGGCGCTCGTCTTCCTTGAAGATTAAAAGCACACCACCCGAGCACAAGGGCTCACGGCCGTGAACACACTTCAAGCCCCAAGCGTGGCTACAGCTTCGTAAACCTTGGGACAGTTTTACCTTCCCACTCAACTTCCTCAAGCCAAATTGTAAGGGGGCGAAGGAACGTCAACCGTTCACCGTACTGTGCTTGGTAAATGACGCAGAGCTCATCATTCACCTCAAGGAAACCTAGTCCAATAACTTGGTAGACTTTGTCCTTGCCTTTGTAATGCCGATACTTGGCCCCTGTCGTCACTCTTGTTTTTGCCTCTTCGATTTCTTTCGCTAAAGCTATTTGTTCTTGATGCATTCTTCCCATGTAAAAAAGTATAACAAACAAAAAATCACTTCTTACAAAGTGTTTATGCCTGGCTTACCGACGGGATTAAGTTTATATAAATACCTTGACAGTCATAGTACTTTGACATACACTGTAATCATGCTAGACAACAAGCTAACATCTGACCTACTGCGCGGACATACGGATACCATTATTCTGAAATTCTTATGCGGTGGTGACAAATATGGCTACGAAATCACAAAACTCGTCTACGAGCTATCTGATCATAAGTACGAGCTCAAGGAAGCGACGATGTATTCGAGCCTGAAGCGCCTAGAACACGACGGTCACATTACCTCGTACTGGGGCGACGAGACGCAAGGCGGCAGACGGAAATACTACCGGATCACCATCAGCGGCCGAGGACAGTACAGGAATAATAAGCACAACTGGGACTATGCCAAACAGATTTTAGAAAAGTTACTATAAGGGGGAACATATGACAGCAGCGAACAGCAATGACAAATTAAAGCAATTTTTGGACGATGTCTTTAGGCCATACGGTGATTTCCCTGCCCGAAAAGACGTTGAGCAGGAACTGCTTGCCAATCTGAATGAAAAATATAACGACCTGAAAGCCGACGGCAAAACCGATGATGAAGCATACAAGCTGACTGTTGAGTCATTCGGCGATGTGTCGGAAATTATGGAGTATATGGCGCCTAGTGCAGCCAAGTCGCGGCAAAGTGTTGCCGGTGATAGCTCCCGCTTCCGCGCCACCGCCTTACAGCAAGCCGACTTAGGCGACACCAACCTGGCCGGCGGCAACTTCAGTATGAGCGCGCTCAATGGTGCAAATTTCGATAAATCTGACTTACGCGGTGCGACATTCAAAGCAGCCGCGCTAAAGGGCGCAAGCTTCGTCGGCGCCGACCTGACAAACGCTAACTTCGACAGCAGCGACCTGACAAACACTAATTTGCAGGACGCAAACTTTACCGGCGCAACACTCAAGCGCTGCGCCTTCAAAGGCGCCTCGTTCAGCGGCACCACGCTCGACAATGCCGACTTCAAGCAGTCAGATCTAACCGAAGTATCGTTCGATGGCCAGACCCTGCGCGGCACGGTCTTTGATGCTTCATCACTGAAGAAGGCAACCTTTAAGAACGCGGTGTTAGAGAGCGTGTCATTCCATCACACCAAGCTCAAGCACACCGCATTCGACGGCACCACGATGGACAAAGTTACCTACGCGCTTTTGAAGGGCATGAAAGTCAATCTGGAGAACGTGGTAATCAAGTAAGCCGTCCCTGCTGTCGACCAGGGGGTGGCAAGTGCTACAACAACTGCGAAGCGGACATTTGTGGTAAACCGTCCTCCCGCTCCAAGACGTCGGCTCCGCCATCGGCGAACAAGTCGTTGACATACTTTCATTCCAACGCCTTTTGGGGCGATTAGGCCTGCTGGTACTCTAAGATTGAGGAGACCAGTAGCTAAGCATCGATGGGTGTACAATCTTAATTTGCTCGTATTCCTTCAGATCAAGCAAATCTTTATCAAATGCGGCTATGATATGTGCTTTCGCCTCAAGGGCACATTCTAAGATCTTGTCATCATCTGGATCGCGCACAATAGTGAGCTTCTGCCTAGGATATACTACCGTTGTTACGCGACGGATATCTTGGATGGTCCTAACAATTTCTTCTCTACCGAAGCCAAACCTATCTTCCAGCTTGGTCTGCAGTTCAAGCAGAATCGCTTCAGACGCAAAGAGCTCGTACCCAAACAATTTGGAGCCCTTGCCCACTAAGTAGCTCCGAGCAAAGCCGTCTTTCAGGACAGCGGCAATGTAGAAACCAGCGTCTGGCACTATCCTAAGCTTTGGGCTTTGCATATGCGGCGAGGTCATCTTCGGTATGTAGTCCCAGCTTCTCTAGGAGTGGCGTTGCTTTCGCCTGAAGTTCTTCTAAACTCTTCTCTAGCCGCATGCGAGCGTACATTGAACGGACGATATCGCTCTTTGATACTTTACTAATAACTCGATACCCTTAGCGGTTTCTTCATCTAGTGAAAAGCTAACTGTTCTCATGCTTTAATCTTATTAGTGACAATAATATTTATCAATAGTTATAATATTGACATTTACACTCAGCGGCCCCTACCGGCGTTAGAACATGGTCCGAAAATAGCACAATAGGCCGATTAATCGAACACCTGATTTAGCCCAGATATAACTGTTTCTCAACATTCAAAATATTAATCTATGTAGTCTCACGGCTATACGCATAGTCATGTTGCACTCGCGCGAATAATGTCTTTGCGTATCTCTTCGCTTCCTGATAGGCTGCTCTTACTTCCGGTCTGGTAAGCTCATACCCCTCTTCTGATGGATTACGCCCAAGGTTGTAGCCAATGCTACCGCGTACGAGTTGTCGACACCGCCACCATACAATTGAATCGCCTAAGGTACGGCTCCGATCAACCTCGCCCGTCAAACTCCAGAGGGCTTTGACCGCAACATCAGCTTCATCTACTGAGATGTCCCGGAAATCTTCGTATGGCTTACCCCGGCATATATCATCGACAGTCGAAAAATCAGTGGCAAGGTTGTCGGAGTCAAGGATACTGTGGCCAGACTGCAGGCGGGCGTAATACCTCCGCTGCTGGGCCACAGCAAAAGCCCCTGTTGCAGGCGGTAATCTGCGCACTAAACTCTGGCCGATATGTCGAAGTAACCGTTCTTGTAAATCCAAATCTTCCCCGGATAGCTTTGTTATGTCGTAGCCATGAATATCAAGATAGTCCCCAAGGAGTATCGCGTTCCACATACCATGCGTTGCATATTCGCAGGCAAGAATAGCTGCATTGTAGAAGTAAAGCACCCTGTCCATATTCGGGAAACTGACATTAGGTGGAAGCAAGCCAGCTGCGTGCAAATTCCCCGAGTAGCCTGCTATAACGGCGGCCTGCGCAAAGTGGGGAGCTCTCTGTACAGCTCCAGCCAACCCTGGTAGCAGACCAGTACCCGCTTTCAATATGTCTATATCACCGATGATAACGGGAGTAAACCGAGATAGGTGATAGCCCTCTTCCATCAATGCAACTGAGCTAGCTGCCTGTAGACGCGCTCGTATGTTCCCCATCGTTCCATTCTCAGGAGGATATGACTCAGTAAAAAAGGTACTTGCAAAGGGGGCATTCTGCGTAGCAGCTTGTACGACTTCTGCTACCTCTGCTAGTCGTCTATCATCAGGGGTTTCACCCACGTAATTGATCGAGAAAGCAAGCACAGCTCGTGACAGTCTATTAGAGCCAACGGCTCGTATACCTGCTGCAATAGATTGGTCGGGCTCTGTAGCCGCAATTGGTATAGGAACTACCGTGCAATGCTGTCCGTCTTTAGTTAGACGCTCTGTGCCGCTCAGGTTTTCCCTCATCTGTGCTACGACAGTTTCAATCCCTGAAAATGTATTGGAATACTCAAGAACAGCTTCTCTAATGCGCATTGCTGTAGTATAGCGTGTTTCAGCAGGAGGCTGCTGCTGCCACAGTACTACAGGAAAGCTAGGTGCACTGAGAGATTAACGCGTACTTATAGGCAATGATTACATCCATGCAGTAATACAAAGTAGGAGCCAAACCACACCCAAACAGAAAGACGCAACCGTGCAACGGGTAAAGATCATTGATCAAAACAAAAAGACCCCGCAAAGCGAGGTATGTCTAATCTAGAAATATGAAGTGGTACGCTTGACGCACCTTCATTCCAGTACCTTTTGCAGCGGTTAATCGGCGTAGCGAGTATACGGGCCGCGAAATCTGCATACACTTTTTGAGATAATTGCTAGCGGCACTTTGTAAGCACATGACAAATAAGGCAGGCTGATGGCGTACTAATCCCAGCTTAAAATGCTCATTTCTTAGTTTGCCATAAGATTCTATCTATTGGTCCAGCCTGAGATAATCCCTTTATATAGTCATAGGACTTTTGCAGAATTTGTTCTAGGATCGATAGATCTATATCACTTAGCCGCTTAATAACAACGCAATATCCGGTCGTAGTATGCTTGCCAAGCCGCGCTAGTAGTGGAGCGTACCGTGCCGTCCATCAGATAAATGGTTATCCTACCTTCTCTCGGATAAAAGCCGATAACTAGACTATCTCCTTCGCGCCCACTTGCATATTTATAATGGTAGGTATCAAAACCTAAAGTGCCAACATTCCATAGCTCAGGCTCTTTACCACTTATTCGGTGCATCATTCCAATAAGTGCATTACTATCTTTTCATGTTTCGTCATCTAACGATGCGAGATAGTCTTTCGCGGAATTATTATCTGGCATGGGTTAATCATATCAAAATACGTCTACAAGCGTATTTTGATAAATTGCTAAATTTTGGGGCCCTTGGTACACTTTCACCCCCCATTACCTTCTTGGGGGTTGAGCTGCATATCCTATCTCCACCTGCATCAAATACACATCTTAGATAACCTCACAGTTCCAGTCGTATACTCAAAATTGGACCAAATTGCGCAAAATAAGCTTCATAGACATCTGTCAGCAAACTGAGGTCGCGGCTAAGTTAGCGGTTGCGCATAGTTTCTCCCAATAGAAATCAAGCGCCCGTCTCATGCATCTCTTATGATCCTGACGCTACATTATCCATGCATTATCTAGATCGGAATTTAATCGGCGGTTTACTGCGTAGTCTTACTATTGTCTACCGACGTAACATTCAGCGTATTATTTGGCTCCGCGGTTGATTTGTTCTTTTCAACAACGCTATAGTCATCTTCGGTCTTAATTACTTTTTCGATTGCTTCAACTTGATGTTTCAGCTTAATAATAAACGCGTTACGGTTCTCATGTATCGTTTGGTAGACGCTTAGCTTAATCGGTATCCGTGCATCACAATTTTCGTCCGAACACTCGCACCTAAGATGCAGTAAGAGGTCAGTATTTCTGGCTAGTTCGGGATGCCCTTCTTCAATGAAGTCTGCGTGAAGCTCATCTAAGTCATGACCGATTCTCTCATTTGCCCTCCGGAAAATCATCTCATTTTCTATTTGTCGACGTTCCCTAGAAGACATATCCATGTATAAAACAATACCAGCTACTTACGCCCATTGTCTGTATGATCCTTAGCAGCTCTTACAAATTAAAAAGAGGCACCTGATGTGCCTCTTTAGAAACTGATGGAAGACTTGCACCCACAGGTGTAGCCTACGAACTAAATATCTTCTAAACTATCGAACTTGATTGGCTACACATACTTACTTGTGCTGTTTCACTTGGTCTTCCGCAGAGTAATTTAGCAAAGACGAAATGGCTCGTCAAGACTTTTTGTATGGGCTATAACAGCATAGTTTTGTCTATTAAAGAAGATAAATTGCTGATAAAAACACAATAGGGGACTCTACTACGTCCGATGTTTTTCATTTGGCGCGCCCGGGCGTACGTTCATTCCAACACCTTTTAAGGCAGTTGAATCGCCTCTAGGGTCATCCACCATTCATTGAACGGAGTATCAGTCTTCACATTACCGTTAGGCCATGCGCGAAGTTACAAATGAGCTAGATATGGATTTATACTTACAGGAATGGACCAATCCTCTAGTCGCTATTCGACAAAAACAGCCTCAAGCAATACATTAGCGTTTCTTAACGGATCCGCTCGTGACATAGCCCCTCAGCTACTCGGCTACATATTTGAACGAACGCTACATAATGGAACGATTTTACGCGGCAAAATCGTTGAAACCGAGGCCTATGATCAAACAGATACGGCAAGCCATAGCTATAGGGGAGTAACACCGCGCACGGAGATTATGTTTGGGCCATCAGGCCACTTATATGTGTATTTTACCTATGGCATGCATTATTGTTGTAATGTCGTGACTGGCCCGACCGGTGAGGGAGCGGCAATACTTATTAGGGCGCTCGAGCCGCTGATAGGCCAAGAAGACATGGAGCTTCGACGTTCGCGTCATGGAATAGAGCTGACAAACGGACCCGCCAAGCTCTGCCAAGCCCTTGCTATCGATAGTAGTCTTAATGGTCAGGATCTTCATAATTCTCCGCTTAGGCTGATCGTACCAGCAAAACGAGATAAGGTAGAAATAGTCCAGACAACACGCATTGGTATTAGTACCGCAAAAGATGTGCGTTGGCGCTTTTATTATCGTAATAACTCATACGTATCGAAAATGCGTGGGTAAAACCAAGTAACACTTGAGGGTATACCTTACCTGTTTCTTTTTTGGTGCGCCCGGGCGCACTTTCATTCCACTACTTTTTGGGGTGGCTTACTACATTAAAGCCTCCAAATGCCTCACCTCTTTAGCGCTCGCAATAGCTTTCCAGAACCAACTGATAGTGCGTAAAGGATTGACCACACATGACCAAGCGATGGTAATTTCTGCTCCGAAACACCATCAATTACCGTATCTACATAGGGCACTGTTGCATCAACCGGCGAATAGAATGAGCTTAGCTTGCGCTTATCCGCTTCAACTAAAAGACTAAGGTTACATTGCAACTGCTGCATTGAGGTCTTAAAAGCCGGATTTTGCGCATATGTCTGAGCTGAGACCGTATTAGGGTAATTGATTTTGCCGCAAACGAAAACAACACCTTGTATCTCTCCTCTTCTTTGCGAGTATGCATTCAAAACAGCGCTTGCACCGGCACTGGCCCCAACTAATGAAACTCGATAACCTCGCTGCCGATAATCATCTATCCTAGAAACTAAGCGCGCCAGCTTAGGCTCAAATGCTTCTTGACCCGCCCAGGGCATAGTAAGCATAACCGGCCGTATACCCCCTAAACGCCAGCACTGTATAAGGAGTAGCTGGACATGAAATAAATCATCTCTGATGCCAGGGACATACACGACGTAATGTCTTCGGTCAGTCATTAGTGAGAGTATAGCAAAAGAAAAATAGAGTGACGTTGTACTTTATTTTGCTTATTGTCAAACTGGTGCGCTTGACGCACTTTCATTCCAACACCTTTTGGGCTGGCTGGATAAGAACTCTGGCGAAACGGGGGTGTAGGATTTTACGCCTTACCTCTGATGAGATAGCTAGATGGAAAAGGATTTTGGAGATACCGTATCAAGAATACTTGCTCGGTAAGTAAGAGATGGGAGTTACACTTACTTAAATAGGCTCAAGCTGGCAGTGTCTCTAAGACATGGCCTAGCCCGAATCCAAATGCAGCAGTATTCAAATCACTTAATACTGGGTCGCCGATAAGTTCTCTATATGCTGGTATCATGCTCGTTACTAGACGTCTCCAGCGTCTTGTAACATCCATATCCTGTGCGCTACCATCGAAACTCATACCATCGGATGAGCTACCCCTCCCTATAGATGCCACTTGGCTCATGGCAGCATCAGGCTCTAAAAGGCCAAGGCGAGTGGTGAGAACGTTTCTATACAGCGCGTTACTAACCCACTCGTTATAGTTAATAAGCTCAAAATCCCCTTCCGTATGGTCAATACTTATGTATGCGCACTCCTCCCACTGCTCACACACAGCATTGTACGGAACATCCAGAATCGGTACATAACGTCCTGCATTTATGGCCGTTACGCTACTATATAAACGAGAAGTGTTAAGGTTGTACCAGTCTCTGACTATTAAGATGTTGTGGTGCTTCGCACTATCTGCATACTCGTGTGCTTCAATATATTGCGGCACACGATACCTTAGGCCGAATGGGAAATCCTCATAGTTTAAAATGGCGACGTCGGCAGTAGTCATGGCCCCAAGGACACCTCTTACATCTCTTCGATTACCATCCAAGTCACGGCATATATCGTTCTCAAACCCAACCCTCAATCCCTTATTTTCAAGCCCTTTTGTGAGCCAATTTATAATGGCATGTTGGCCACTTCGTCTCTGTGCAAACACATGGTAAACGTCTGCAATACCGGCAGAACTAGTTTCGGGGCTGATCGTGCGCATAAAACGCCTTTATATCACATGCTGTGACTTCCGTACAGTCCTATGCATATACCTCATCTTACGTGTGTAAAGGCTTAGTCTATTCGCTATTAAATCAGAAGACCTCAGGTCTACTGAGGTCAAAACGCTTATACTTGGTGCGTTTGACGCACTCTCATTCCAACACCTTGTGGGATGGCTTCAGGTTTTAATTGACAACCGACTTGATGCCAAGACTGGAGGCTCGATTTAAAAATTGTTTGTCATAACTGAACAGTCGATCTATACCTGCATCAATCATAAGCTGCAGAAGTAAGGCATCATTGACGCCCATATGCTGTACGTCACATAGTTCTGCATATCGTTCAGCAAACGCCAACACAGCGTCTGGCTCAATAAGTACTAAATCGAGCACCTTACTAATCTCTTTTATAACTTCGCCAGCAGTGATTGTACTAATCTTCTGGGTGATATGGACCACTTCTTCTATAACGTGATGCGATGTACAAAGTGTTACATCTTCATCTAGCAATCGTTGTATCAGAGCAACAACTTCGTCATGGCGGTCACTTGTCTCGTCTAATGCGTATATTAATGCATTAGCGTCTAGAAATACCTGCGAACTAGGCATCATACTTACTGTCAGCAAGTTCGTTTAGATACTCAGGGGTCAATGGCTTGCCAGCCTGCTCCTGCAGGCGTAGGCCACCGCCTTTAAATTGGCGATGCACCGCTTTAGTACTAGAGAATGGCTCAAGGCGAGCAATTGGCTTGCCAGCCTTGCCAATAATAATACGCTCACCGGAAGCAGCTCTCTCAAGCAACTTAGAAAAATTAGTCTTTGCTTCGTGTACGTTAATTACGTTCATGTACTTAGTCTAGTTGACTAGATGGACCATGTCAAGTCTTCTGCCATCAACCTCTAAATAATACGGTGCGACGGTGCGGCTCAGTGTTCGAAGTCTGTCCGCAAATAGCAAAATAGGCCAACTTGTCCAACACTTAATTGAGCCCATTTCATATCTCCGTCCTTCGCAAACAGATAAGCAAGCAGGCCAGGTCAACAACCGCCTGAAACATCCCTCGCTTGCGTTCGTAGCGGTAGCGTAGCTTCCGGTACGACTTCAGCCAGGCGTTTGTGCGCTCCACGAATGCACGGAATTTGAAACTAGCCTTATTCATGTGCGGCTTACGTCCTCGCTTCTTGCGGTGTTTGAAGTGACACTCCGGTATGTTTGTGCCAGTACCTCGAGCTCTGAGGTGCCGACGGAATGCTTTGCTGTCATATCCTTTGTCGACATTAAGTTCTAACACCCGGCGCTTCGCCCCAACCCTGAGCTTCTGCATGGTTGGTTCGGCAGATACAATGTCATTGCGGTTACCTTTGGTCGTCATATTTGTCAGTGGCAAACCATCCTTCTCGGGGAGCAGTGAAATATTGGTGCCGTACCGGTGGTGCTGGCTGTCATACCCAACGCCCGAATACTTCGGCGACTGAACTAACGTGCCGTCGAGATTACCCAATGACAGGTCGATCTGGCCCCGTGGTCAAGCAAAACAAGTATCTGTTGCCAGACGAGTTTGAGAGCGCCTCGTGTGCGCCAGAAATTGAGTCGGCGCCAACAGAAACTGTAGCCGTACGCAGATAGAGGCGGGGATATCCTGCCACCGGCAGCCTGTTTTCAGGACGAACAATACGCCGTTGAGCAACTCATTGTTTGGCGTAATCTTTCTGGTCTTACTGACCGGTTCAGGCAGCTTTGCTGCCAGCCAGTCGTATTGCGGCTGCGAGATAAAGAACGTAGCATGTTCCATGGGATACCCTCCTGTTTTAGCAACTTTAGGGTATCCCACCCCGACAGATTAGCTCAAGGGGTTAGGAGATATGAAATGGGTTCAATTGATGGCGTGACGTTACAGCAACTACTTCGTGAGAGTTAATCGTCATGACAACGTCTCCTTTATCCAGGCTCTCAAATGATAAGCACAAGTGTGTTATCTAAATAAGAGCTGGGACTTACACTCGCTTAGACGTTTTTGGTCGTACAGGAGGTTCCTGCACCTCCACTCCATCAACAAGTAATCGTGCAAAACGGTCGATCAGATTTGTGGCTCTTTTATCTCGAATATGAACGGTTGCCTTTGCAAGTTCAGCAACAGGCCATGACGTAGGTTTCCCATCTTTCCGGGGCACATTAAATACAAGGCTATCCTTACCAAGTGTCAGCTGGGTCAGAGCATTCCGGATGATAGTATTTTTTAACTCTCGGAATGTCTGGTAGTATGCTTCAATCTCGGCTTCACTGGCATTGTCCCAAAAGCGATCTATTGCAAAAAATTGCTCGGACATCCATGTCTTTGGATGTATCGACGCTTGAGTCGCCTCTGCTGTCGGGTATTTATTAGCTACCAATAACGGTAACATGGTGCCAAAGTCCGCTTGAGCGAGCACATTGAGGACGTCGACGGCTCGGTTGCTCGGCTCTTTTCCTTGGCGATTGATAGCGGCATCTAGTGGATTAAAAAATTCTTGCTCAGCTACACCTATCGGCATTACGGCCACCAACCGTGTGCCCTGCATAATGTGGGTGCCTAAACGAACTTTCATATCATCCATAACAGCCTTATTGACGAGACGGGGATCGAGGAACAGCTCGTAACGCCCTTCGTGCCCCATAGCAATGCGGACAGTTGTCTCGCTTGGATAATAGTCATTCACAACAAGATGATACATGCCACGAGATACCCCACCATTACCCCTATCAAAAGGATGCACGAGATTATTGCCTACACCCAGAATGAGACCCTTAGTGTCTAGATCAGGAACTGATTGTGCCGCCGCAAGGACATCGTACATGAGAGGGATTTTGTCTTCGGGAGTCGGATGCACATCAGCAACGCCAACTGGATATCCCTCTGGAGACATAGTTAATGTGTTATTTAGCGTATCGGCGATTGGATCAATGCCAGGCGGTAAGTTGAGTAAAATGCGGTTCATACTCGATGCCAAGCCAACAAATTGGTCACCAGTCATGCTGTCTAGGAACGCTGTTCGCTGCTCTGGGCTACCGAGTTGTGCGCTATAACCAGCATGAACTATAAGTCTATCTAAAAATGTAGCCTGAAACGCCCGATCGGCAGCATTACCTATCGGCCGACCGTGATAAAACTCTGGCGGCTGGACTAACGATGCATATTCTGTCGCTTCCATTAAACTTCCCACGAGCTTCCGCTCGGGGAATTAGCTGACTCAAAACAACTCGACGTTGTTTTGCCCGGCATCCTCTTTGCCCTGGTTCTGGATGTAACGACGAATGAGCTGCTCATTAACACCG
>Ga0265340_10000613_pt1 | contig 19975 bp, 13 predicted proteins | sample 4CB225metaG_FD_202082 | JGI IMG/M metagenome (GOLD analysis project Ga0265340, IMG submission 202082) | Rhizosphere microbial communities from Carex aquatilis grown in University of Washington, Seatle, WA, United States - 4-CB2-25 metaG | ecosystem: Host-associated > Plants > Roots >...
TATGATAAACCAAAGAATATTCCCCGGGCGATACTGCTCCACAACGGGGTGCGTTCACCGGCCATATAGGGCAAAAATATCAAACCATTTGCGCCCGGCTTTGAATTCTCAACTTGTCTGCTAAAAAGTTCAAAGGGGTTCTGCCCGAGCAAACTGCCGGCAGTTACCTCCGGTTGGCCTAATTGATCCCGAAACCAACTGAGGGAGCCGCCTCCGACCGTGCCGGCCTGGAGTAAGTATTGGCCGGGAATTGCATGATGCGAAAAGATCAATCGCGGTTCGACCAAAACATGGTCCAGGCTGATCCCTACACCACCCGCCTGGCCACCCTGCTCGTTGGTTTGACCGGGCCTTATTACACCGGAGCCCAGTGCTCCAACGACTGCATCCAAAACACCGGCGATCACGGGGATGCCGGGCTTGAGCCCAGTTTGTGCCGCCGCCTTCTCGGTTACAGTTCCAACGATATCTGCGCTGCGAAATAATTTGGGCATTTTCTCGATCGGAATACCACACTTTTGAGCCGCAGCAGGATCCCATTTTTCATTTCTAATATCAAAGAAATGGTACCCATACGCCTGTGTGTAGTCACATACAAATTTGCCGGTAAAGCGGGATACGATGAAACCGGTGGCTTCCAGAAATTTATGGGCAGATTCAAATATCTCCAGATGGTTGTTCTTGAGCCAGATCAATTTTGGAGTTATATATGCGGCATCCAAGGGGTTTGCATTTAGATTAATTAAGCTTTCAGCAACCGGCAGGGATTTGAGCCAGCTTGTTTCTTTCTCCGCCCGGCGATCCAACCAGATCATAGCAGGAAAAAGAGGATCCCCGGCGCTGTCGACCGGGATCAATGTCCAGCCGACGCCATCAACGCCGATGCCGGCGATTGAATCCGCCGCGACCCCACTTTTCATCAGGACATTTTGAATCGTTGTGCACACCGCCCGCCACCAGGTATCCCCCTCGATTTCAGCCCATAACGGTTCGGGACGATTAAGGCCGTAATCCATGGAAGCATGGACCATGAGCTGACCGGCCTCCGTCCACAGCGAGGTCTTCGTGCTCGAGGTTCCCACATCCACAGTTAAGATATATCTGGATCCCATGTTATCTGGAATGATGCTGACTTACAGCGAAGCGATTTTTCCGTCCAGATCCCAAAGATCCGGCCAATCTTTGGCGGTCTCCCAAAGGAAAACCTGTCCTTTGATCAAACGGTTGTTTTTATCGATGGTTTTAATTTCCTGCATTTCGTCTTCCGTTAAAGGATCAACCACAGCCGCCTTAAGATTGCTCAGGTATTCTTTAGGAGTTATGGAGAATGGAATGGGCACCTGCCCGCGTTGAACAGCCCACTTCACGCATATAACCGCAGGGTGGACATTCAGCCTTTTGGCAATTTTTATAATAACCGGGTCCTGAATGTCCACGGTGTCATCAGGGGACTTGTCTCGATCGGGGCGGGTAGGGGAGCCAATGGGTGCGAACCCGATCGGCACGATGAAATTGTCAATGCAATACTTAAAGAATTCAGCCTGTTGGAAATGGGGATGCAGCTCCATTTCATTGGCGGCGGGCTTGATCTTTGCATCTTGAATAAGCAAATTCAATTTCGGAATGGTCATATTCGAAGTCCCGATATGCCGGACAAGGCCCATTTCGACCAGCTTTTCCATCTGGCGCCAGGTTTTCATGAAGTTCAAATGGATATAAGGGATGGCGTGCGGGTCGCGGGAATTAACATCCACACCCGGCGCGTGGTGGTTCGGAAACGGCCAATGAATTAAATAAAGATCAAGATACTTTAATTGCAGGTTATTCAGTGTTTGCTGGCAAGCGGGGATCACATCCTCTTCTGCGTGTTTATCGTTCCATAGCTTTGACGTGACCCAGAGTTCCTCGCGCTTTATGCCGCCCTGCATTGCCTTTTGCAGGGAGACACCGATCTCTTTTTCATTTCCATACACGGCTGCACAATCAAAGTGACGATACCCGATCTGTGCCGCGCCTAAAACTGCTTCTGCGATCTGACCGGCAGAAAAACGGTCAGACCCGAAGGTTCCCAACCCGACAGCAGGTATCTTTGCGCCTGTATAAAGTTTTCTTTGTGGTACCGAACCCGGATCGATCTTTTCCATTTCTGTGCTCATTTGGTTTCTCCTCGAATCGTACAAGTTCTTATTTCCCGGATATCGGGGTGACCCCTTTTTTTAAGATGATGTTTCCATATTTCGCCGTCTCTCCAGTCATGAGGACGGCAAAGGCTTGCGTGGCCCTAGCATAGAACTCGAACCGTTCAATATGTTGAATGGGGGGAGTGTTCGGCCAGTGCTTGTCAATCGCCTGTCGGTAGGAGATTTCGACCGCAGGATCAAGTTGGTCGCCAGAAGCGGCCGACATCATAATCAAAGGACTTTCAACATACGTGTCCAAAGCAAAAAGAGGCAAGATGGCATCCAACATAGCGGGGATCTTTATGCCATCTGCCCGCAGCACTCGTTTTCCGTAGGTGTCACCCGGAAAATGTGCATCGGCGAGGATAATTTCATCGCCGTGTCCCATGCGATGGAGGAGCGCCAGTAAGTCCGGTGAAATCAAGGGGGATATTCCAATCAGCATGAGTAGTTACTCCTGATCTTCTTCATGTCAACCATTGCAAATTTGCGCTTGGGAGCAAGACATTTCTTTCGCTACCCTACGCATGCAGCCATCGCCTAAGTTATAATTCTTATGAAGGCGAGGACGGCCCGCACTTGAAAGTGCGGACCGTCCTCCGTGAGGACTTGTCGTCGGATGAAAATCAGTGGAGATTAATAGAGTACGTTCTTGGCATCCTGAGAATCAATGTTGTCCTTGGTCACCATGAGGAATCCGGTGTCCACTGTGGCAGGGATCGTCTTTCCGTTGACGGCAACATCATAAGCATCCTTGACTCCCAAGTAGCCAAGATTGAAGGAGCTTTGAACAGCGATGGCCTGGAGAGTGCCATCCTTGATATCAGCCTGCAATTGTTCTGCACCGTCAAAGCCAATCGCCACGATCTTTCCACCAAGTTTTGCATTCTTGATCGCGCTACCCATGCCAATGGCGGTCGGCTCGTTGGCGCCGAAGATGCCTACCAGGTCGGGGTTGGCCGTGAGCACATTCGTGGTCTGGTTGAGTGCGGTGGGCATATCAGAGTTGGAGTACTGAGTCTCAAGAAGGGTGAACTTCGAGTTTTTCGTAATGTAATCATTGAATCCACCCACGCGCCCGACCTCGGAGCCAACACCTTTAACGTAAGACATGACCTGGATTTTACCCGTGGTTATACCTTTCGCAGTAAGCGCATCGACCATCGCCTTTCCACAAGCTTCTCCAGCCGCATTATTGTCGGTTGCCAGGAATGATGTATAGTTGGACGGGTCACCGGAAAGCGCCGAGTCAATAATGATGACAGGGATGCCAGCTTTCTTTGCGTCTTGTACCGCAGGGAGCAGAGCGGATGTGTCCGAGGGAGCAAGCACAATCGCTTTAACGCCGCGGTTAATCGCGCTCTCAACGATATTGATTTCCTCGGTGACCATGCTTTCAGACTGGGGGCCGAGGAAGGTGACCGAGAGCTTCGGGCTCTGGCCTTGGAGCTCTTTCGCAGCTTTTTGGGCTCCCGATTGCACATTCTGCCAGTAACCGGAATTGCCGGTCTTGACGATAACTGCAATCTCCATCGGGCCGGCAGCTGCCGGGGCAGCAGTCACTGCCGGGGCCGCAGGCGCTACCGGGGCAACAGTCGCTGCCGCAGCTGGTGCGGTGGCGGTCGCAGGAGTGCCGCATCCCACTAAAATCATGGAAGCAGCCGCGAGCAGGCTTACTAGGGTAAACATTTGCTTTTTCATTATATTTCTTCTCCTTAAAATTAGTTAGTTGATTGAATAGGTCATAGTGCTTGGGCGATCGCTTCTCTTATTTGTATGACAACCACCTCCTCTCCAAAAGTATCCTGCCAAAATGTGGTCGCTATATCACGATTTTCCATTTCTCACTTGCGACCTCTGAACTGGTCAAACGTCACAGCCCCAATGACGACAAGCCCGATCACAATCTGCTGCACATAGTAGTTCGCGCCTGACATCGTGAGGCCTACCGTGAGTGTTCCGATGATAAAGGATCCGATCACCGTGCCTCCCACTGTGCCCACGCCTCCCATCAGGCTCGTGCCGCCTATAACAGCAGCGGCAATTGCATTCAATTCATAGCCGCTTGCGCTGTTGGGTTGGGAGGTGACCATCCGTGAGGCAAGGATAATGCCGACCAGGCCCGCGAGTAAGCCGGAGATGATATAGGCAATATTCTTGACCTGGCTGATCTTGATCCCGGAAAGCCGCGCCGCTTCTTCATTCGACCCTACGGCGTAGGTGTATCTGCCGGCTCGCGTTTTACTCAGGATGAAGTGAAAGAGGAAAGCCACTGCAACCATGATGATCACCGGGTAGGGTATGCCGGGGAATTTCGGCCCGGTTCCAAAGATAGTGCCGTTGCCTAAATTACCGAAGCCTTCCGGCGCTGGATATGCAGCAGCGTTCGTGATGGTGAGAGCCACTCCTCGAGCGACCAACATCATACCGAGCGTCGCGATGAACGGGGGCAACTTCAATCTGGTGACCATGAGCCCATTGAGAAGACCGCAAAAGGCTCCTGTGAGCATGCCGATGATCCAACTGAGCCAAATCGGCACTCCGGCAATGGCGACCATCACGGCGACCGTGCCGGTAAGAGCGACTAGCGATCCGATGGAGAGATCAATGCCGCCTGTGATAATGGCAAAGGTCACACCTATGCCCATTAAGGTTACCGTACTTGTCTGCAACATCAGAGAGAGGATGTTTCGCAAGGTGAAGAAATTTGTCGCCGTTATCGAAAAAACGATAATCAGCACGATCAACACGACATAAGGAAGAAACTTCTCAAAATTATTAAGAAGAGCACTTCCGAATCGTCCTGATGTTTTCTCAGTCTTCGGGGATACTTCTTTAACGGGTTTTATTGTCAATTGGGTCATGGTTACTCTCTCGTTTGGGTTGGTTTTTGGTTGGACATACGCGCATCTCCTTTTTCAGCTGTCGCGATACCGGCCGCATAGGTGAGGATTTCCTCCTGCGTCGTTTCGGCGGTGGTGAGCGTAGCTACAAGGCTCCCCTCGTGGAGCACCACGAGACGGTCTGTTAAGCCTAGTATCTCCGGCAGATCGGAGGAGATCATGATGATCCCCCTTCCATCACGTGCCAGTGCTCCCATAAGCTCATAGATCGCAAACTTAGCGCCGACATCTATTCCTCGAGTTGGCTCGTCGAAGATCAGAATTTTCGAATCGCAGAACAGCCACTTGGCAACAACCGTCTTCTGCTGGTTGCCTCCGGAAAGATTGTTCACAACCTGGGAAAGGCTGGGCGTTTTGATGACAAGATCCTTGACATATTGCTGTGCAACTTCCATCTCGCGATTACGAGAAAGTACGCCGAAACGTTGGGAAATCTCCTGAACGTTTGCCATCGTGATGTTCTCTGCGAGCTGCATTTTGACCGCCAGGCCCTCTTCCTTGCGGTTCTCCGAAAGGTAAGCAATACCGGCTTCGATTGCGTCGGAGGGTGATTTCAGGGAGAGCTTGCGGCCGTTCATGGCGACCTCGCCCCCATCAATCAGGTCAGCTCCGAAGATCGCTCTCCCCAGTTCCGAACGTCCTGCACCCATCAAGCCGGCAATACCGAGGATTTCCCCTCGATAAAGATCGAAGGAGATATCGTGAAGGATTCCCCTCCGCACGATATTGCGAACTTCGAGTAATTTCTCCTTGGTTGGAACGTTAACCTTCGGTGGAAATTGGTTCTCGAGCTTTCGGCCTACCATCCGATTAACGATTTCATCCATATTGATGGCGGCATAATCGTCAGTGCTGACCGAGTGACCGTCGCGGAAGATGGAGATGCGGTCCACGATATGCTTTAGTTCATCGAGGCGGTGAGAAATGTAGATGATCGCAACACCGTGGTCGCGAAGCGCATGGATTATCGTGAAAAGCTCATCGATCTCGGCTTCCGACAATGCACTCGTCGGCTCATCCATAATGAGCACTTCCGAGTCGAGAGAAAGCGCTTTGGCGATTTCAACCATCTGCTGCTTGGAGACAGGCAGCCTGTTCAATATGATCGTTGGATCCAAGCGGATGTTGAGGCGGCTGAGAACTGCCGCTGCGTCGGCGTTCATCTTCTTCTCGTCGAGCGCCCCGAACTGGGTGAGTGGTTCCCTGCCGATGAAGATGTTCGCAGCCACCGATAGGTGGGGAATGAGATTGAGTTCCTGGTAGATAATTCCGATGCCTGCTTTGTGAGACTCGGTTACATCGCGGAAGGACACCACATTTCCCTTATAACGGATCGTCCCCTCGTCAGCCTGGTAAACCCCGCTAAGGATCTTCATGAGCGTTGATTTACCCGCGCCGTTTTCGCCAACCAACGCATGCACCTCACCCTTGCGAAGGTCGAACGATACCCGATCAAGCGCCTTCACACCTGGAAAGCCTTTGGAGATATTCTCGACTTCGAGAATTATCTCTTGTGTACGCGGAGAGCTGCTTACTTTCAATGGTTGCGATACCATAATCTTGTTCTACCGATTTCCCAGGGCATTAATGATTGCCAACCACTTTGGAATAGTTGGTGTTTGAACCGAGATAAGTTGACGAACAAAATGCGATTGTGGTGGTTTTAATTGAACTTCCATCTTCTTTCGTCCTTTCCGTGATATTGATTTGGATAGGAAATTGATATATGTGGTAACGTTACCATGCACTGACAAAAAAACTGTTACTTCGGCATCAATTGCTTCTTCTTGCTGAACCGGTGGATTTACGTTCTATGATTTTTATGGGTAAAATAATTTCCTGGCAATTGTCGGGAAGATTATCGGATATGCGATTTAATAATAGTTCAGTCGCCAATCGCCCCATTTCATATGCTGGCTGAGTTGCAACTGTCAAGAACGGGGTCACAAGCATGGATTCTGGTAAATCATCAAAGCCAACAACCGAAACATCTTCAGGAACATTAACTTGCAGATCGTGAAGGGCTTTAATAATCCCGATCAGGATAAAGTTGTTGGCTCCAAAAATGGCCGTCGGCTTGGGTGACTGCATAATTACTTGCCTGGTAAGTTCATAACCACTTTGGTAGTTGAATTCCCCAAAATAAACAAGTTCATTTTTACTTAGACCGGCTTCCCTTAATGCTCGTTGATATCCGGCCACCCGATCTACTGATGTAGAAACATTTTTGGAACCAGTAATGATCGCAATCCGGTTATGTCCTAATCGGATCAGTAACTTCACGAGAAGGTTTGCTCCATCTTCAGAATCGGAACAAACAAAATCCGTCTTAACGCCTGAAACCCGACGATCGAGGATTACGACAGAAATTCCATTTGATTCGAAGAATTTTATGGTCTTGTCATTCCCACCCGCTGGAACTAAAAGCACGCCATCCACCTGCCTCTGAGCTAAAATATTGGCGTATTTTTCCTCCTTGGTTTCCGATTCATCTGTGTTGCAATAAATAACTGTGTAATTGGAAGCACCGGCTACATCCTCCACTCCTCTTGCCATCAATGTAAAGTATGGGTTTGTTATGTCAGTGACGATCAAGGCCAGTGTATTCGTTCGTTTTGATCGCAGGCCGCGCGCTAAAGTATTAGGAACATAGCCTATTTCTTTAATCACCGTTTCAACACGTTCTCGAGTTGTATCGCTGATATAGCCCGAATTATTGATAACCCGGGATACGGTGATTGGTGCAACACCTGCTCGTTTGGCTACATCGTGTACAGTTGGCATTGAAATTTCCTGAGATAACCGGACAATATGGTAACGTTATCAGGACAACGTTACCATATTAATTCTTTTTTTCACATTTGTCAATAGTTTTTTAAAATTTTGGTCTCCACAAAGGAAAAGAGGCTCTCTACCACGACGGCTGTTTAGATCTTCACTTACCCCTTGATATCCCCCGCCGACAGAACCATCTTCCACATCAATGCGGTTTTTTAATCTCGGAAGGTTTAATGCGATGAGCAATCAAATTGGAAATAGGTTTATTTCATAAATCCGAGCCGATGAACGAAGCAGCCAGCACAAGCAAAAAATTGTGTTGATTAGCGAACTATTCCTGGTTTTGCATAAGTCCGTAAGAGTTTATCGGAAGCAATTTAAATAAATTACCTGACCTTCCCATTCTTTTGATGGCAGGAACCGCAATTCGTTCCGATGAATTTCCGGCATTGACACGGACTTCGGGAAACAGCCGGCAACCTGCCAGTCATTGTCAGGCAGTGGCATGCGAATTTCCACAGGTAACGGCGCAGCAAAAGTATGGGTTACCACCAAAGCCTGATCGCTATTTTCCGAGAGACGGACCACTGCCTGCGCTCCCTGTGGGTATCGCCAGGCAGCGCCGATTTGCTGAAATAAGCGACTCCTGCCTTTGCTGATTATGGGGACAATTCGCTGGTAGAAACGAATTGCCTCATGCACCAATGACCATTGTTCATCGTTTAAACAGTCAATCTCACCTGAAAGGCACAACCTGCCCAGGAATCCCGCCGCCAAAGAATAAGCCAGGCGCTGTAACGTATCGCTGGCGTGCAGAACGGCCCAAATCTGGGATTGACGGGGCAGGATCAGCCTATGCAGGTTGGCGGCAATGATCGGAATATCGAGTGACTCATGTGCATCAGAAAAGGAACCCATGCTAGCCAGCGCCAACATCGACGGTTCCAACCGATGTCCGCCTGAAGCACAGACTTCAATTACCAGATCGGGGATTTCCCGGCGCATCTCACGGAAAAATTCTTGCACCGCCAGGATGTGCTGGCGCAGCCCTTCTCCCAACGATTCGGCGCCATCGACGCCGATTCCGAGGGTCTCGTTGTAATCCACCTTGATATAGCCGAACCCGGAATCTCGCAGTTGAGAAATAACCTTTTCCCGAAGGTACTTATGCACCCATCCGTCACGGAAATCCCAGAAACGGCGCTGTCCTGCTGTAATAGGAAGCCCATCGAGTTGGAGAAAATGCCCGGTCATGGTGCTAAACAGCGGTGACTTACTGCCGACCACCTCAAACTCAAACCAGATGCCAGGGATAAGCCCTTGCTCGCGGATGGCGGTGGCGGTGGCGGCAATGCCCTGAGGAAACAAATTCTGATTCGGCACCCATTCTCCCTGAGAGAACTCCCAGTCGCCGCCGTCGCCCCGGTACCAGCCTGCATCGATCACAAAATATTTTGCCCCCGAATCTTTCAGGCGTTTGGCAATCCCAACAACACGCTCATGCTCAGGGTTGCCCCAGGTAGTACACCATTCGTTTGCCAGCACTGGCAGGGATTGCTCGCTGGCGGGGGTCTGTTCCGCTGCCGGGGTTTGCATGGTCGTCAGACGTTGGCACAAGTCATCCAAATCGCCTTTGACGGTTGACACATACGCCAATGGACTGGAAAAGGACTCCATGGGAGCCACATTTTTCGTCCAGTGACCGAACTCATGGTCAGCCAGACCACCCGAGAGACTCAATTGATCGTCACGGCGATAAGCCTCTATTTGCCATGAACCGGCCCATACCAACTGTGCGCCCCAAAAGACACCTTCAGCTCGGTCTTCCACACCTATAAAAGGGAAATATCCGCGTGTCGGCATTGATCCGATCTGCCCAAAGCGTTCAGCCCGGACGCCATGCCCGCTCCATGATCGCTCCAGATTGAGTTCTTCCACTGGTTGGCAAACATGACGAGCCTCGGCGCTCCAGAAACTGCGAAAACGGTGCAAATAAAGGCGATTGGGAGCGTCATTCTCCGCAAACGGAGTCAGACCGGAAAGAGAAAAACTGGCGAGAAGTTCCAGAGAAAGAAGTTCCTGACCTTCGTTGCGGAATAGCGTTTGAATGGTAAATGCTTTGTCCCCATGCTGATAAAACAAATGATGTTCACAAGCATAGCCGCGCTCAGAGCGTAGTGTCGTAACAACTTCGGTTTTCTCTTTACCTTTGAGCACTTCTTGTCCGGCATAGCGCAGGCTGGACAGTGTATCGCTGTTGCGCATTGTGATGCCCTGGCTAAAACCGCTGACCGGGTCGCCAATTAATTTGACCTGAACCAGAGCTTCGATCTGCCAGGCGCGGATCGGGGGCAAGGATTTGGGCTGTAAGAGGGCTTCATGGGTTTGCAAAAACTCGCGGCGCGTTGCCAGGTTGCCTGCCATCGAAAAGGGAACCATGCGAAATCCAACTGTCTGGGATTCCGTCGCTAGTAGATATTCAACCAGCATATCGCCAAATTGAAATTGCGACAGGCTGGCAGCATAATCAGTGGACATAGGGGAAAATTCCTTTATTTATTCATCAACTCGACCTGAATACTGGGTGAAACTCGCAAGGAAGTACGCGCCCTTCTCCCACTCTGGACCTTGCCCCACTGGACATCTTTGCGTAACCTAAGAAACACGAAAATATTTTTGCCCTTTTGATAAAGTTTAGATCAATCGCAGACAAGAAGTCTATTGGTGTTTACTGATCTCGAAGGCCGGGCGTGCGGTACTGGTGCTCCCACGTACAGCCAATTCAAAAGGAAAGAGAATTTGCCGTTCTCCATCCGAGTTTCCTTCCAATTGCTCGATTATAAGCATGGCAGCCTGGAAGCTTGCTGCTTCGGCTTGACAGTTTATAGTAGTCAGGGGTGGGGTGGTCAATTCGGCCATTTGCTCGATGGCCGAAGCCGCAATGGAAATATCCTCGGGGATGCGCAATCCCTGGTTTTGAACAGCTTTGATGATCCCGGTAACAGCCGACTCCTGGCTTGTGAGGATTGCGGTGATCTGGGGATTTTCAGCCAATAAGCGTAGGACCCCCTTTTCCACACTTTCCATTGCCACCTGAACTCGCTCACAAATCACCGGCAATCCATACTGCTTGCAAGCATCCTTATAGCCTTTCACCGACCAGTGGGTGTGTCCATACTCACTGGCAGATTCTATTACTGAAAATGGGTAAGGTTCGGCTGATACGAATCCAATCTGGCGGTGCCCTAATCCAATTAAATGTTCCATCGCCATTTTGACACCGGCTTCAATGTCGAAGTCAACATAACTCAAATCGGTATTATTCTTGCAGTGACCAAACATTACAAAAGGGAAATTGTTCTGGTGAAGAAGCTCAACCCGCCAGTCCTGCATCAGAATCTCCATCAAAATCATGCCATCCGTCTGGGCACTACGAAAAAAAGTCAGGAGGCTGGTTTCATCCAAAGGGCTGACAACAACATTGAGTGAATAATTTGCCTGCTCACAAGCTGCCGCTGCCCCAATGACAAAAGAGTTCATCATATGGATCCTGGTGGGATTTTGGGGATAATGCAATGTGATAAAACGGCTTTTCCCGGACGCGAGTTGCTTCCAAGGAGCCTGTTGAGTAAAGCGATGCTCTTTAATGACTTTTAGAACTTTTTTCCGAGTCTTTTCCGAAACATCCGGTTTGTCATTAAGTATCCGGGAAACAGTGGATATTGATACGCCGCTCGCTTTTGCAATGTCTACAATAGTTGTTTTGGCAATCTTATTTGGATTTTTCATTGTTCAAAGCTATCCTAGGTAATTGATAAGAAATAATCCGAATTAAACAGTTTCTGTAAAGGTCAGGAACAGATTGCACATTTTTTGAACCACGGGACTGGGAGATACTGACACGTGCCCGAAAAGATAGAAAAACAAGGGCGAAAATCCGCTCTCTGCGGACCAGTAGTAAAAGGTTTTTATTCAACCTTTATCTGATGAGTACAAATTCTACCAGTTTCCATTTGGTTATTATCAGGTATAGTGACGGGCAAAATCGAGGCCTGCTTATCGTTTGATAACATTAATGATCTTCTGCGTTCCATCATACACAAATTGATATTCGTATATCTCACCAACCACCGAAATACAAAATTCCAAAGTTTCGCTCATCCCAGGATATTTTCCCTGTCGTTTTTCAAAAATGATACGATTGTTCTCGTCTTCCCACCGCAACTGAATGGTCGCAAAAAAACCCTTCTCATAGTTGTAATTGTCGCCTTCATCTTGATATAGAGTAAACTTCCCATCTTGTCCGGGATAAATTCGAAGCTTCACCATCGCCTGTGGTTGCTCATCTGTAAAGCAAATATCCGGACCGAAGGGGATAATCGATCCGGCGCGCACAAATATGGGCATTGTTTCCAAATCTGCATGTGCGATTAACGTTTGACCACCTGCATAGCGTTCGCCTGTCCAGAAGTCGTACCAATCACTGCCAGCTGGCAGGTAAACCGGGCGAGTTTTCTCGACGCCTGTTAATGGGGCCGAGTTGGGTCCATAGTACATCGGTTTCGTTACCGGATTGACAAGCAGAGCTGGTCCGAACATAAATTGGTCGGAAATGTCATATGTGGCAGGATCACTGCGAAAGTCAAAAGGCAGGGCGCGCAGCATGGTGTAGTTTTCGTGTGCGATCTGCCCAGCCAAAGAATAGATATAGGGCATCAAACGGTAGCGAAGTTGAAGGAACTTCACGAGCGTGTCGTACATCAGGTCGCCCGGATTCCCGAACCGCCAGATTTCGCGGGGGGTATCGGTGCCATGTGAGCGGAACATGGATAGAAAAGCTCCAAACTGGAACCAACGCACATATAGTTCTCGATAGCCCAGGTCCTCCGCACCCTGATCATAATCACCGCTCCAGAACCAAAACTCCGGCTTATTCTTGACAAAGAAAGCGCCAATATCCAAAGTCCAATAAGGAGATCCCGTCACGCAGAAGTTTAACCCATCAGCAATCTGGCGGCGCAGTGTTTCCCAAGTGGCGGCGGGGTCTCCTGACCAGGTGATCGTGCCGTAGCGGTGCTGCCCGGCGTAGGACGAGCGAGTCAGGTTAACAACCCGCTTTTGGTCAGTCGTCCGCCGCTGCCCTTCGTACATGCCTTTGGAATGCCATAGAGAAAAGGCGTTAATATATTGGGGATCGAGATACTTCTTCGCTTCTTCGGTATTGATCTGTGCCCGCTTTTCCGGTTCAGGTTTAAAGGCATCTATCCAATCTGCTTCGAATGGCTCGGTGCAATCGCACCACCAGGCGTCAATATTGTTGGAGAATAATCCGTCGTTGGCTTGTTTCCAATACAGTTCCCGCGCCTCTTCCTGAAAAGCATCGTAAGTGGCCTGGTTTCCCAGCAAAAAACCCTGATCGCGCATTTCGATATAGTTGTCGCTGCTAGAGCTCATGATCGGCCAGATGGAGACCATCAGACGGGTATTCAGGCGATGAAGTTCAGCGGTCATCCCCTTCGGGTCGGGAAAGCGTTGGGGGTCGAGTGTTTTTTGGCCCCAAAGGCCTTCCGGCCACGATTTCCAATCTAACACAATGCAATCGAGGGGTAATCCCCGTTTCCGGTGCTCTTGCACAACTGAGATTAGTTCATCTTGTGATTGATATCTTTCTTTCGATTGTATATACCCAAAAGCCCAACGTGGCAACATGGGAGCTTTCCCGGTTAATTTCCGAATTCCGTTGACGATTTGATCGAACTCCGGCCCATAAATGAAATAGAAATCCAATTCATCTGCGATATCGGCCCATAGATAGGAGCCGAAAGCGTCATCGTGGAACGTCATGAACGAGTAGTTATCCATTACGATTCCATAGCCCCTAGTGGAAAGAAGGATAGGTACCACCGCCTTCATATTCTGCTGGTACAAATACTGGTGCTGACCACGCAAATTCAGCATTCCCTCTTCGTGAGAGCCAAGGCCATATAACGCTTCCCCCTTCATCCATTCAAATTCAAGCTTGGTATGATAGGCTTTGCGGTCAACCACTTCTTTGAAGTTACTGGCCGAAACTCGTAATCCATCGGCCCCCACCTCAGTTTGTATGTCATTTTCCTTGTCAGGAATAAATTTGATAACGTTCGCCGGGATGAGTGTTTTTCCACCTCGATCAGGCTCACGAGTAAGAATTTGGCCATGTTCATCCAGGTACTTGAACGCCAGTGTGCTACGGTCAATCTGAATGGTAAGTTCGGATGTTGAAAAAAATAGTGAGTCGTCTGTTTCCCGAACGTCAATATCTGTCGGGGTTTGCGCTTCAGACACAACCATCAAACTTTCTTTTTGCGATAAATCTGGTTCAAGCGTATACCGAATCCGAACAATACGCGGAGAATATGCGATTAGACTTATGAGTCCCCGCGATGTCCAAAGTCTAAGTCCTCCCGATTCGAGAGTGAATTTAATTAAATGCATGTGAGTTAGGATGCTTTCTTAGTATTTAACAGCCCACTGGTTATTCCCAGAGGAACCTCCAAAAATCAATAATCTCAAAGCACAACATCACCCTTTAACAGAGCCCGTGAAGGCGCCAGAGACTACATAGCGTTGTGATAAGAGGAAAATGATGACGACCGGCACAATCAAGATCAATCCAGCCACTGCGGCTTCGGCATACTGGAAGTGGATCGCTCCGGGAGTGGGATTGAAGCCCGGTTCAAGCGCCGAGGTGCTTCCAAGAACTGTTTGAATACCGACTGGCAAAGTGAAAAGCTTATCGTCATTCAACATCACATACGGGCCAAAGTAATTATTCCAGTTTGCATTGAAACTAATGAATGCCAAGAGGCCCAATAGGGGCTTGGCCAGTGGTAATGCAATTTGAATGAAGATATTAAATTCATTAGCACCATCCACGCGTGCCGCATCTATTAGTTCTAAAGGCAGCGAAGTTTTGTAGTAGATGTAGGTCAAATACGCGCCAAATGGGAAAAAACAGGCCGGTAATATAACCGCCCAGGGAGTATTAACAAGATGCACCAAATTCAACTCTAGGAACAACGGCAAAACCAGTGCTGAAGTCGGTAATAGCATGGTGATTAATGTCAGCCATAACAACAAACTCCTGCCCGGAAAACGCTTAACGGCCAGAATGTAACCTGCCGGAAGGCAAAGCACCAGACTGACGAGTAAAGAAAGCAAACCATAACCCAGGGAGTTACCAAACCATAATGCCACCTCACCATTTTGATAACTCAGGACATTCTTCATGGCGGCAATATACTGGGCAAAAGAGCCAAACGCCAAAGGATTAAGGCTGGAAAACTGTTCTGTTTCTTTGGAAGGCGCCAAAAGCAACCAGATCATGGGGATCATAAAATAACTCAAGAATACCAATAACACAGCCCAGCGTAGAATGAATCCCAAAACCCCGATATTACCTACGGACTTTTTGAACCACCTAGTCAACATATGAATACTCCTTATTCTGTGTAGCCAATCAGCTCGAACGCGACTCTAGTCATCAATCTTGAAAAAACCGGACGAGCGAACCATTAAGTAAGACGCTCCAAGGCCGATGATCAGCATGATCAGAGCCAGCGCGGCTGAAGCACCGAAATTTCCCAGGTCGAATGCAAAGGAGTATGCCAATTGGTTCGGCGACCATACCAACGGTACATTGGCATGGATATAGGTTTGATTCCCGAGTAACTGGGGCTCCACAAAAAGCTGTACGTTACCAGCGAAGATCAAAATAAATTGATAAATGATATACGGCCGGATGAGGGGCAGTTTGATATAGAGCGCTTTTTGCCACTCATTACAACCATCCATGGTGGCTGCTTCCATGACTTCGGTTGAGATGCCCTCCAAAGCGCCATACTGGATCACGATCCACATCCCCGCCCCGGAGAAGAAACCCATGATTAAAAAGATGAATGGTAAACTGGCCGGGGTAATCGCGTCACCAAAGGCATTTAAGCCCACAGACTTAAGCAAAAAACCAAACGGGCTCATATTCGGGGTCAACATAAAAATGACCAGCAGCACTACTGCAGGGCCGACAGCTGCACCGGGAATGAAAAAAAGTGTCCGAAGGGTGGATGCAACCCGCCCGGGCTGCATATGCAGCAACAGCGCCAACAGCACCACGAGTGCAATTCCCACGGGGACTGAAATGAGCAGGAATTCACCTATGTTGGTGAAAGTAAATCCGAACCGGGAATCCTTGAATACCGTAAGATAGTTATTTATGCCTGCTGCAAAATAGCGCGGGATGCCGGTGGAAAAATCTGCAAAGCTGATCAAGAGGGCATAGATCCCAGGCCCCAGACCGAAAGCCAGCAAAAACAGAATATACGGCAACAGAAATAAATATGCTTCACCAGTCTGCCTATTCCGGTTTCGGCGGGAACTTGAAAGGTGAACCTTCTTTTCAGCCTGGTCTTCAACACGCATTGTCAGGTTTGCCATGAGATCCTCGATAAATCCTTCTCCCAGGTAGAGACACCTGCATACAGCGCCTCTACCTGGGATGATATAAGGAGAGAATTTCGAACTAGCCCTCGTTACTTATTAACAACGTTGTAACCTTGGGCTTGGGCAAGCGGTGTAAAGAGAGTGGTTATCTCGGACAAGTTACCTGAGACCGTTAATTTTTTCTGGTACGTGTCTTGTACAAACTGGGTCAAAGGAGAGATGAGGTCAAAGCGGGGCCAATTGTCCAGGGGCGAGATCTGATCCGCGGCGGCTTGCATGATCGGGAAAGGATCGTTGGCAAAGAGCGGGTTACTTGAAACTGCCTGCTGCCACAATGACTGAATTGGCTTGTATGATGGGAAATTCTCACTCCCTGTCCAAAGGGTTTTATCTTCGGTGACGAATGTGATCAGAGCCACCGCCAGCTTGGGATTCTTGGTGTGTCTGGAAACAGTCCAGGCCGCACCACCCATGGCCGCCACCATCGGAGCGGAATCAGCTGCCCACTTGAACGGAGCTGCAACACCCAGTTGATGGCTGGCCGTCGTGAACCATCCACCTTTGGTGCCGCCGAAGCTGCCCCACATCCAGGCTGGTCCTTCAAACATCAACACTTTATTGTTCGTGATCAGTTTGTCGAAATCGGTATTGAAGAAATCCGTGTTAAACAGGGTTTTGTTGGCGATCATATGATCGACCAGGCCCGCAGCCCGTACACAATTTGGATCCGCCACATTGATATTGAGGGTGCCGGCATCCACCAGTTGATGAGTGGGGCAGTTACTGGCTTCGAAGAAGGAGAGGAAGCTCCAACCATCTCCAAAGGTGCCCAGATAATAGCCGGGATGTTCCTTGGCAAGTTTATCACTGAGAGCCTGGTAGTCTTCCCACGTTGTTGGCACTGTGTAACCAAACTGGGTCATAAGAGGCGCGTTGTAATAAGTCACAAACTGGGCCAGGTCGTTCCGCAGGCAGTAGACCTTGCCGTCGAAGGTGCAGTTGTCCATGGCGGAATAATTTTTGATCGTATCTGCAGGAACGAATCCGGTCAGGTCAAGCGGGAAATTATGGGCTGCATCGGCCACGCGCGCCACAAGCCGCGGCTCCGCAAAGACCACATCCGGCCAACCCTGGTTGGTATTATTGAAAAGCAGAACTTTTGACGGGAATTGTTCACGGTCAACAACCACAGCCTTGACCAGACTGGCATCATCCGGGTTCGCCTTTAGGAAAGCGTCGATCGCTGGCTGACGAGGTTGGTCGATCCAGACCGTGATTGGAGCTTTATCATCGTAGGGGCTTTGGGTCGGCGCGGGTGTAGCTGTTACCACCATCGCAGTCCCAGCCACCATTTGGGTGACCACTGCGGGAGCAGCCGGGGAGCCGCAAGCCGCCAGGACCAATGAAAGCACCGCCATTAACAAAACACATTTCCAGATTTGCTTAGTCATTTTTTCTCCTCGAATGAAATTAGAAAGATATTTTGGAAGAACGACAACACGGGATGTAAGTTCGTTGGTTTCTTTGTTATCCGCATTCTCCTTTCTGGCTTTCCTGTTTTTTAACGGGAAACCGGATCAAAAGCGAAAACAAGTGGATAAAGGAAATTGAAAGCAGTAAACAAAACTGCATCGGATGGACATTTTGCTATTCAAGAAAGTTTATTTGAACGATCATTTACTTTTGCTCTATTCATGATTGCAAGAGTTGAGAACCAGGATATGGTAACGTTACCATATCGATGTAAAAAAAATCTTTTCGTCCATTTCATCCACCACTCTTACTTTTTGAGTCGGTTCCGGTAGCATTACCGGTAATGCTACCGGTATTATATGGTAAATCTTCTTTAAATGCAATGGGGATTCCTGCACTCTGAAAATCTGACCAACAGGAAATATTTCAGGCTGTTATAGCTATACATCGCCACCCTCATCCCCCGCAATGGAATAATATTTCGTCACCTTATTATCGGTTACTTCATACAGTCCGCCCATAAAATAAGTCGTTACAGCAACACCCACTCGCTTGGCTGCATCGTGTATAGTTGGCATTTAATTATTAATAAATTACAGTATCGTTATCAGGATAACGTTACTATATTTTTGCACTTTTTTCAGGTTTATCAATCGTGTAGATTGTAATATCAAAAAATAGTCAGAAGTTAATTATTTCAGGCTAACTGCATCCACATTATTAGCCAGGGATAACTGAATGTAAAAAAAAGCCTCGACTTAAAAAAGTCGAGGCTTTTTTTTAGGACTCAGTGGAACAGTGAGAAGAGATTAGCGGATACCCTGATCGATGAGGGGTGAAATGGAAGGAAGATTCGCCGGAGTAAACGTGCCTACGCCGGTATTGATCGTCAGGCCCGGGATCTGGTACATCTTTGTAAAGTAGATCTGTTGGACAGGGAAGTAGCCCTGCAGATACAGCACCTGATCGAAGCTGGCGCTGATCCAACCCTGGGTGATGCCATCTTTCGTGGCGGGCGAAAGATCGATACCGCCAACGATGATGTCGCCGGGTTTCTTGCCTGCCGCCTGGAGAACTTTTGGCAGGACTGCAGTGATGTTGCCGTGCTGGGTTCCGATGGCCTTAAGGGTGGGGTGCGCCGCGATGTAGGCGGTCAAAATCGGTATGGCCAATGATGCATCTTTGTCCACTGCATCGGAGGCGTCGAGTTTATCAACTACGACTCCCGCGGCGGTAAGTGCATCCACAATACCCTGAGAGCTTACGCTTCTTCCAGCGTTGTGCCAGATGTCATAAACTACAGCTGTGTCGCCTTTCTTCAGTCCAGCCGCGATCATGGCCTGGCCGGTCAGGAATCCACCGGCATGGAGATCAGCTCCGGCATACCCAAATCCCTTGGTCTGGTATTTTGCGGCGATGTTCGGAAGAGGGTTATTGCCGCTGGTGATGATGATGCCCTGGCTTTCAGCGTCATCGACGAGGGGCCCGAAGGCATCTTCTCCCGGATGACCCATGATGACGATGCCATCGGGTTTGGCAGCCACGGCCTCTTTGAATTGATCGATCATCTTCTGGGGGTCCCAGCCTGAGTACTGCTCGACCAACTTAACCCCAAAGGCCTTGGCCGCGGCTTCCGCACCGTTGGTACGAGCCAGTGTGGAGGCATCCCCAGCGGTGCCGCCCATCTGCATGTAGATGACGAGCTGAGTGCCGGCAGCGGGTGCTACTGCGGCGGGGGCGGCAGTGTCAGCCGGAGCGGCGGGCGCCGCGGGAGCCTGGGTGTTCGCAGGTGCGGCAGCCGGAGCGGCAGTCGCGGGAGCGCCGCAGGCCGAGAGCAGCATTGTGACTGCCATCAAGACGGTGACGATATTAAAAATTCGTTTCATTTTCTTCTCCTATATTTTATGGTTCGGATTTTTATTCATCGTAAGAACAGAAGCGGTATCAATATTTATTTTTGATAACGAGCCTCCTTTTATTTTGAGGATAGAAAACGAGATCGAATGGCGTACTTTACTTTCCACGCCACGTTGACCATGCCGGAAACTTCAACGTTCGCGTTCAGGTAAGCGAGCCGGCTTGACCCAACCCCGGACCCGGTGTATGAATGCGGCACCCTTCCCCTCGCTGATAACTACATTAAGCACCACCGAGGCGCCCATA
>Ga0265340_10000619_pt1 | contig 19898 bp, 15 predicted proteins | sample 4CB225metaG_FD_202082 | JGI IMG/M metagenome (GOLD analysis project Ga0265340, IMG submission 202082) | Rhizosphere microbial communities from Carex aquatilis grown in University of Washington, Seatle, WA, United States - 4-CB2-25 metaG | ecosystem: Host-associated > Plants > Roots >...
CAATTCTTCAATACCAGCGAGAACTTTTTGTGTCTCTGCGTGTGCTTTTTGAACTGCTTCTGCAACAATATCTTCAGCAACTTGAAGTGCTCCTGCTTCAATCATGACTGTTTTTTCTTTTCCTTGCGAAACAACGATATCCAAGACTGAATGTTCAGCTTCAGTTGTTGTAGGATTTAGAAGCATTCCTGTTTCTTCTGCATATCCCATTCGAATTGCTGCAACGGGGCCTTTCCATGGAATGCGTGACATTGCGAGAGCTGCAGAAACCGCATTGAGTGCGACAATATCTGGATTATTTTCCGCGTCAACAGACAAAACAGTTATGATAACTTGCACTTCTCTCTTGAAACTCTTTGGAAAAAGCGGACGAATTGATCGATCAATAAGCCGTCCTGCAAGAATTGCTTCATCAGAGGGTCTACCTTCTCTTTTTACCCAACGACTGCCTTTGATTTTTCCACCAGCATAGAGTCTCTCGACATATTCAACACTAAGTGGGAAATAATCAATATCGGAACGCTCTCCGCCTTCAACAACGGTAACAAGCACCATGGTATCGCCAAGTCTGGCAAGAATAGAAGCTGTTGCTTGTGGGGCAAGTTCTCCTGTTTCGAAGCTTAATGTTTTTCCTGCAAATTCTACAGTTACGGTAGTTTTTTTATTGTTCATTTCGTTCTTATTTTTTCTTTTTCCTTGCGGCTACAAGTCTCAAATTATTTACATTTATTATTATAGCAGATAATCTCTTTGTATGCGATGATTAAAATATCCTACTTAATCTTTCAGTCCTATTTCTTTCAAAATTCCTCCGACGCGTTTGTCGTCAACTTTTTTCAAGAAGTTAATAAGACGTCGGCGCTTTGCAATCATAGAAAGAAGACCTCTTCGGCTATGTACATCATGAGCATGAGCTTTGAGATGTTCTGCCAATCGTTCAATTCTTGTTGAAAGAAGTGCTATTTGAACCTCAGGACTCCCTGTGTCGCCTTTTGCGGTTGCAAATTTATTAATAATTTCTTGTTTCTGTGTCGTTGACAACGGCATAATAGATTGTATTATAGCATTTTTACAGACAGACAACAAGTGGAAGACAATTGAAGATTAAACTTCACTCGAGCCTTTATATACCTTTGGTGTCAGCCAATCAAGTGGCGGCTTTTCATTCTTAGTTTCAGCTTGTTCTGCCTGATCGAAATTCTCAGATCGTTGTGGAATTATTGGCTGATTATTTGCTGGCTGTTGCACCGAAGGAATATTTGGTTGAGGTGCAGTATTTACTTGTACTGAATTTGAAACTGCAGGCTGAAGATGTTGGGTAGATTGACTATTTATCCGTTGTGCACCACGTTTCATCAAAAAGGATGCAACTTCAAATGCGAGAGAACTTGTCCGAGGACTTTGGAAATTTTCAGTAGCACTCATAACACCACTGAACAAATTTTGTGAAGAATCTTGATCCAAAGAAAAACCAAGTGTCAACACAATATCTGCGACATGCTCACTGACCGATGATGCCTGTGGAGATACCAAAACAATATCTCCAAAATTTTGATTGTTAGGATCATTATCAATATTGATAACAGAGATATTCCCAAGCTTTTGCGAATCAACAACATTGCCTACTTGATCAAGAGTTGCTGCACCAACAACGATGAGAAGATCAATACTTCCACTACCACGAGTGTATCTAATTTCATTTTCATTGAATGAAAGTCCTTGTTCGGAAGATTTAACAATAATATTGAGGAAATTATTTTCAAGCGTGTAAGAAACTTTTTCGATTTCTCCTTCTTTGTAAGGAAATGAAACAACCAAATCTCCTGCATCTCCACCGAAATTTTTCTGAACACGATCAATTCCAACAAGAGAAGATACTTCAACTATGGGATCCGTTGGACTAGCAATACTGACTCGTTTGCCAGCGTTTTTTAACAACAAATATAAGGAAAGTGCTGCGCCCATTTCATCAATGGAAGGATTCTGACCGACAGCAATACCGATACTCCCGCTTTTGGAGATCGCTTCTTTAAGCTTTTGTAGTGTAGTTTGATCCATAGTTTTGCCTGAAAATTGATCTGTATGCATACGAGTCAATTAACTATGGGATAGTATCATATCTCCCACCTGGATGTCAAGTCCTCCATTAAGAATAACTCCTCCTTCGTGACCTTTTTCCACTTTTGAAGTTATATTTTTGCCAATTCTGAGAGAATTAATGGTCGTTTCGCCCAAAACTTCATCGTTTCGTAAAATACGCAACCTATCACCTCGCGCAATTCTGCCATCAAGAACAGAAATGCCGAAAGCAAATGTCTTTTCAAAAGGGAATTTGGCAAGTATTTTCGCACTTCCATAAACATGTTCCATTTGTGATTGAATTTTCCCCTCAAGTGCGTCTTTTATTTCATCAAGAAGCTCGTAAATAATTTCATAATTGCGTAAAAGCACCTTTTCAGAAAATGCCAAAGAAGCAACCTCCGGTTTTATCTTTATATTAAAACTGAGGACAATACTTCCAGTAGATTTTGCCATAAGAATATCTGCATCAGTAACGATACCAGTTTTTTGATTAACTAATTTAATTCCTTCAGGCAAAGCATTAACAATTGCTTCAAGTGAACCCTGAGTATCCGCGATAAGAATTAGCGAAATACCTTTATGCTCCGCTTCTTTTGTATATTCAAGTTCCCGCTTCATCGGTTTCTTTTCTTCAACAACTGTTACTGTTTCCGCGGATTTATTGGTAATCAAACTTCCAACCTGTGGTACAGAGGTAAAACCCAAGATTTCAACGGCATCTCCTACTGTTGCTGACTGGACAGGTTTGCCGTTTGTGTCAAATAATGTACGCACTTTGAAAATTTGCCCATCAATTTGGACATCTTCCCGTACAGCAATTGTGCCATTTTTGACAATAACTGTTGCCTTAGGACCTGCTTGGATATCCAATTTTGATTCAATAACAACGGCCTTCAATGATGCTTTCTCTGAGCCATTCGTTGGGTGCAATTCATACATGAGAAGGATTAAATCCAAAAGTTCTTTGATATTAAGATTTGTCTTTGCCGATACTTCCATTATTGGCGTTTCGCCGCCATATTCTTCAAGCTGGATTTGTTCTTGCGTCAATTCTTGTTTGACTTTCTCAACATTTTTTGTCGGAAGATCTGCTTTGGTAACAACAACAATAAAAGGTGTTTTTGCCGCTCGAAGAACCTGAATACTCTCTTTTGTTTGCGGTTTTATTCCATCCACTGCCGAAACGACAAGCAAACTAAGATCTGCCGCTTGTGCGCCTCTTCCGCGCATTTTGGTGAAGGCTTCATGTCCTGGCGTGTCTATAAAGGTAATCCACCGTTTTTTCCCCTCATGAAGAATTTCAACGGAAGACGCACCGATTTTCTGTGTGATGCCGCCTTTTTCACGCTCGGCAATTGAACTTTTGCGAATTGCATCAAGAAGAGTCGTTTTACCATGGTCAACATGACCAAGAACCGCGACTACAGGTGGAAATTCTGTGAGTTGTGGATTATTTTTTTGTATTTGGATATCTTTCGGCATGATAATAAAACTTTCTTTTTCATAAATTTCTAATGTCTAAGTCACAATTTCTAATAAAATTTCAAATGACTAATGACTTACATTGGGCATTAAAACATTGGATATTATATTAGATATTAGAAATTAGGATTTTAGAAATTACTTTTCTTCAGTTTCCTCTTTCTTCTCGTTAGTTGGGGTATCTTTTGGCTCTTCATCTGAAATTTCTACTATTTTTTCTGCAACTGTCTCTTTTTCCTGCGGTACAGCCTCTTGTGCTGAGCTTTCAGGAGTTGTTTCAACTTTTTCTTCTGCCGGTTCCTTATCTTTTTGTTTCTCAGAAACTTCAGCTGTTTCAGCAGATTTTGATTCTTCATCACCAACAACAGGCTTGTCCGCTTTAGCTTCAACAACGGCAGGTTCAGTAGCAGATGCACTTTGTGCTGAGCTTGTCGAAGTACCTTCGCCTTCTATTTCAATCCTGTATTGTGTTAATTTATAAGCAAGACGTACGTTTTGTCCTTCTTTCCCGATTGCCAAAGACAACTCATCTTGTGGGACAAAAACATGAGCAATTTTTTCGTCTTCTTTTATTTCAACACGGACATTTTTGGCAGGAGAAAGTGCTTGCGCAATATATGTCTTTATATCATCAGACCACTGAATAATATCAATCTTTTCCAGGCCTCCTAATTCCTGAATGATTGCCTGTACACGAACACCTTTTTGTCCAACACAAGAGCCAACAGGATCAATACCCGGCTGTGCAGAATAGACAGCAACTTTTGCACGATTGCCTGGTTCTCTCACAACAGCTTTTAACTCAACGCTTCCCTGAGCAACTTCAGGAACCTCTCGTTTAAAAAGACCCTCAACCAAACCAATGTGTGCTCGAGAAACAACAATCTCTTCACCTTTTGCTCCTTCACGAATTTCAGAAAGATAAAATACCAATCTCTGATTGAGATGATATTTTTCATTCGGAATCTGTTCCGAAACCGGCATAATAGCTTCAGCTTTCCCGATATCAACAATAACATTAGGCCCAGCAAAACGAAGCACCATCCCGTTTACGATTCCGCCAACTTTATCTCGATAATCAGTGAAAATAGCTTCTTTTTCTTTTTCTCGAATTTTTTGAAGGATGACTTGTTTGGCAGTTTGTGCTGCAATGCGACCAAATCCTGGAGGGGTAACATCTTCCTCACCGTTGAAAATTTTTGCCTCGCCTGTATTGGGATCAAGAATTGCTTTATATTCTTCAACTTCTACGCCAGGATGATCCTTGCGGTAAGCAGCAAGAATTGCGTTCTGTACTGTTTCGAGAACAACAGAAACGTCAACTCCCCGCTCGGTTGCGACTTGATTTAAGGCTAATGCAAATTCACTGCGTTGTATTGCTGGCATATGGCCTAAGTATACCAGATTAACAGCTTTGCTTCAACCAGGGATATAATTATTTTGCCAAAAATTTGCTATACTCGTCATGATGAATAAAAAATATTTAATTATGATTGCTACTATTATAATAATTCTTTTAGCTGGTCTTATTATTTGGACAACTGAGACACCTCCTCACCAAACAAATTCTCACGACTCATCTGCTCATCGTGTGGCTCCACTCCCTAAAGAAGCGGCGATAACACTTACAAAAAATGGCTTTTCTCCAAATCAAATTACAATCAAGGTTGGTAGTGCGATTCGTTGGGAAAACAAAAGCGGATCTCAAGAGACAGTAAATTCAGATAATTATCCCACCAATCAATTACACCGTGAGCTTAATTTTGGTGTTTTTAGCAATAATTCATCTGTTGTTCACACCTTTGCCAAACCCGGTACCTACGGCTACCACAACCAATTCCACCCACAACAGCACGGAAAAGTAATTGTTGTTCAATAGATATATTCTTCTAAACGTTAACGAAGAAACTCAAAAGTAATATTTAAACTATACAACGAAGCCTATTGTTGAGAGATCTGGATGCCACTAACCATGGCATTATCAGTTACCGTGGTGAACTGAATATGGATCAGTCCATTACTGTCTGAGGTGGTGGTAAACGTTTCAGCTACTGCTTTGTTTTGTCCTCCTGCTTCTTGATAGACATCAAAGTTGTTAAGAACCTGGGTACCATTGATGGTGACGTTGAATTCTCGTTGTCCTGCTGCATTCCAATATGGTTCTGCAAAATCTAGTCTAACTGAGTAGTTGGTATTTGGACTATAGGTTGGAATGGTATAACTGAAGTTTCCATATCTGACATTTTGGTAAACGGATTGGGGAGCAGGATTTGTTACATTACTTGTGTCAATACTTGCACTGGTGTTGTAGGTTGTTCCTCCTGTGAAGTCAGTATCTGCTACATAACTCCCTGCTCCTGGTCCTCCGGCACTGATGGCATATGATGAAACTGGTGTTGGGGTAGGAGTTGGAGTCGGTGAAGGAAGTGTCCCACTGTACACTTCGATACCATTTACCATTGCGTTATCGGTTACTGTTGAGAAGTTGATGGTAATATTTCCATTACTATCTGCTGTTGTTGGGAATTGTTCTGTGATTGCTTTATTCTTTCCGCCTGCTGTTTGATAGATGTCAAAGTTAGAAAGAACCTGAGATCCGTTGAGTGCAACGTTGAAGACTCGTTGTCCTGCTGCGTTCCAATAGAGTTCATTGAAGTGTAATCGTACGGTGTAAGTACCATTGGCGGAGAGATTGGGGATAGTATAGCTGAAAGTATTGCCATATCTGACGGTCTGATAGACCGCTTGTGGCGCAGGGTTGGTTACAGCGCTGGTGTCAACGGCATCACTTGAGGAATACGTTGTCCCTCCTGAGTAGTCTGTATCTGCTGCGTAATCCCCTTGTGTGTCTCCTCCTGCATTGATGGCTACTACTGGTGTTGCTTGCTGTTGGGCGATTCCAAAATTCTCGGTGGTATTTGCCGCGAGGGGAACTGATACAGGATTGGTAGTGGTCGGTGTATAGCCAGTTGGGACTGTTAAGATCTCTGTATAAGTTCCTGATTCGAGAGTGGAGAAGGTGTAGGTGCCGTTGCTGTCTGTGGTTGTTGTCTGTCCGGTATTAAGGGAAACTGTTGCTCCTGCTACTCCAGACTCGCCTGTGTCTTGGAAGCCATTCTGATTGGCATCATTATATACTGTTCCTGTAAGGTTATATGCTTCTGTGATGGTAAAATTCTTGGTATTTGTCGCTTCAGGAACGCCTGTATTATCTACTGACCAATAGGTAATGGTATGATTACCCGCCCCTGTAATCGTAAATGGAGCAATATATGCCTGTTGAGAACCACCGTCTATTGTGTAGTGAGTACTCGCAACACTAAATCCTGATGCTGCACTTGCTGAAAGTGTCACTGTTGTTGGATCTGCATACGTTCCGTCAGAGAATGGTGTTGGTGAAAGTGTCGCAGTTGTTACAGGCGTTGCATGGTTGTATTGAAGTGAAACTAATTCTGTCTGGTCTCCTGAAACAGAAATATTATTTAATGTGAAGGTACTATAAATACTTCCGGTTGGGGGAGTTGCTACAAAAGCATATTGTCTACTATCGGTTGGAAAGAGCCATAATGTAACGTTACCATTTTGATCTGTCTGCGGACCAGTTAGACTATTTACACCATAATCAGCAGTTCCATCAACACCTGTTATACCACCACCAATTGAAAGATTTTGACTTTCAAAACCACCAGCTGTAGCACTAATTATTACTCCTGCTACTGGATTATTTGAATTGTCTTGAACATGGACGCTTATCTTTTTCAAAGGAAGAGTAATGTCGAGAGTAGTGCTTTGAGTAATTAAATAGCTTGTTTTGATAACTGAAAGTATTTGAGGAATCTCTTTTGATAAATCGTTTCCTACAGTAGGACTTATTACACTTAGCGTGTAGGTACCACTGCTAGCTTGTAAAGAATAACTCCCATCTGATGCTGTATTAACGCTAGTTATAACAGAATTATTAGTATTATTTAATAAGCGTACAGCTTCGTTAGCAACAGGATTACCATCTCTATCATAGAGATGTCCAGAAAGAGTAATCGGCTGTTGCATTGTTATCGTTTCATTTGTATCAGCTGTAATATGGAGATTAGAGATAGAGGTAGTCGCATAATTACTACCAGTTGGTGAAAGAGAAGAAATAGTATAGCTATGATTTGTATCCGTCGGGAATAACCAAAGAGTAACATTTCCATTTTGATCTGTAAGAGGACCTGTCAATCCTTGCGCTCCATAACCTGATTCAGCATTTGCAGTAAGATTATTTCCAATTGGAAGAGATAGATTTATATTAGAAAGAGGCGAAGTTTGAATTTGTGCATTGGATATAGGATTGTTTGCTACATCTTGTACGTGTACTGTAACTTTTTTTAATGGAAGAATTAAATCAAAATTAGTATTTTGAGTAAGAGAAAGATTCGCAGCTTGAAGACTATAAATTTGAGGCGCATTGACTGTAAAATCATTTGTCGCATTCACACCAAGGGTATATGTACCAGGAGCTGCTTGGAATGAATAAGCACCCGAAGAATCTGTTGTAACAGAACTAATTATTGTATTATCCGAAGAGCGTCGCAAAGCTACACTTTGGTTTGGAATTGCTGCACCATTTGTATCTAATATATGTCCGCTAAGTGTTACTGGCTGCTGCATAGTAATTGATAAATTTGTATCCGTTGAGAACTTCTGATTTGCAAGTGTTGTAGTTGAAAAAGTACTTCCACTAGGAGGCACTGCGGCAAATGTATAGCTGTGATTTGAACTTGAGTCAGTCGGGAATAGCCAAAGTGTAACGTTCCCATTTTGATCTGTAACAGGTCCCGTTAATCCTTGGACACCGTAAGCTGATTCAACATTTGCAGTAAGTCCGTTTCCTATTGGGTAATTGAGAAAAACAAATGAAAAAGGTGATGTTTGCAATTGCACATTGCTAACAGGATTATTGGAAGGATCTTGAACATGCATTATCACTTTTTTTAAAGGTATTGTGACATTTAAAAGAGTACTTTGATTAAGTAAAAAATTAGTTATTTGCATAGTATAGATTTGAGGAGCATTGACTGTAAGATCATTGTCCGTTGCACTGACTAAAAGAGTGTAAGTATTAGGAGTTACTTGTATCGAATAATTACCTGATGAATCTGTTGTAGCCGAAGTAACAAACGCGTTATTGGAAGATTGCCTCAATGTGATCACCTGATTTGCAATTGGGGTGGTACCACTTGTGTCAAATACTTTACCGGAGAGGGTAACGGTTCCAGATGGTGTAAGTACAAAATTTAATACAGTATTTGTTGAGATATTCTGACTTAGAGCAATAGCAGAAGAAAAATTACTTCCTGAAGGAGGAGTAACTTGTACATTATAAGTACCAGATGATATTGAAAGGCTATAATTACCAGAACTATCAGTAGTGGTACTATCATTATTGGTATCATTTACTGTTACTGTTGAACCAGATATAGCATTTCCTGATGAATCTTGAACATGTCCTGAAAGAGTAAAAGTATCAGCAAATGCAGCTTTTGGAAATAAAAATCCGAAAAATAGTAAGGCGAAAAAGGTACTAGTAAGATAAATTTTTAGTCGCATATACGCAAATAGATATGGTATATTTACTTATAAAGAAAGTACTTACTTATTGTCAATACCCATTAGTAATGAATTAAATCCATGAGTCCATCAAAAATATTTTATCTTGTGATGTCAGCGCTTCTTTTCTTTATCCTCTGTCTTTATTTCTTGCATCCAATACCACTTGATATTCAAAATGGTGACTTAGGTAGACATTTATTACTTGGCAAAATTATTGTTAATTCAGGAAATGTACCTCTAACAAATCTTATTTCTTATACAAACACTAACTATCCATTTATTAATACACATTGGCTTTCTGAAGTTATTTTTTATCTCTTATATACTGTCTCAGGTTTTAATGGATTAATTATTTTAACAGCTGTTCTCTCGGTTATAACCTTAGCTTTAGTTTTTATTCCTACTATACGAAAATTTGATAGTTTCGCAACTATTCTCATTACACTTGTTTATCTTCAAGTATATTTTGAACGAACAGAAGTTAGACCTGAAGTATTTAGCATGTTACTCTTAGCAATCTTTATAACAATTCTTTATAAATATAGAAAGAAATATACTAGATGGATTTTCACTCTTATACCGCTTGAATTATTTTGGGTAAACTTTCATATTTATTTTTTTGTTGGTATTGTAATACTTCTCTTATTTTTGTTAGATGCATATTTTGCTAAAAAAGAAGCATTCAACTCAAAAAAAACTCTTACCCTTGCTTTTGTAACAATTGCAGCAGGCTTAGTAACGCTTTGTAATCCAAATTTTATAAATGGTGCTGTATATCCATTACTTGTACTACATAATTACGGTGTATCTATACAAGAGAATGACAACTTTTTTTTAGCAATGAGTCTCTATAAAGATCCATCATTTTTCTTTTTCGGATTGTCATTAATTGTACTTTGGCTCGCTATTTTTTTTGCACGAAAAAAGATGACTCGTATAGACATATTCCTTGCAACCTTTTTTACTTTCATGGGAATTTTTGCAGTTCGAGATTTCACTCTTTTTGTTATTGGAACATTCATTCCGGCAGTAACAGCACTTTCCTCTTTAACAACATTTATTTCTCATAAATTTCAAGAGGAAAAAGTCAGATTTATAAAAATAACATTTCTAATTATTGTTTCTCTTATATTTATACCAAGCATAAAAGCAGATATAGATATTCATGGAATTGGGTTGGGAGTTACCGATAATGCTAGGGATGCTGCAGACTTTTTACTTAAAAATAATCTTGATGGTACTATTTATAATAATTTTACGATTGGAAGTTATTTGGCATATAGACTCTATCCCAAAGAAAAAGTATTTGTCGACGGAAGGCCGGAAGCATATCCAAAAGAATTTTTTCAAAACATTTATTATCCTATGCAAACATCACAGACGGTATTTGATCAAACGGAAAATAAATATAATTTTAATACCATCTTTTTGGATTACACTGATACATCTGAAAATCAATTGATTAATCAGTTATTAAAAAGTAATACATGGAAAATGATTTATCTCAATAGTGAAATTGTTATTTTTGTAAAAAATATTTCGACAAATCAACAAATTATTAAAGAGCATCATATTGACCAAAATAATGTAATAATTAACAATGCTGATATGAATAATGAAAATAAAGTAAGACAATTAGCAAATTTTTTTGGAACAATTGGATGGGAAAAACAACAACTGACAATGACTCTTAGATATTTACAGTTTAACCCAAAAAATTGTAACGCTCTGGAAACAACTGCTTACCTTCTGCAAAAATCACATGATCCTAGAACTTTCATGTATATAAATAAATATGACCAAACGTGCGGCAATTAATAATTTTAAGATCAGTTCAATTGTAATATATTAATAGATCACATCTCCATTATCCTGCAATACCGGAAAAGGTAGTTTGTTTGTCTCAATAAGATTAAGAAGCCCTTGGTTCTCCGCATTAGGAGATTGTTTATAGAGCTTACTTATCGTACTTAATGAATCTGTTTTCTCTCCCAGTTCATAGTCTGAAATTGCTAAATATTGCTGCGCATACGTATTAGAAGGATTCTTTTTTAGCGCGACCTCTGACAATAATTTAGCTCGTTCGAATTTTCGTTCGTTTAGAGCAATATGAGCAAGTCCTGTATATGACACATCAATATATGTGTTGAATTCGTTTTTGTTATGTTGAATATTTTCGCTGTATAACTCTGCTGCTTTAGAATAATTCTTTTCATGCTCATAGTAGACAGCTAAATTATTAAAATTATAGCCAAGGTTAGGATCTATCTTAATTGATTCTTCAAGATAGGGTTTTGCTTCATCAAATTGTCCGTTTAGAAGCAACATGCCGCCATAATAACTATCAATTTGTGGATCTTGGGCATACTGAGCATCGTGACTAAATAATCCAATGACTGTTTGCCACTCCGAATTTCGAATGATGGTAAGAATCGAGAATACGACAATCACAATACATGACAGTAAAACTGCATATTGCATCTGAATAGGCTTAGTATTTGTCGGGAAATTTAACATTTTGAAAATCACGCCAATCATTCCTAGTAACCCAATGATAGGAAAATAAAAAAATCGGTCTGCTACAGTGGCATCCAAAGGTATTAATTGTAGGTGCACGATAAGTCCTAAACAAAACCATAATGCGAAAAAAAAATATTCTTTAAAATACTTTTTCTTATTGTAAATGACAAAAATCCCGCAAGCGATAAGACAAACAACAAATATACTATCAATTAAGAGAGGCAAGGTAAAATCTGAAAAATTAATCTGTCTCACAAGCCATAATTGCCCTACCTCCAAATGAATTGGAAACACAAACGTGGATAAGTAGTAAAAAATTATTTTAGGAATCGTTATCAATCGTACTGCAAGTGGTGTTTGCCTCAAAAGAGATGAGCCTATATCCACGGTTGAAGCAAAAGAGACAATATAACGCAACACTATGTAGCCAACGGATACAATTACAGTGGTCAATCCTATCCTTTTAAAATTTTCCTTGTTAAATAGTAACCCGTACAGAAAAATAATTCCGATAAATAATATTCCTGTTTCTTTTGATAATATTGAGCATAAAAGCATCAGCGCTACAAAAAATAATCGCTTATCTGAGAGATGTGTTTTCTCTTTTTTTAGAATAGTGTTAAGTGCTGTCAAACCAAAAAAGACAAAGAAAGCATCCTGCAAATCAGATATATAAATAACAGTTTCGGCGTTTATTGGATGTACTAAAAATATTAGAGAGAGCACGAATGCCAATTCTTTTTTTATAAACTTTGAAAAAAGGAAAAATACCAAGACAGTATTTGCGATCTGCAAAATTAGTTGCAAGAGGTGATAGGGAAAGGTAGTATTGCCGAACAGAGAATACAATAATATATATGTCGCATATAAAATTGGACGATACTGCAAATGAAGTACTTTAGAAAAATCACTTCCAGGAAGTGCCATCCCTCTAAAGAAAAAAGATGCAATACTGGTAACATGCCCTGAAAAGGGATTATTAACAATCTGAGCATAATCGTCGCCTTGGAATGGATTGAATAGACTGTTGAAAAAGACAATAATCCCTAAAATGATAAAAATAAGAACAGCTTTTTTAGTGGTAAGTGGAACAAAAAGGCTATAGGGAGAATATTCTTCCTGTTGTTCATGCACTGACATGTAACTATATTATAATAGTATGCGAAGTTGTTCAATCATGAAACGCTATCTCATCAATTATACTTCTACTACAATCTTTTTAGATTGATTTTACGTTCTAAAGTCTAATTTCTTTGCCGCAAAAATGCGGGGATGTCCCATTCGTCTTCGGCACTTTTTTCTTCCTTCTTCTCTTCCTGCTGAAGCGGCTGCATGGATTGTTGCGGCGCAAATGGATTGTGATCATCTTGTTGTTGTTGCGGATCTTGTTGATTTTGATTTTGTTGCGGCTGGGGCTGCATAAAAGGATCCTGACGGCTCAAAGGCGTTTGAGAAATTTGAGGTGTTGGCTGAGGAATGACAAATTGCTGCAAACGCTGTTTGGCTTGATCAAATCCTGTTGCCACCACAGTAATACGAATCTGATCATGCATTGTTTCATCAATCGTTGCGCCAAAAATAATATTTGCATCAGGATCTGCAGCCGCTGAGATAATTTTTGCTGCTTCATCAACCTCGGACATTGTAAGATCTGATCCACCAACAACATTGAACAGAACTCCTCGTGCGCCATCCATAGATATTTCAAGAAGCGGTGACGCAATTGCTGACCTGGCTGCAGTTTGTGCGCGATTCTCACCGATTCCTGATCCGATACCCATGAGTGCTGATCCGGCATTTACCATAATATTACGAACATCGGCAAAATCTACGTTAATCAAACCTGGCAACGTAATAATTTCAGAAATTCCCTGTACCCCTTGGGTCAACACAGAATCCGCAACTTTAAACGCATCGAGAAGTGACAATTTCCGATCAACAACATCAAGAATTCTCTGGTTTGGAATAACAATCAATGTATCGACTTTGTCTTTAAGGTTATCAATACCCTCTTCTGCCGACACCATTCGGCGGGTACCTTCAAACATAAATGGTTTGGTAACCACAGCTACTGTCAGTGCACCGACTTCTTTGGCAATTTCAGCAACAATTGGCGTTGCACCTGTTCCGGTACCACCACCCATTCCTGCGGTAAGAAATACCATATCTGATCCGTCAAGGGTTTGTTTGATCTTCTCTCGTGATTCTTCTGCTGATTCTCGTCCGATTTCTGGATCGCCTCCTGATCCGAGACCTTTGGTGAACTGATCACCGATTTGGATTTTGGTGTCCGCTTTATTAAGGAGAAGTGCTTGCGCATCTGTATTGACTGCAACAAAATCAACACCGTGGATGTTCCCTGCAGAAATCATGGAGCCAATAGCATTGCTTCCGCCGCCACCAATTCCCATGACTCTAATTTTTGCAAAATTTGTTGCTTGAGGTCTAATTAACATATCCGTGGATGTTCCACAAATCCTACCAGATGTCTATAATAATTGCAAGCAGGTAAAAGTTACGGAATGAAGCTTTTTACTAAATTAACAACCTTTTTCAAAACTTTGGCAAACATAAAATTACCTCCGGGAAATCCAATTCGAATTGATGAATCTTTTGTACTAGAGACACTCATACCATAACGAACCAAACCAACTGCTGTAGAAAATGCCGGATGCTGTACTTCATCAATAATTCCTTTTACGTCAGTCGGCATGCCAATTCGAACCGGCATCGCAAGAGTCCTACGAGCTGCTTCACGAAGACCAACGGTTAATGCCCCCCCGCCGGTAAATACTACTCCAGCAGGAGTTTGTGCTGCAAAACCGCTCTTTTTAATCTCAAGTGCAATCATCGTGCAAATTTCATTTAGACGAGGGCGGATAATGCCATCTACCAATGTCTTTTGAGAAACTTTGCGGATATCTTCAGATAAATTCAATGAAGATAAATCGATTTCATCAGAGGGTTTTTGTTCTTTTTCGCCTTCATCAGAACGGACAATTCGTTTGCTTTGCGTCTGTGAGAAGTACAATTTAATTTTTTCAGCGCTTTCCAAAGAAATACGAAGACCAATCGCCAAATCATTTGTCACATGACGGGCACCGATTGCAAGAACTGATGAATATGCCATCGAACCTTCCGTGTAAATCGCGATATCTGTTGTGCCTGCTCCGATATCAACTAACACTACGCCTAATTCTTTCTCTGTGTCAGATAAAACCGAGAGAGAGCTTGCATAACCACTGAATGCAAAACTATCTACATCGACACCTACTTCTGAGAATGCTTTTTCGAGATTGCGTAATGAAACGGTATTTGCCGTAACAATATGTGTATCAACTTCAAGACGAGTCCCAGCCATCCCAACAGGATCTTTGATGCCTTCTTGTCCGTCAACGATATAATTTCGAGGCAGAACATGAATAATATCACGAGTTGAAGGGATAGAGATTGCCTTTGCAGCATCAATCACTCGTTGAAGATCATTTTCAGTTATCTCGCCGTTTGGCGTGGCAACTGCGACAACACCACGGGAATTTTGACAGCTTATCTGACTGCCACCAAGAGAAACAATGACATGAGAAGCAGAATATCCAGCCATTCGTTCCGCTGATTCAAGAGAACTATTAACAGCATGAACAGCTTCTTCAATATCAACAACCTGTCCTTTACGGATACCCTGAGATTTTACTTCAGAGACTCCTAAGACACTAATGACATTTTCAACAACTTTTGCAATAACAGTGACAATTTTATAGGTGCCAACATCAATTGCGACAATAATTCTACCTTCCATAATTTTAAACGCGGAAACAAGCCAAACTTAACGCAAAATAAAACAGAACACCCCGCGTCTTTCCGCGTACAGTTTCGCGTAGTTCTGTGCAATTCAATTAAAATTTAAGGTTTTAAGACAATAACCGGCTGATCAAACCTTAAATCTAATGTACTAAACTGTCTCCCTTCCATTGTAAGATGAGAAAGGATGTATTGTAAAGAGGCTATTTGTATCATTATATCTTTTTGCGAATAAAATGTCACATTGCCCCCATTCTGCAGTGTAATAATGTAAGAATCATTCCCATTTTGTATCGATGTGTATGCTATTTGATCTTTATTAAGACTATTTTGTAATTCAATGTATGTTTTATCCTGTTGATTCGATTGACTTGGGTGAGTTACTTTTGTAATTGAAGGGTAAAGCTTTTGCATCTTTGCTTCAAAATAGTAAAAAGAAATGCCACCCGCGATGATAATAACGATTATCAAAACAAGTGAAAGAAAGACAATCTTTTTTACAAATCGTTTGCGTTTACGCGGAAATTCTTGTTTCTTTCGCATACTCTACCTCCTTTATAATTTTTTCTGCTGCATCAAGATGGATCAGTTTTTTTGCTTCTTCCTTATGATTTTTGTAAGATTCTAAACTGATGAACATCTGTGTAACTTTCTGTAATAATTGTTCCGATGTCGTCTCTAATTGATCAACAATTTCTGCCAAACCGATCTTCTGCACAAATTGAGCATTGGACAATTGTTCATTGTGCTGACCGTACGGAAGAGGAATGAGAAGACTTGGCTTGCCAAGATACAAAAGTTCTGTAACGGTATTGATGCCGGAACGTGAGATTACTAAATCTGCCTGCAAAAGATTGTTAAGAACTTCATCAGCAGTAAGAAATTTTTTGAGAATATATTTCTTTTGTAATGATGCAGGTAGTTTCATTTTTTGTTTTTCCAAACGGGCAAAATCACCGAATTCTTTGGCATCTCCCGTCTGATGAATGATAGTATACTTTTCTAAAAGTTCGGTTAAGCACCCTTCAATCAGTACATTGATACCATGCGCTCCCCCACTCCCCCCAGTGATGTAGATGAGAGAAGAATCTTTTTTACTAGTCCCTGATCCCTGTTCCCTAGTCCCTAAAACAAACTCCTTCCGCAAAGGATTACCCGTCAAAACAGTTTTATTTTGGGGGAAATAAGGTAGTGACTCTTCCCAGGAAACACATATTTTTGTCGCAAATCGCGAAGCAAATTTATTAGAAAGTCCTGCATGAAGTGTCTGCTCATGGATGACAGTTGGCACACGCTTCATTGCTGCTGCCAGAACAATGGGTATCGCGACATATCCTCCAAAAGATAACACGACATCTGGTTGATAGGTATTGAGTATTTTTTGCGCTTGGGTAAAACCAACTGGTAGTTTCAAAAGAGATGAAAAGGTATGTTTAGTAAATTTTCGTTGTAATCGTCCTGTTGTTATTGTTTCAAAAGGTAAGTTAAGGCGTTGTGCTGTCTGATATTCCAATGAAAGTGCGCTGTCGCCTTCGAAGGTGTGCTTGCGTCCAACAAGGAGAACTTCCCACTCCTTTGGCATTTGCTCAATAACGGCAAGTGCTGGTGAAAAATGCCCGCCTCCACCCACGGCTATCAAAACCTTCATACATTAAGTATATCATTCTTGTGAAAAATTAAAACTGAAGAGTGTTACATTTTATTTCGATGCCTGCTTGGAGATATTGAGAAGAATTCCGATTGACGCCAGATCAATGACCAATGCTGATCCACCATAGGAAATAAAAGGCAAAGGAACACCTGTCAAGGGCAGAAGAGCAGTCATAGCCGAAAGATTAACAACAACTTGCATCCCTATAAATGCGATAATTCCCCCGGCAAGTAATTTGCCAAACGTATCTTTTGCGCGTCCGGCAATAAAAATACCCCGCCAAATAAGACTCGCAAAAACAAGAATAAGAATCACAGATCCGACAAAACCTAATTCTTCTGCAATAATTGGAAAAATTGAATCAGTAACATTTTCCGGAAGATATGCATATTTCTCAATCGAATTTCCAATACCAAGTCCAAAAAGTCCTCCGGAACCAAGTGCGATAAGAATTTGTTTGACTTGATATGACGTTCCACTTATAGAGCTACTTAAATTAAGAAAACTTGTCAGTCTGTGCAATCGATACGGTTCAAGCATGATATAAAAAAATCCAATCACACCGACGACTGGAGCAGCAACGAAAAATTGGAAGATATTTCCACCTGAAAGAAAATAAACAATTGCTGATTCACAAAGGATAATTGATGCAGTCCCAAGATCAGGCTCAAGCATAACAAGAAATAATATCGCACCCATTAATAAAAGAAAAGCAAAAAATCTCCCCTTTTCTTTTTGAGAGAACCAGGCGGCGAGATAAATTGCCAGACCTAGTTTCACAAATTCCGCCGGCTGAAGCGTGAAAAAACCGAAATTCACCCAGCGATTTGCTCCTTTTGCGCCAGATCCAATATGCGGAACGAAAACTAAAACTAACAATACGAGCGCAATGACGAGAAGTGGCAACGCGAGATTGTATAACTTGTGATAATCAATTCGATAAAAAATAAATAACGCAAAAAATCCTAATCCAGCCCATACAAGCTGACTTTTGATATAGGCATATTTATCACCAAAAAGATCATATGCAATGACAGAAGACGCATCATATACCATTAATAAACCAAATAATGCCAATGCGAGCGTCAAAGCAAAAAGGACGGAATCAAATTTACCAATAGAAATTTTTTTGAAATGAAATCTATGTTTCATAGGCAGCAATATTATTAATTATATAGAGATGAAGAATTAATTGGAACACAGTGTTAAATTAGTGCGATAAAAACTCCCAGAACTGCAAGAAGAAATCCAATTAACCATGCGCGCATGACGATTTTCGGTTCTTCCCACCCCTTCTTTAAAAGATATAAATGCAAAGGTGCAGCTGGCATCACTCTGCGCCCAAGATATTTTTTACTCAGAAGTTGAATCAATGATGAGCCAACTTCAATGACAAAAACTCCTCCTATTATGATCAAAGCAAACGCCTTCCCAGTGAGAAGTCCCGTAACCGCGAGGGCTGCTCCGAGCGAAAGTGATCCTACATCACCCAACCAAAGTCTAGCTTTATAAATATTGAAATAAAGAAATGAAGCGGTGCTACCGATAAGAACAGCGATAAAAATCCCCAATGGCTGATCAAGCTGTACGGAACTAATTGCAAGAAACGCGAGCAAACAAATAATCAACAAGCCTGTCGCCAATCCATCAAGTCCATCGGTAATATTAAATGCGTTAACAAAACTTACAATCACACATGCCGCAAAAGGAATAAAAAGCATCCCCAGGAAAAGGAGTCCTGCTCCATGAATAAAAATAAAATCATAATGTAATTGAAAATAAAAAACTGTGGCGATAATAAATGCCAAAATCCATTGAATAAGAAATTTGTAGCGGAACCGCAATCCGAAGAATTTTTCCTGTCCTGGAGAAGCTAATTTTTTCAAATCATCATAGAATCCCAGAACACCAAAACTGATGAATGAGAAAAAAATTACAAATACTTCCCATGGATTTATCTTCACATTAAATATCCCATACGACCACGACGTCCAAATGATAACAACAACAATAATAAGAAGTCCTCCTCCAAAAGGGGTCCCAACTTTCCATGAATTAAATTTATCAAAAAGCGGCGTTCTTTTATTAAACATATCTTTTGTAACTTGATTGTGGCGGCGGAGTTTTACTTTGTAGAGAAAATCGATAAAGGGGACAAGAAGAATCGCGGTAATCAGTGACGATGAAAGCATAAGCCCCAACAGCTGTATCATACTATATATTATACTCCTTTATATTCTGTGAGGAAACACTAGAGTTTCTATTACAGCATTTTCTATCAAAAATATTTCTGTTATAATTATTTTTTTATGACACCAGAAGCATGCCTCATTACAGAAATAAATCCTTCTAATAAAGGACGACAAGGAACATCTGCTGTACCTACAGTTATGAGCCGTGGGGAAAATTTCAGTCTTCAACATTCTGAAAGATTGACTAGTGGGTATACCCCAGCAGATTGCGTGGCAAGAAAGCTGCTCGCAAGAGCTACTATGTTAGAACCAAGTGTTGTGGATAAACCTGTTGATTGTGGCCGATGTGTAGGAACAATTTTTTTAAGAAAAGAAGCACCGCTTATTGAGCATTATTAACAAGTGGAACAACATCTCGTAGATTCTCTACTATCGCATCTGGGGTAAAATCGGCATATGATTTTTGCATATTTGCATACTGTCCCCGTTTTATCCAAATCGTAAAAATAGAAGGATCAAATTTTTTTGCTAATCGTAACATGTCTACCCAATCATCCACAAAAAATACTTTTGTATTTCCT
>Ga0265340_10000620_pt1 | contig 19897 bp, 19 predicted proteins | sample 4CB225metaG_FD_202082 | JGI IMG/M metagenome (GOLD analysis project Ga0265340, IMG submission 202082) | Rhizosphere microbial communities from Carex aquatilis grown in University of Washington, Seatle, WA, United States - 4-CB2-25 metaG | ecosystem: Host-associated > Plants > Roots >...
GGCCGCCTGGGAAGTACGGCCGCAAGGCTAAAACTCAAAGGAATAGACGGGGACTCGCACAAGCGGTGGAACATGAGGTTTAATTCGTCAGTAAGCGAGGAACCTTACCAAGGTTAGAAATCTATAGTGACAGCCGGTGGAAACATTGGCCTTCTCACAAGGACACTATGGACAGGTGCTGCATGGTTGTCGTCAGCTCGTGCTTTGAAGTGTTCCCTTAAGTGGGGTAACGAGCGCAACCCCTATTACGCGTTACATGTGTCGCGTGAAACTGCCCCGCCCAAAGATGAGGATTATTATGTGCTGTGTAGGCATGTATTGATCATCGTTTTCGGGCGGGGAGGAAGGAGGGGATGACGTCAAATCCGCATGGCCCTTTGATACCTTGGGCTACACTCGTGTTACAATGGTCGGGACAATGGGTTGCCAACCCGTAAGGGGGAGCTAATCCCATCAAACCCGGCCCCAGTTCGGATTGAGGGCTGAAACCTGCCCTCATGAAGCCGGAATCGCTAGTAATCGCAGATCAGCCACGCTGCGGTGAATACGTTCTCGAGTCCTGTACTCACTGCCCGTCAAGCCAAGGGAGCCGGTAATAGGTGAAATCTCGCTTCGGTGGGATAAACTTAAGATCGGTAACATGGGCTAAGTCGTAACAAGGCACGCGTAGCGGAAGCTGTGCGTGGATCAATTAAACTAATATATAAAACTTCGTTTTATATAGTCGAACTTGTTTCTCTTTGGCCAGCGAATCGATCGCAGGCGAAAGAAAGACAGGTAATTGGGACAACTAAAAAGCTCTTTGTGTAAATATGCTAGGATATATGTATGCCCACTGATTTGAAAAAGATCATGATCGTCGAGGATGACCATTTTTTGTCGTCCTTAATGAAGGCGCGCCTCGAGAAGGAAGGCTTCGAGGTAGTACAGGCGTTTGACGGCGAGGAGGCGATAGAGACGCTCAAAAAAGTGGTCCCTTCGCTTGTGATTCTCGACCTCATTATGCCCAAAGTCACCGGATTCGAGGTCTTACAGATGCTCTCTATCACGCCGCAGCTCGATAAGATACCGGTCGTGATCGTGAGCAATCTTGCGCAGGATTCGGATATCGAAAAGGCGCGGCAGCTCGGTGCCCGGGAATATTTCATCAAGGTGAAGGTATCCATAGATGACCTCATTGGCAAAATAAAGACATTGGTGGTATAATACCCTCCATTGGTTACATAAAAAAATGATCAACGAAGAAACACTTAAAAGAATAAAGCCAGGCGCAAAAGTAAAAGTATACGAAGGCAAGACGCCGTTCGCCGGTTTGGTGATCGCCCGCAAGCATGGTTCCGAGCCGGGTGCGACGTTCACTGTCCGCACGATACTCGCCGGCGTTGGTGTGGAGAAGGTCTATCCGATCCACTCGCCATCCATCGTCAAGATAGAGATTGTCTCGAGCCCCAAAAAGGTACACCGTTCAAAGTTGTATTTCGTCCGGAAGATCTCCGGTTCCCGCATTCGTCAGAAGCTGGACGTTTCCATATAGCTTTCGGAGTTATCCGAGAAAAACCGCCGTCTGGCGGTTTTTCTTTTGGGGTGGTAGGCTATTTCAGGTAAGGAGGGCTTGAATGGTCAACCCAATTATTGACAATGGAGCTCTTTGGAGGCGCGGGAGTTTTCAACAGATATACTCGGAGGCGCTTACGGCGCTTGCCCAGCTTCACGGTTACAGCCATGATCTGCTGGGATCCTGCAATGAGGGAGCCGACTTCTCCACAGTGCAAGCCAACTTTAATCTTGCCGACCAGTATTACAAAGAGGCGAAGCAGAATGCCAATCATCTCTCTCTTTGGCATGCGGCAAAGGTGGAAGGAAAGCCTGTTTCCGGATGGACCCAGCGGGAAATCGAGCAGAACGCGCTTCTCCGTTCATTGGAGAAGATGATATCTTCGGCTATGGACAACCTTCTTCTGGTCTATCGCATTTGGCTTGCGAAAGAACAGTTTGCCCACCCGGCGCCGAAGAGTGAAGACGATGTGGGTGCCCCGTGATTTTGGGGCACTTTTTCTTTTTTTATGCGTACCCTAATCGATCTGTTCCGTCACGAGCGTTGGTGTGGAGGTCACGAGCGCGACGTTGAAACGCAGCTGGCCGACGAGCTGGCCGGTCGGTAGTTTGACGTTCATGCGCCATGCCCCGGCGGAGACGTTCTCCATGAGCGAGAACGTGCGCCAGCCTTGGCTTCCGCCGCCGGCCGTGGGAAGGGTGATACGTCCGCGCGTAACCCATGCTTTCTTTGTTGCGTCGTAATATTGCCATTCATGGATGACGGTGGCGTTGAACGATGCGGGGGAAAAAATGGCGGTGTAGGCATAGAGCGTGGCGCCGGGCTGTATATGAATGGTCGGACTCCATTCGAAGTAGGAGAGCCATCCTTGGTCTTCCGCCTGGGCGGTGTAATTGCCGGGACTGTTCACGATGAAGGATTGATAGATGCCGGCATCTTTAAGTGAAATAGGGAGGGGAGGAATGAGATTCTCAAAATAAAGTACGTTCACGACGATGACGATGCCGGCGATGGAAACGCCCGTTATCCATTTTGTCTTTCCGGGGAAACGTTCACGTGCAAACATCTTAAGGATACCGACAAAGACCGCGATCGCGGCCAGTGCCGTGACGCCGCTCAGCAGGAATATCCAATCGTTGATGGTGTGAAAAAAGAGCGGCAGGAGGTAGATCGCGAATGCGTAGTACGAAAGAAAAATGAGTGAAAGCTGAAACGCGAGCCGCGCGTAGTGGCGTTTGAATCGTTCATTCGCGATGAACGCGGCGGCGAGGAACGCAAGGAATGGCCAGCTGGATACTATGGTGCCGCTCCGGAAATAGAAGACGAGGAATGTGGAGAAAATGCCGCCGAAAAAGAACTGCATCACATTCACCAGCCAGAAGTGGATCTTTGCGGGATTTTTCTCGGCACCCGGCTCGTTCTCGATAAGGTGAATGAGGAGTGCGCAGACGGTGACGATCCCGAGATGTCCGACGACCCAGAAATTTTCCCAGAATTGGTCGACGCGGGTGAGTGTCACCGCGTCAAATACGAATCCGGCAATGAGCGAGAGGGAAGAGAACGGGCCTTCGATGCGCGCGTAAAAATTCTGCGCGCGGGAAAGGAGGGTTTTCTTTTGCAGTTGGTCCGGCATGTCTATAAGGATAGCCCACTCACGGCATTTGAAAAGAACGGACAGATTATCTATAATGGGTGAGCATTCAAATGCGCGGGTGGCGAAATGGCAGACGCACTACCTTGAGGTGGTAGCGCCGAAAGGCGTGGAGGTTCGACTCCTCTCCCGCGCACAACTATAATAAGAGCTATGCAGGAATATGTGACCGACGCCATCGTGCTGAGGAAGGATCCGTTGGGCGACCTGGATGGCCGTTATACGCTTTTTACAAAGCGCTTTGGGAAGCTTGTTGCAAAGGCAAAAAGCTCCCGGAAGATCACCTCAAAGCTGGCGTCCCATCTTGAGCCCGGAACCCTTACAAAAGTCCGCTTTATAGAGACGAAAGGTACCCAACTCATTGATGCGCTCAAATCGGGGAATATTTCGCTGCCGATCGGGGAGCTGTACCTTTTGAACCAGATAGTTCCCGACGCGGAGCCGGAACCGGCGTTGTGGGATCTTTTGACGCGGGGAGCGTTCGCGTGGGCGCCCGCGCTTGCCATCATGGGATGGGATCCCGAAGGCGCCGAATGTGTCATGTGTGGCGCAAAGAAGCCGCGTTATTTCTATATCACACGCCAGGAATTTTATTGCCGTACGCACGCTTCAAAAGCGCGCAAAGATGCGGTAATATCAATTGATGGCATATAATCCCAATTCCATTTGGGGAAGCAAAGAAAAAAAATATGTGACTCCGCCAGAGCAGCTGGCCCCGGTTAAAAATCCGGCCCCGGTTTCCGTTCCCGCTCCGGATCCTGTTCCGGCGCCGCCAGCTGCGCCTGAACCATCGATGCCTGCCGCGAGCGTCGAACCATCATCGCCGTCCTTTTTCCATCGGCACGGACTGATATTTTTCACCATCGGAATAGTTCTTTTGATCGGGCTCGGCGCCTACATTTACTATTTATTGCTTCCACCATCAACGCCGAATGTTGCGATCGCTTTTTCCGATCCCGGAACGGTGATGATCGGCCAGCCGTTCCCGCTCACCATTACGGTTTCCAATAAATCAAAAAGCGTCTTGCAAGACGCAACCTTGAATATTTCATTGCCCACCGGGATCGTGCTTGTCGGTAATGACCCCGTGCGCCCGCAGTCGGTCGTGACCGAGTCCGTCGGTACGCTCAGTTCGCAAACCATCAATCCACCGCAGACGGTCATGCTGGTCGCCGTCGCGAATCCCGGCATATCGCAGACGATCGGTGCGAACGTCACCTATCAGACGGCGTCCACCGCCGCGACCCAGTTTCGGAACAACGCAAGCACTTCGGTCGCAATCGGCACGCAGTCCGCACTCTCGATTTCATACAACGCCCCCTCGAGCATTTTCAGCGGCCAAAATTTTGATATCATGGTGAATTACCAAAATAATACGGGTGTCGCGCTTCAGGGCGTGCAGATCGCCATGCAGTATCCGCCCGCGTACCACTTTGTTTCAAGCAGTACGACCGCACCCACCGGCGCGGCGGACAACGTATGGAATCTTGGTACGCTTGCGCCGGGAGCGACGGGCACGCTTGATATCACCGGTAATATCGTCGGACCTCCGCAGGCACAGTACCAGTTGAACGGCACGATCGGAGCGACGTTCTCCGGACAGAATTATTCCGCTCCCGCCTCGCCGGCAAGCTTCGTTATGACATCGTCGCCGCTCTCACTCACGATCGCACTCAATAATTCCAGTACGTATGTGGCGGGGCTCAACGACAATCTCAGCTATGTGCTTACCTATACCAATAACTCAAAGATCACTTTCCAAAACGTGAAAATTTCCGCGACACTCACCGGATCGATGTTTGATTTCTCATCTCTTAACAGCAAAGGGTCGTTCAGCTCGAAATCGAATACCGTTATGTGGTACGCGGCCGATATGCCGGCGCTCGCGGCGGTCGCCCCCGGGCAATCCGGAGAGGTATATTTCAATGTCGGCACGAAATCTTCATACCCGATCAAACTGCCCAGCGACAAGAATTATTCCGTGAGCGTCACCGCAAATGCGACGTCGCCGACGGTGCCTCCGAATACCGCCGGCAGTAGCACGGTGTCCGTCTCCGCGCTTACCAGTAAAATGGCCGGGGAGACGTCCATGACATCGGACGGGTTCTATAAGGAGACGAGTACCAGCATCTCAAACACCGGCCCTTATCCGCCGGTCGTGGATCAGCCCACCACCTATACGATCCATTGGAATATCGTGAACTATTCAACGGACATACAAAATGTTACCGTGTCTGCGTATCTGCAATCGGGCAGCACGTTCACCGGCGTAGCGACGAGCACCGGGCTCACTTCAACCTCGCTGCCGGTTTATAATGCAGGAACTGGACAGATCACTTGGACCATCCCGTATATCCCCGCGACCGCTGGGGTGATCAGCCCTTCGGTGCAGGCGGTATTCCAAGTGACGAATACCCCGGCGGTCAATCAAGTGGGGGGACCGGTCACGTTACTTGGTCCGACCACGTTCACCGCCACCGATGCATATACGAGTTCCACGATCGATCTTTCGGCCCCGGCGGTGACGACGCAACTTCCTCAAGATCCGTATACCAAAAATCAACAAGGCTACGTAACGCAATAACTATAAAGAAATGGAAAAAGGAAAAAATATCGGAGAGCTGGGATTGATGGAAAAGATCGTATCCCTCGCGAAGAGGCGCGGATTTGTGTTCCCGGGATCGGAGATCTATGGCGGATTGGCCAACTCTTATGAATACGGCCCGGTTGGCGTGGAGCTGAAGAAGAACATCCAGGACGAATGGTGGCGTGTGTTTGTGCGCGAACGGAGCGATATGGTGGGCCTCGATTCATCGATCATCCTGCATCCGAAGGTGTGGGAAGCATCAGGCCATGTGGCGGGACTTGTGGATGCGATGGTGGAGTGCAAGGAGTGCCATGCGCGCACCCGGGCCGACCACTTGATCGAAAATCATTTCGAAGCGAAAGGTGAGAAGATCAGCGTGGAGGGGAAATTGGAGGCGGAGCTCGACGCGATCATCCAGGAACACAAGATCAAGTGTCCCACGTGCGGAAAATTTGATTGGACGCCGGTGCGCAAATTCAACCTGCTTTTTGAGACGCACGTCGGCATCGTGCCGGAAGCGCAATCAAAGGTATATCTTCGCGGCGAGACGGCGCAAGGCATTTTTATCAGTTTCAAAAATATTTTGGATTCCACGCGCGTGCGGTTACCGTTCGGTGTTGGCCAGCTTGGTAAGAGCTTCCGTAATGAGATAACAAAGGGCAATTTCATTTTCCGGACGTTGGAATTTGAACAGGCGGAAATCGAATATTTCTTTGATCCGGAAGAGACAGACTGGAAAACGCTTTATGAGCAATGGAAGGGGGATATGTGGAAGTTTGTCACGGAAAACCTTGGCGTGGCTGCGGATGCGCTCCGCTGGCGTGAGCACGGCGACGAAGAGCGTAGCTTCTATAGTAAGCGCACGGAAGACATGGAATACAAATTCCCGTTCGGGTTCAAAGAGCTCTGGGGATTGGCGTATCGTACGGATTATGACCTTACGCAGCATATGAAGTTCTCCGGCGTGGATCTTTCATATACCGATCCGACCTCCGGCAAGAAATTCGTGCCGCATGTGATCGAGCCGGCAGTGGGCATCAATCGTCTGATGGCGATGACCATGCTCGCCGCATATACCGAAGACGGCGATCGGGTCTACCTAAAACTCCCGCCACGTCTCGCGCCATACAAAGCCGCAGTGTTCCCACTGCTCGCCAATAAGCCGGCGTTGGTTGATCTCGCTCGGCAGATCCATTCACGCCTGCAGAAAAAATTCCCGGTGGCGTGGGACGACCGCGGCAACATCGGTAAACGGTACTACGCACAAGATGAGATCGGCACGCCGTTCTGCATCACGGTGGATTTCGACACGCTTGGCGAGGGCGATGCGGAGAAGAAGAACACGGTGACGGTGCGCGACCGCGATACCGGCACGCAGGAGCGCGTACATATTGATAAGCTTGAAGAATTCCTCCATGGCAAAATTTATTATTAAAGGAGGCAAGCCGTTGTTCGGCGAGATCACGATCGCAGGAGCGAAGAACGCCGTGTCAAAGATGATGGTCACGTCGCTTTTGACGGACGAGCCGTGCATTTTGGAAAACGTGCCGACGATCGGCGAGATCGATATCATTGTGGAGTTTTTGAAGAACATCGGCAGCGAGATCACGAAAGCCGGACCGGTGGTGAATATCGCGACGCCTGTAATAAAGAATAACCGCGTCCTTTCGCTTTCGCGGCGCAACCGCATTCCGATCCTCGCGCTCGGGCCGCTACTCGCGCGGACGGGCGAGGCCGAGGTGCCGGTGTTGGGCGGGGATAAGATCGGGCCGAGGCCGGTGGATATTCACCTGGAGGGGCTATCAAAGCTCGGCGCACAAATTGAGATCACGAAGGATAGCTATCATGCCTGGGCCAAGGACGGCCTCCATGGCGCGGAGATAGAGTTGCGCTTCCCGAGCGTTGGCGCGACGGAAAACATCATGCTTGCCGCCGTGCTCGCAAAGGGAAAGACCGTCATCAAGAATGCCGCGCTCGAGCCGGAGATCATCGAGCTTATGAAGATGCTTCAAAAGATGGGAGCAATCGTGGAGCTTTGCCCGCCGCGCACTATCACGATCGAAGGAGTGGAGAAGCTACACGGCGTCACACATCGTACGCTCGCGGATCGCAACGAATCCGTTTCCATGGCGTGCCTCGCGATCGCCACAAACGGCCGCATCATGCTCAAGGGCGCAATTCAGGAACATCTCATTACGTTCCTCAACGCCGTGCGGCGCATGGGCGGTGAATACGAAGTGACGGATGATGGCATCGCATTCTGGAAAGCAGGGGAGCTGAAGGCGCTTGAGATTCGCACTGACGTCCATCCCGGATTCATGACCGACTGGCAGCAACCGCTCGCAGTGCTCCTCACGCAGGCGCATGGCGTATCCACCATCCACGAAACGATCTACGAAGACCGCTTTGCGTTCGCGATGGACCTCAACGAGATGGGCGCAAAGATAAAAGTGACGACCGACTGCCCACCGAACGATCCGTGTCGCTTGCAAGGAAAGAATCATTATCACTTTGCCACAATAGAAGGTCCGACCCCGCTTACGAGCAAGAGCCTCACCGTACGCGATCTCCGTTCCGGCATGGTGGACATCCTCGCCGCGCTTGTCGCGAGTGGCGTCTCCGAAGTGGACGGTGTGGAAGAGATCGATCGGGGATATGAACGTATTGATGAGCGATTGCGCCAGCTTGGAGCCGACATCACCAGAATATAATTTGTACAAAGCAGCTTGTATTATTTCAATAAATGTGGTCTCATATTATGAGATATCGGGAGACATCGGATGATAAAACGTTTTGTGTATGCGGTCGCGGGACTTGCAATGCTATGCGTTTTTGTCTGGACTATCAATCAAAACTGGCAGCCAGCCCCGTTCGAATTCCTTGCACTTCTCTGTCTATCGTTTTTGCTTGGCCAATGGGGGTTCCATGTTGCATTCAAAAAATCTCCTCCAGAGCCACATTCATTGCCGGGTCAACCTAAATAGGCCGACCCGGTTTTATTTCACAGCGATAATTGCGCAACGGTCCTTTTTCGCCTATAATAGCAAGCATGTTCGGAAAGAAAATCGGCATCGATTTGGGCACGGCTAACACCGTTGTTTTTGTGCCCGGCAAGGGATTTATCATCAACGAGCCCACCATTGTGGCGCTTACGCAACCCGATAATACCGTCCTTGCCGTAGGTTCCGAGGCTAAAGAAATGATCGGCCGCACGCCTGATGAGATCATCGCATACCGCCCGCTCAAGGATGGCGTGATTGCGGATTACTATATTACGAAGGCAATGCTCACGTACTTCATCTCGAAGGCGTCGGGCTGGTTCAATATCCTTAAGCCGGATGTCGTCATTTCCGTTCCGGCGGGCATCACACAGACCGAACGCCGCGCAGTGATGAATGCCGCGCGCGAAGCGGGCGCGGGCAATGCATTCATCGTCCGTGAGCCGATCCTCGCCGCGCTTGGTGCCGGCATCCCGATCAATGCGCGCAGCGGAAATATGATCATCAACATCGGCGGCGGCACATCCGAACAAGCGGTGATTGCGCTCGGCAATATTGTCTCGTGGAACTCACTTCGCATCGCCGGCAACAAGTTCGACCAGGCGATTATGGATTACATCAAAAAGAAGTATGCACTTGCGATCGGCGAGCAGACTGCGGAGCAGGTCAAGATAGAGATCGGCTCGGCGATGCCAACAAAGGAGAAAATGGAATACCAGGTACGCGGGCGCGACCTCGTAACCGGTTTGCCGAAAGACGTCGTCATCAACTCCAACGAGATCGCGGAGGCGCTGAATCCACTCCTCATCGAGATCGCGTCGTCCGTGCAGAACGTCTTTAATGTGACACCGCCGGAACTCGTAGCGGACATTATGGAAAAAGGGATCATTTTGAGCGGCGGCTCGGTTCAGCTACACCACTTACCCGAGTTCTTTGAGCGATTCCTTGGCGTGCAAGCGTATGTGGCAGAAGACCCGCTTTTCTGCGTGGCAAAGGGCACCGGCCTCATTTTGAATCATTTGGACACGTATAAGAGGACGCTGCTCAATAAGCGATAAATGATCGGCCACGAAGCAATTATTGCAGATCTGAAAGACCTTAACGACCGGGGCGTGCTTGGCCACGGCTACATTTTTGTCGGGCCGTCGATGGTGGGAAAGCGGACGGTTGCGGCCGCGCTTGGGCATTATCTTGAAAAAGGCGTGTTCGAGCCGCCGCGCGACGCGACAACCGAGCATGAAGAGGTCTTGCAGGATACCAAGATCATCGATGTCGCATTCATGAAGATACTGGACACCGATGCGAGCGGGGATTCAATTGGCATCGACGCGGCGCGCGAGGTAAAGATGTTCCTATGGCAGCGGCCGAACGCGAGCGCGCGGCGCACGCTGATCATAGATAACGCCGAGCTCTTGACCACCGAGGCGCAGAACGCGTTGCTTAAGATCACTGAAGAACCCCCGGCAAGCTCACTTCTTATTTTTATCACATCGGACATCGAGAGTATCTTACCGACGATCGTATCGCGCTTGCCTAAAATATACTTTGGAGCGGTGGCGACGGAAGATATAGAGAAATGGTTGGTAAGCGAGGAGCATCTTACGAAAGCCAAGGCGACAGCGCTCGCCAAGCGCTCGCTTGGAAAGCCGGGCATCGCGTGGCGGATGTTGCATGACGAGGCATTCCTGAAGAATCTGGAACTTGCCGAAGCGTTCCTTAAAACAACGCCAACGGGCCGTCGCGACTTTATCAAGAAGCTTATCGACCCGGAAGACTTTAGTTTACGGATATTCCTGGATGCGGTTATAATGACCTTGGCGTGGGAAACGCCGTCAAAGGCAAAATCGCAGTTCTGGCACAAAACATTAAAATTATATGAAGGTGTGAATAACTTCAGTCTCAATCCGCGATTACAACTTGAAGCATTAATGAAATGACCATTTTCGAACAAATAGTAAAAGATCTTGATGTCGCGCTCGTCACCGTAACGGCGAAGCTTAAACAGGACTTCGGTCAGATCCGGGGCAATCGGCCGTCGCCGGATATGATCCAGGACATCCGGCTGAGTCTCTATGACCAGCAGCTCAGCATCCGTGAACTCGGCTCCTTGAGCGTGCTTCCGCCGCGTACCATTCAGATTACGGTCTGGGATCCTGGCGCAATCAGCGCGGTTATGAAGGCAATCGATGACGCGCACCTCGGGCTTTCCACTAACAACGACGGAAATACCATTCGCGCCACGCTTTCGCCGCTCGGCGACGAGCGCCGCGACGAAATGTCCAAGCTTGTAAAAAAGATATCCGAGGCAACGCGCATCCAGATCCGTGCGCGTCGCGAGGACGCGGTCAAGCGATTGAAGGATTCCGAAGGCAGAAAAGAAATCACGGAGGACGACGCTTTTAAAGGGAAGGAGAAGGTTCAAAAAGCCGTTGACAGGGCCAACGCCGAAGTGGAAGCGATGGTGAATTCAAAGCTTGCGGAGTTAGGAGAATAAAAAAACCACCTCAAGAGGATTCCTCCTGGGGTGATGTATCGTTTTTTCTCTTGGAAAGTTCCAGGGCAGCGATGAGCGAGCCGCAGTATAACGGGAGAAAAGCAATGGCGATCCAAAGCCATTGCATAAATGTTATTCCCCAAAGGGATGATTGCAGATCATCGGTTATCTTGCCAACGATGATGCATGCTATCATTGCGGCAAAGAATAGCACGGTCAGTATTTGGAACGTTCGGATCCAAAACAATCTTCTTAGCACAGAAACCTCCGGAATATGGCAGTTGCAGACATCATTAAAGCATTTCGCATAGATATCCGTCAAGTATTTTTAAAGCAGGTTATCTGGTATATTTAATAGGATTTCATAGTTGCTTATGTTCACCACTATTCTCATCATCGTTCTTGTTGTCATCGGACTTTCCGTCCTTATTCTCGGCCACGAGGCAGGACATTTTTTTGCGGCCAAATTATTTGGCTTAAAAGTTGACGAGTTCGGCATCGGTTTCCCGCCGCGCATGGTTGCGAAGAAGTTCGGCGAGACGGAATATAGCATCAACTGGCTGCCGTTCGGAGGATTTGTGCGCATTTCCGGGGAACGGGGAGAATTCGAGGGCATCAGTCCGGAGGAAGGCGCCGGGGGTAAAAACGATGCTCAAGTACCGATGATCGAGGCGGAAAAAGCCCGATTGTTCTATAACCAACCGGCGTGGAAAAAAAGCGTGATAGTGCTCGCCGGGGTATTCATGAACTTCATTCTCGGTTGGCTGCTCATTGCCGTGGTGTTTATGGTCGGCGTTCCGCAAACACTCGTGATATCGGCAACGCAGGCAGGTTCGCCTGCGGCTGCGGTGGGAATCCAGTCGGGCGATGTGGTGAAGGGTTATACCGACTCGCAAAGTTTCATCAATTATATCAACGCCAATAAAGGACAGCAGATCCCCGTCACGATCATCCGGAATGACAAAGATATCACGTATACGGTCACCCCGCGCGTGAACGCGCCAGCGGATCAGGGCGCGCTTGGCGTCGCGTTGGAAGAAGGCGGCGCGGCGCGGGAAAATTTCTTTAAAGCGTTGTGGGACGGTCTCCAGGATGCCGCGATCATTTCGTGGCTTACGCTTCAGGCATTCTATGAGTTGATCAAGCAGATATTTGTTCACGCGTCTATTCCTGCCGATGTCGTCGGCCCCGTGGGTATTTTCGGCATTGCGGAAGAGACGGGTAGGATTGGACTCGCATATCTTTTGCAGTTCCTCGGGATCATCTCCATCAATCTGATGATCGTTAATTGCATCCCGTTCCCGGCGCTCGACGGCGGCCGGTTCCTTGTGGTGCTCGTAGAAAAAATAAAAGGTTCGGCCATGCCATACAAAGTGGAGGCGTGGATCAATGGCATCGGCTTTGCGTTACTTCTTACGCTGATGGTAGTGCTGACGGTGCGGGACATAAGCGGGTTGCTCTAAGCCTCCCTTAAAGCAGTATAATAGAGGCATGATCCAGCGTGGCATAGCCTCTTTCGGGCTTGATTACGGCAAATGTCCGCCGTGGCTTTTTGAGCGCATGGTGAAGCTCGGCCGGGAGATGATGTATGTGCTTGTGGCCGAATATGGCCCGGATGAGTTCATCAAGCGCATTGCCGACCCGGCGTGGTTTCAGTCGCTTGGCACGGTGTTGGCGTTCGACTGGAATGCATCCGGTCTCACGACCATTTTAACGGCAGCCCTCAAGGAAGCGATCCGTGGGCACGAGGCGGACTTTGGCATCGTGATCGCCGGCGGAAAGGGGAAGACATCCCGTAAGACGCCGGATGAAATCCAGGCGTGGGGTGAGCGCTTGGCGATGCCCGTCGCGCAGACGAACAAACTTGTCTACAACTCCAAGATGAGCGCAAAAGTGGACTCCGCGCTTGTGCAGGACGGATTTCAGCTCTATCATCACGCGTTCTTTTTCTCTCGTGGCGGGGCGTGGGCGGTCGTACAGCAGGGGATGAATGCGGAGAAACAGTCGGCGCGGCGCTATCACTGGTATTCAGAGAATGTGAACGATCTCGTGTCGGACCCGCATTCCGGCATCTCGTCGCCGGTTACATTGAAGACCGTGCTTGATCTGAGTGCCGCAAAAAGCGACAAGACCCGCGAGATTTCCACCGAGCTTACGCACGCAGGCTATGCGACGCTCATGAAAGACATCACGCTCTTGCGAAAATATTCATCCAAGCTTTCGCAGATGGCAAAAATCCAGATCGGCGGCGACGGCCGTGCGAGCCAGCAACTCACCCTGCTCAATCTCGAGACGGTGGAGTTTACCACCCACCCCGTCGTGTTTGAGGATTTTTCAAAGAGCAAATATTTGGAGAAAGTTTTGGCAAAGGTGACGGATGAAAAGCCGGAGAACTACGAAAAGCTGCTCGCCACGCAAGGGGTGGGAGCAAAGACCGTCCGCGCGCTCGCGCTTGTGGGAGAGATCATCTATGGCGCTGCGCCGTCGTACGAAGATCCCGCTCGCTACAGCTTCGCCCATGGCGGCAAGGATGCAACGCCGTATCCCGTGGACCGCAAGACGTATGACGAGACAATTATGATGCTCGGCCGTGCGGTGCGGAAGACGCGCCTCCCGCTCGCGGACAAACAGAAAGCGTTGAACCGGCTTAACGGCGCACAAGCCGAGACACCTATGTTATAATTCAACATATGACCACATTGATTCACGCGGACATATTTTTCTTTGTGACGACGATCGTCGTGGTCATCGTTGGGATTGCGCTCACCATCGCTCTTATCTATCTTGCAAAGGTGTTGAGCGATGTCAAAGAAATTACCAGGCAGGTAAAGGAGGAAACGATCTTGTTTCGCGAGGATATTGGCGGTCTGCGGAATGATATCAAGAAGGAAGGATTCCGCCTCGAGCGTTTTTTGATGTTCGCGAAGAATCTTTTCAAAAAGACGAAGACAAGGTCGAAGAAATTATAAATGTAATAAAAACATCCGATATTATGGCAAAAAAAAAGAAGTCGAATAATGCGAAAGCGTGGGAAATCGGCGGTGCGGTGACCGCGGCCGCGATCGCGGCTGCAGCCGGAGCCTATTTACTTTCCGATAAGAAAACAAAAGCCAAGGCAAAAAAATGGGTCGTTGCTGCGCGAAAGGAAGTGGCAAAGAACGCCAAGGTTGCAAAGAAGCTTGGCGCGAAAGAATATGCAAAGATGGTCGACCAGGCGGTCAAGCGTTACGGCTCGATGGAAAAGATGACCGCTGCCGATATGATTGCTGCCGCCAAGGATTTGAAGGCGGAGTGGACGAAGATCAATGCCGAAGCCAAAAAGATGGTCAAGACATATGTTCCAAAAAAGGTAGCGGCAAAGAAGAAGCCTGCAAAAAGAGCAAAATCAGCAAAGAAAGCCAGAGCATAATTAGATCATCTACGATCAATAAAAGTCCCGGAACAAGCCGGGATTTTTATTCTTCTACTATCAAGCTGAATTACGAATAGCATCATAAAAAAACCATTAATCCGCTGGTTTTCAAAAGCACGTCCTACTCGTAGCGAAGCGCCTCGATCGGGCTCTTTCTTGCCGCTTGTTGCGCCGGATAGATGCCAAAAGCAATGCCGGTGACGCTGGAGACGGCAACGGCGAGCAGAATGGCCGATAATGGGAATTCGAACGTCCACGCGATAGCGAATCCTTTTGTGATGACGAGCCATGCCAGGCCTACCACCAGTCCGCCGATTGCGATGCCGATCACGCCACCAATGAAGGTGAGCATCACAGATTCCACGAGGAACTGTTGAAGGATGTCGTTGTTTGTGGCACCGACGGATTTACGGAGGCCGATTTCTTTCGTGCGCTCAATGACGGACACGAGCATGATGTTCATGATGCCGATGCCGCCCACGACGAGCGAGATGGAAGCAATTGCGGCAAGAAAGAGCGTCAGAATATTGGTAATGTTTCCGAGCAACGAGAGTACGTCCTGCTGGGTCTCGATCGTAAAGTCATCCTTCGCCGGGTCGGTGATGTTATGATCTTGTTCCAAAATTGTTTGCACGCGCTGTTTTGCGAAATCAATATTATACGAAGCGTTTGCCTGCACCATGACGTCGGTAAAGTAATCCGTGCCGAGCATCTGTTTTTGCCCGACCGTGATCGGCACGAGGACGAGGTTGTCCTGGTCGATGCCGAACGCGCCGGTGCCTTTCGGGACAAGCACGCCGATGACGCGGAACTGGATGTTCTTGACCTGGATGTATTGTCCGACCGGATCCGACCCGGCGCCGAAGAGCGTGTCGGCAAGCGACGAGCCGATGACCGCCACGTGGTTATACGACTGCACGTCGGCATCGGTGAACGCATAGCCGTTCTGCACCTCAAAATTTCGCACGGTAAAGAAGTTGGCCGGTACGCCGTCGAATGTGACGACCTCGCTATTGTCGCCGAACGCCGCAGTGCCTTGTCCGCGCGATTCTTCCGTCACCGCCGCGACGGATGGATCGCGGCTGAGTGCGTCAACGTCGGTCTGTTTCAGGGTGGTAATGATGATTCCTTGTGCCGAGGCAGGGGATGAGAGCTTTCCATTATTCGTGCCGCCCGGGATGACGATGATCAGGTTCGAGCCGAGCCCTTGCACTTGGCCAAGAATATAGTCCTGCGCCGAGGCGCCGATGGACATCAAAATGATCACGGACGAAATGCCGATCACGATGCCGAGCATGGTCAGAAGCGACCGCATTTTGCCGTGTTTGAGGGTGGCCCGCGATGATTTAATGAGGTCGCTTACGCGCATTGGTGTATATTATTTGAAAAATTCGCTCTTTGAATGACGAGGATTTTTGACGGGCGTATCGCTTTCGATCGAGCCGTCGCGCAGGCGGATGATCCGATCGGCGAATTCGGCGGTGTTCGTCTCGTGGGTTACGAGGATCACGGTGCGCCCGGCATGGTTCAATCCGTCGAGGATGCTCATCACCTGTGCGCCGGATACCGAATCCAGGTTTCCCGTCGGTTCGTCGGCGAAGATGATGTCCGGGTCGTTCACCAGCGCGCGGGCGATCGCGATGCGCTGTTTTTGTCCGCCGGAAAGTTTTGCCGTCTCCACGTATAGTTTTTCTTCCAGGCCGACGCTACGCACCGCATCTTCGATCATCTTTTTTCGTTCAACGACCGGCACATCGGAATAGATGAGCGGGATCTCAACGTTCTCGTACACGGAGAGCCGCGTGAGAAGGTTGAACGACTGGAAGACAAAGCCGATGCTCTTGTTGCGGATGTGCGCAAGCTCGACGTCCGACAGATCGTCGATCTTTTTGCCGAGGAACGTGTAACTGCCGCCCGTTGAGCGGTCAAGGAAGCTCAATATCTGCACGAGGGTGGATTTTCCGGAACCCGACGGCCCCATGATGGAGACAAAGTCGCCTTTGTTGATCGTAAACGAGACGCCGCGCAATGCGGACGTGATCTCGCCTTCGTCGATATAATCCTTTTTAAGATTCTGGACTTCGATCATTCATTCAGATGCTATGGTGTTTTTAGCCCGACGTTGATGACCTGTTCACCTTCGGTCACGCCGGAAGCGACCTCCACGTTGCCGTTCTGATCATGGATACCGAGCGTCACCGGCACCTGTGTCTCGGACCCGTTCTGCAGGATATCCACATAGGTACCGCTCACATTCTGTACGACCGCGAATTGGGGAAGAATGAGCGCATTCTCGTCTGTCTGCGTTTTGATGTCGAGGTTGGCGGTCAGCCCGCTCTTGATGCGTTGATCGGGTTTTACGAATGATATCTTTACAAGATAATCCACGACACCACTCTGGATCGTTTCCGCGGGATCGATATAGAACACTTTGCCGGCGAACGTCTCTCCGGAAAACGCGTCGAATGTCATATCGACCGGATTTCCGATCGCGATCTTGCCTATGTCGGTTTCCGGCACGTAGGTGTCAACTTCGAAATTGTTCGCCGAGATGATCGATGTGACGGTCTGACCGGCCACCGCGATCTGTCCAACCTTCGCGTTTTGCACGGTGACGACCCCGCTGATGGGGGAGGAGAGGGTTGCGTTCGCGATGCTCACGTTGATATTTTGCACATTCGCCTGTGCCTGTTCCACCTGCGCCTGCTGAGCGGCGATCGCCTGCGGGGTCGAACCGGCCATGGTCTGATTCAATTGCGCCTGCGCCTGCGCGATTGCCGCCTGTTCGGAAGCGAGGTTCTGCTGGATCGTGTTCACGCCGGTCGCGGCGGAGCTGACCTCGGTCAGCGCGCTCGCCACGTCATTCTTATAGGTGGCCGTCACGCTTGCCGAGAGCCCCGTCTCGTCCACCACGGCGTTCGCATCGGTATTGAGCATGGTGGTGACGGTGGCAAGATAATTGGTCGCATTCTGCAATGCCTGCGCGAGGGTAGATGCCGATGCGGTGGAAGAAAGCGCATTGATATCGGCTTGCCATTGGCTCAGTGATTGCCCTACCTTCGTTCGTTGGAAGTTCGCGTTGCTCATGACCTGCGGATCGTTGACGGAAAACGAAAGCTGCGGATTGCTCGAATCCGGATTGCTGTAGAACGTTCCCACTTGGTTTCGGACCGCGTCATTCGCTTTTGCGTACGCATCGGTGACTGCATTGGGGACGCTTGTATACGTGTTCGCGAGCGACTGTTGTGCTGTTGCCACGGCGGCCTGTGCCACTTGGACCGCCTGCGGTGTCGGTCCTGCCTGGAGCCCCTGAAGCGTCGCTTGCGCGGCGTCCACCGCCGCCTGCGCCTGGGCGAGTTGGGCGTGAAGGCCGCTCGTATCAAGGCGTACCAGTACATCACCTGCGTTCACGGAATCGCCCGCGTTCTTATAGACTGCCGCGATGGTTCCTCCGGCCGGGAAGGAAAGATCGAGGCTTTGGATGGGCGTCGTATTGCCGGTCACGCTTACCACCTCGGTGAGCGTTCCGCGCGTGACGGAAACAAACTGGTATTTACTGCCACCTTGTCCCGCAACAAAAAAATAGACGATCGCTCCGAGCGCCACAAGAACGATTACGGCGATGATGACCTTCTTTTTGCCAAATCCAAACCTTGTTAATAATGTCTTCATATAATTGTATTATACCACAGAAGCCGTGAATGTTCATCATTCATTACTTATCCACAGGGTAGTTAAGTAAATTAACAATTATGGTTTATAATTAAATCTCCACCTATGGAAAACATCATCAGCGTAAAGAATCTTGTGAAGAAATTCGGCGATTTTACCGCCGTCGATGACATCTCGTTCGACGTCAAAAAGGGCGAGATTTTCGCGTTTCTCGGGCCGAACGGAGCGGGGAAGTCCACGACCATCAAAATGCTGACCACCATCCTGAACCCCACGAGCGGGAACATCAAATTGAACGGCCACGATACCGCGGACGACGCCGACGCCGTTCGGCATTCATTTGGCATCGTGTTTCAAGACCCGAGCCTGGACGACGATCTTACCGCGCTCGAAAATATGAACCTCCATGGCGTACTCTACGGCGTACCGGGCAAGGTTCGCAAAGAGCGGATCGAGCAGTTGCTCAACTTTGTGGAATTGTGGGATCGGCGCAACAGTCTGGTGAAGGAATTCTCCGGTGGTATGAAACGGCGCCTTGAGATCGCGCGTGGATTGTTGCATCATCCGACGGTGTTGTTCTTGGACGAGCCGACGCTCGGCCTCGATCCGCAGACGCGCAATCACATGTGGAGCTATCTCCAAAATCTCAACAAAGAAGAGGGGATCACGGTGTTCTTCACCACGCATTATATGGAGGAGGCGGAGCGCATCGCCCAGCGTATCGCGATCATCGATCACGGAAAGATCATTGCCTCCGGCACTGCAGCGGAATTGAATGCAAAGACCGGAAAGAGCTCGCTTGAGGACACCTTCTTGGATTTGACCGGCAAGGTTATCCGCGATGAGGATGCAAATGCGACCGATCGCATGCGAAATCGCTCGCGAATGTGGGGCGGAAGACGCTAGGCACAAACTACCATATCAAGCATTAAAATCCCATGAAAACTATTTACATCTTATGGCTTCGCGAGATCAAGCGCTATTTGCGCTCGCGCTCGCGCATTATCGGCTCACTCGGCCAGCCGCTCCTCTTTTTGCTCGCACTCGGTTACGGCTTGGGATCGGTGTTCGCAAAAGCGGGGGAGGGGAACTATTTCCAGTTCCTCGCGCCGGGCATCATCGGCATGAGCATCATCTTCACCGCGATCTTCTCCGGCATCCAGATGATCTATGATCGTCAGTTCGGTTTCCTTAAAGAGACGCTTGTCGCACCGGTAAATCGCCTGAACATCATGATCGGCCGCACGCTCGGCGGAGCGACCGTTGCCACCATGCAGGGCGTGCTCGTGCTCATCCTCGTGACGATCTTCGGTTTTCGCCCATACAGCTGGGCGCTCGTGCCGGTGGCGATCCTCTTTATGCTTCTCGTCGCGCTCCTTTTTGCCGCACTCGGCGCCACGATCGCGTCGCTTTTGGACGATATGCAGGGATTCCAACTCATCATGAACTTCCTCGTGATGCCACTCTTTTTCCTTTCAGGTGCGCTTTTTCCGTTGGACGGCTTGCCGGCGGTGCTTGGCGCGATCG
>Ga0265340_10000622_pt1 | contig 19870 bp, 16 predicted proteins | sample 4CB225metaG_FD_202082 | JGI IMG/M metagenome (GOLD analysis project Ga0265340, IMG submission 202082) | Rhizosphere microbial communities from Carex aquatilis grown in University of Washington, Seatle, WA, United States - 4-CB2-25 metaG | ecosystem: Host-associated > Plants > Roots >...
CAGCTCGAGTAGCCGCCACGCAGGCCCGATTTCGCGTCGACGATGCCAATACCGCGTCTGCCAGCGACATTCGTCCCAACGGCGGCTCGGATTGGAGTCGGGTGCGCGGCCCGGCCGAGGACCGGGACGGACCGGGACGGACGGGGACGGACGGGGACGGACGGGGACGGACCGGGACGGATCGATAAGGATCGAGAAGGATCCGATCGGATCAGGCCCCGATCAGCCGCCCAGAGAGCGGAGATGGGCCGCCAGATCCGGGTGGCCCGCCCGTTCGGCCAGGTCGGCGGGAGTGAGGATGTCCTCGGTCAGCGCCTTCGGGTTGGCGCCGTGGGCGATCAGGAAGTCGCACAGTCCGCTGAGGCCGTTCTGGGCGGCTGCGTGGAGCGGCGTGTAACCGCCGTCCTGGGCCTGGTCCGGCTCGGCGCCGCGCTCGACCAGCAGCCGGGCGACGACGTCGTGGCCGGCTGACACGGCACTGTGGAGGGGCTGGACCCGGAGGCCACCGGAGGCCCAGGCATGCGGGTCGGCGCCCCGATCGAGGAGCTCCTGGACCGCCCGTCGCCGGCCGAAATAGGCGGCCAGGTGGAGGGCTGTGAAGCCGTCGCCGGAGCGCTGGTCAATTGGCTCGGCATCGGGCTCGTCGAGCAGCTCGGCAAGCCGGCCCAGATCGCCCACGATCGCCGCCTCGAATCGGTCGAGGTCCGGTTTCGCAGCCAGCAGTCGCTCGACAATGGCAGCTTGGCGCTGGTAGGCGGCGACGGTCACGGCCGACAGCCCGGCCGGATCGCTCGCCCCGGCCAGGTACGGCCGCTTGACCAGGAGCCGCTCGACGGCGGCCAGGTCGCCGGAGCGGATCGCGCTGAAGAGCTCGTCGGTGGCCGTCACCGGGCCACGGTACCAGCCGGTTCGGGTCGGTATCGTTAGGCCCATGGACGCGGCAACCGGCGCGGCAACGGCCGAGATCGACGTGCACCCGGCAACGGTCGATCGCTGGCCGGACGTCGAGCTGCTGCTCGGCGGTGACGGGCCGGATCGCGGCTGCTGGTGCCAGCCTTGGCGGGGCCTCGGCCGGCGGCCCGGCGAGCCGCGCCTGAGCCGGCCGGAGATGCTCCGCTCGGAGATGGCCGGCGGCCCGCCGCCGCCCGGCTACGTGGCCTATCTCGGCGGGGAACCCGTTGGCTGGTGCGGGGTGAGCATGCGCACAGCGACTCCGCGTCTCGACCACTCGCGGGTGATCCCCGCGATCGACACGCAGCCCGTGTGGGTGATCGGCTGCTTCCGGATCCGGGTCGGCTACCGCCGCCGGGGCGTTGCCCGGGCCCTCCTGGCCGCCGTCGTCAGAGCCGCCCGGGATGCGGCAGCGCCGGGCGTCGAGGCCTATCCCGTCGACCCCGGGGGACGGCGGATCGACACCGGGTTCGCTTACGTCGGCCTGGTCTCGATGTTCGATGCCGCCGGATTCGCGCGAGTACTGCTGACCGATGCCCGCAGCGCCGGCCTGCCGCGCTGGCTGGTGCGGCTCGACTTCGAGCCCGAAGCGCGCGTTGCCCGAGCGCGCCGCTGACCACGGTTTGGCATCCACGAACGCCGATCAGGCCCGGATTTCGCACGTGATTCGCCACTCACCCGCGAATATCGTGTTGACCGGGCCCCCGCTGGAGTGGCATCCTAGGTCCGATCCAGTCCCGTATCGCGCAACGCTCCAAGGCAGTGTTCCGCGACCCGGGCAACCGTCCCGCCTGTCGCACCGTCGCGCCGCTCCGAGGGGATCGGCCGCGAACGGGGTGACCGGAGGTCCATCCCGGAGGGATTCATGGCCACCGAACCCGCCATCCGCCCAACCCCGACCCTGAAGCGCGCCCGCCAGACCGAGCTCTACCAGCGGGCGATGAAGACGATGCCCGGCGGCACCGACTCGAACTTCCGGACCTGGGGCGACGACACGATCTATGTCGATCGGGGCAAGGGCGGCCGGGTCTGGGACATGGACCAGAACGAGTACGTCGACCTGCGGATGGGCTATGGACCGGTGATGCTCGGGCACGGCGATGATCGTGTCGACGACTACGTCAACGAGCGGATGCGCCGGGGGGTCAGCTTCTCGCTGACCAGCGAGGACGAGGTTCGTGCCTGCGAGCTGATCAAGGAGATCACCGGCTGGGTCGAGATGGCCCGGATGACTGTCTCCGGCACCGAAGCGACGATGCACCTGATGCGGATCGCCCGGGCCTACACCGGCCGCGAGAAGATCATCAAGTTCGAGGGCCAGTACCACGGCGTCCACGACTACGCCCTGATCAGCGTCCTGCCCAACGACATGGACGAGCTCGGCGATCGCGACAACCCGGTCCACCTGGCCTGGGGCCGGGGGATCCCGGAGGCGGTCACCCAGACGGTCATTCCCGTGCCCTACAACGACCTGGTCACGCTCCGCCGCGTGTTCGAGACCCAGGGCGAGGACATCGCCGCGGTGATCATCGAGCCGGTCCTGGGCAATGCCCAGGGGATCCTGCCCAAGGACGGCTTCCACGAGGGCGTTCGGGCGATCACCAAGGAGTTCGGGGCCCTGCTGATCTTCGACGAGGTCAAGACGGGCTTCCGGATCGCCCGCGGTGGCGCGGCCGAATTCTTCGGGATCAAGCCCGACCTGGCCTCGTTCGCCAAGGCGATCGGCAACGGCTACCCGGCAGCGGCCTTCGGCGGCAGCCGGGAGGTCATGAGCATGCTGCCCGACAAGGTCAGCCACGGCGGCACGTACGCCGGCAACCGGGTGGCCGCCGCCGCGGCCGTCGCCACCCTGTCGATCCTCAAGGACGGCTCGGTCGTCGAGGGGATCAAGCAGCGCGGGCTCTCGATCCAGGCCGGCCTGGCCTCGATCCTCAACGCCAAGGGCCTGCCCTTCAACTTCACCGGCGTCCCGGCGATGTTCGGGATCATGTTCACCAGCGAGGACGTTCGCGAGTACCGCGACTGGGTCAAGACCGACCACGACCTGTACGACGCGGTGGCCGTCGGGATGCATCCCCGCGGGGCGATGCCCGAGCCGGACTCGCGTGAGCCGTGGTTCCTGTGCGCCGCCCACGATGATGCTGACGAGGCGCAGGTCCTCGAAGCGTTCGAAGGCTCGCTCGATGCGGCCCTCGATGCCCGGGCCAAGGGCATCGGGGCGCCAAGCCTTGTCCTCGGCTGATGGCCTGTCCCCGACTCGACCCGGCGTTCTCGATCGGGACCGCTCGTTGATCGACGGGAACGCCGTTCGCTCCGTCGATCGGGCGGCCTCGCTCCTGCTCGCCCTGGGCGAGTCGGCCGGCGAGGCCGGGGTCACCGAGCTCGCGCGGCGGCTTGGTCTCCACAAGTCGACGGCGTCGCGGCTGCTCGCGACGCTCGAGCGGCGAGGTCTCGTCGAGCAGGATGAGGAGTCGGGCAAGTACCGCCTCGGCCTGGTCGTAATTCGCCTCGCCGAACGGGCGGAACGGACGCTCGACCTGCGGGGCATCGCGATGCCCGAGCTCGAACGGCTGGCCCGCCTGACCCGCGAGACGACCGGCCTCGGGGCGCTCGAGGGCGACCAGTTGCTGACCGTCGCCCAGGCCGACGGTCCGAACCTGATTGCCGTGGGCGACTGGACCGGGCGCTCGACGCCGCTCCATTGCGTCGCCTCGGGCAAGGTCCTCCTGGCGGCGCTCGCCGAGCGTGAGGTTCTGCGTGTCGTGCGCAAGGGCCTGGCGGCGTATACCGAGCGCACGATCACCGAGCTCGAGCCGCTCCTCGAGGAGCTGTCGCGGGTCCGGCGGCGGGGCTACGCGACGGCGATCGGCGAGTTCGAGCTGGGCCTCAACGCGGTGGCCGCCCCGGTCCACGACGCCCGCGGGGCGGTGATCGCGGCCGTCGACATCTGGGGGCCGGCCTTCCGGCTCACGCCGCGCCGGATCCCCGAGCTCGCCTCGCAGGCCCGCGAAGCGGCCGCGGCCATCTCCGTCCGACTCGGCGGTGCTGCGGCCTGACCCGCTAGGCTGCACGGGTCATGCCCGATACCTACGCCGGCTGGCTGGCGATCATCGCCGACCGCCTCCTGATCGTCCTCGTCATCGTGGTCGTGTGCATCGCGATCACCCGCCTGACCCTCGGCGCGCTGCGCCGGGTCCTGGCTGCGATGCAGACCCGGGCCCAGTCCGAATCGAGCCTCGACGAGGCGGCCGAGGTCAGCAAGCGGTTCACCACGATCGAGGCCCTCGGCGGCTATGTCGTCAAGGGCTTCGTGCTGACGATTGGTGGCCTGCTCGTCCTGGAGCAGATCGGCCTTGATGTCGGGCCGGCCATCGCCGGGCTGGGAGTCGTCGGGATCGCGATCGGCTTCGGGGCCCAGGCGATCGTCCGCGACTTCTTCTCAGGCATCCTGATCCTGCTCGAGAACCAGTACGGCCAGGGCGACGTGGTCGAGATCGCGGGGGTGACCGGGACCGTCGAAGAGCTGACCCTCCGGCGAACGGTCCTGCGCGACGCCGACGGGGTCGTCCACAACGTCCCCAACGGCGAGATCAAGGTCGCCTCGAACCGGACCCGCGTGTGGCGCCGGATCAACCACGACGTGATCGTTGCCTACGGCACCGATATCGAGCACGCGATCCAGGTCTTCGACGCCGTGGGCGCGGCCCTGGCCGCGGATCCGGCCTGGGGGCCGCGGATCCTCGAGACGCCGGCCGTGGATCGGGTCGACCAGCTTGGCGAGCGGGGGATCACCCTCAAGATCCTGGGCCGCGTCCGGGCCGGCGAGATGGTCGCCGTGACCGGCGAGCTGCGCAAGCGGATCCTGGCCGCGATGGCCGCCAACGGGATCGAGATCCCGGCCCCGGTCCTGCCCTCGGGCATGCCGGTCAGCGGCTCGCTCGGCGGTGGCCCGTCAGCCCGGCTCGATCTCGACGACGATCCACCCGGCAGCGGCGACGAGCCCGGCGAGGATGCCCCCGGCTGATCACCCGGCCGGCCGGGGTTTCGAGCCGGGCTGCCCGCGTAGAATGGGCCGAGAAGCCGCAGGAGGAGCCAGAGGAGCAGTCTTGTGAGCAGCGAACCCGTGCCCCAGCCCGAGATCGAGACGATGCCGCTGCTGAACGAGGCGCGCCGCTTCGCGCCGGACCCGGCGTTCGCGGCCCAGGCCAATGCGACCAGTGCCCTGTACGCCGAGGCCGAGGCCGACTTCGAGGCGTTCTGGGCGAAGCGGGCTCGCGAACGGCTGCGCTGGACCGAGCCCTTCCACACGACCCTGGAGTGGGAGCTGCCCTTCGCCAAGTGGTTCCTGGGTGGCCGCCTGAACGTCTCCGAGAACTGCCTCGACCGCCATGTCGAGGCCGGCCTCGGGGACAAGGTCGCCTACCATTGGATCGGCGAGCCGGGCGACACCCGGACACTGACCTACGCCGACCTGTTGCGCGAGGTCGGCAAGGCCGCCAACGCCCTCAAGGAGCTCGGTATCCAGACCGGCGACCGGGTCGCCATCTACATGCCGATGATCCCCGAGCTGCCGATCGCGATGCTCGCCTGTGCCCGCCTCGGCGCGGCCCACACCGTGATCTTTGGCGGCTTCTCGGCCGAGGCCCTGTCGGACCGGATCAACGATGCCCAGGCCAAGGTCCTGATCACTGCCGACGGCGGCTGGCGGCGGGGCAAGCCAGTCGGGCTCAAGCACCACGCCGACGAGGCCCTCGCCTCGACCCCCTCGATCACCGGCTCGATCGTGGTCAGCCGGATCGGCGAGGGCATCCATATGGTCGAAGGGCGCGATCACTGGTGGCACGACATCGTCGATCGCCAGGATCCGATCTGCCCGCCCGTGCCGGTCGACAGTGAGCAGCTCCTGTACCTGCTCTACACCTCGGGCACGACGGCCAAGCCCAAGGGCATCATCCACACTTCGGCCGGCTACCTGCTGGGCGCCTCGGTCACCCACGAGATGGTCTTCGACATCAAGCCCGACGACGTCTACTGGTGCGCCGCGGATATCGGCTGGGTGACCGGCCACAGCTACATCGTCTACGGCCCCTTGGCCAACGCGACGACCGGCGTGCTCTACGAGGGCGCTCCCGACACGCCCGACTGGGATCGCTGGTGGCAGATCGTCGAGGACCTCAAGGTCTCGATCCTGTACTGCGCCCCGACCGCGATCCGGGCGTTCATGAAGCAGGGCGAGGCGTATCCCGCCCGCCACGACCTGTCCTCGCTGCGCGTCCTCGGCTCGGTCGGCGAGCCGATCAACCCCGAAGCCTGGCTGTGGTACCAGCGCAACATCGGCGGCGGCACAGCCCCGATCGTCGACACCTGGTGGCAGACCGAGACCGGCTCGATCCTGATCAGCCCGCTGCCCGGGGTGACCACGACCAAGCCTGGCTCGGCGACCTTCCCGCTGCCCGGGATCGTGGCCGACGTGGTCGATGCCGCCGGCGCCAGCGTGCCCCTCGGCGGGGGCGGCTACCTCGTCCTGAAGCAGCCCTGGCCGTCGATGCTGCGCGGGATCTATGGCGACCCCGAGCGCTACCGATCGACCTACTGGAGCCGCTTCCCGGGGATGTACTTCGCGGGCGACGGCGCCAAGCGCGACGACGAGGGCTACTACTGGCTCCTCGGCCGGGTCGATGACGTGATGAACGTGGCCGGTCACCGGATCAGCACGATCGAGGTCGAATCGGCCCTGGTCGATCACCCCAGCGTCGCCGAGGCCGCAGTGGTGGGCAAGCTTGACGAGATCAGCGGCCAGGCGATCTTCGCCTTCGTCACCCTCAAGACCGGCGTCGAAGCCAACGACAGCCTGGCCGTCCAGCTGCGCGAGCACGTCGCCTATGTGATCGGCCCGATCGCCCGGCCCAAGTTCCTGATGTTCACCCCGGACCTGCCCAAGACCCGCTCGGGCAAGATCATGCGCCGCCTCCTGCGCGACATCGCCGAGCACCGGGTGCTGGGCGACACGACCACCCTGGCCGACGCCGGCGTGGTCGAGACGATTCGCGACAACAGCGGCTCGGCCGAGGAGGAGTAGGTGCCGTTCGGCTTTGGCAAGCGGGACGCCAAGCCCACCGAGTCTGGCGACGCATCAGCGCCGGGGGAAGCGGACCAATCGGCCGTCGTCCTGCCGCCGGCCGGCAACGGGATCGCCTTCGACGGCCTGACCGAGGAGTGGCGCCTGGTCGGCGTGATGGACGTGACTGGCCGGCTGTCCGACGCCCTGAACCGGCGCGACGCGATCTCGATCCATGATGTGAGCTGGGCCCCGCTCGATGGCTCCGAGCCGTTGAGCCCGGTGCCCGGGCTGCGCAGCATCGACCCGTACGACCTGATCGTGGTCCTCGCCGGCGAGGACTCGCTGCCCGACTTCTCGGACGATGAGAAAGCCGCCCATCGGGTCCACAAGGTCGGCTACGAGGTGGCCCTCGAGATCCCGCCGTTCCGGGTCCGGGGCACGGTCCACCTCTTCCCGGGCCACGAGCCGGATCGGCTGCTCGATCGCTCGAACGACATGTTCTTCGCGGTGACCGGGGGCCAGGTGACGCTGAACGACGCGCGCATCGGCGACGGGGCGACCGACACGATCCTGGTCAACCGGCAGTACCTGCGCCGGGTGGAACAGCTCGAGAGCAATACCGGCGACGACGGCGTGCGGCGCTGATCCGGCGGCCGGGCCGCCGGCGCTGATCAGGCCCGGGCGGGTTCCTTGGTCCGATTGAAGATCCGGAAGGAGGGCTTCGCCGGGGCGGTCTTGTCGGCCACCTGCATCTCGGTACCGACGAGCTTCTGGGCGAGGATCTCGAAGTCCTCGGTCACCTTCTCCTTGGGATACTGCTCGACGACCGAGCGACCCTCGTTGGCGGCCCGCACGAAGAGCAGGCCGCCGGAGCGGATCAGGGCCAGGGCGGGCATGCCCACGGTCTTCTCCATGTCGGCCACCGAGACGCCGCTGTTGGCCCGGTTGACGACCAGGGCCAGCTTGTCCCGGACACCCAGCTCCTGGGCGACGTCGCGCATCTGGACCGCTGCCCGCAGGGCGGGCACGTCGGGCGTGACCGGCACGAGGATCCGGTCGCTGCGCTCGAAGATCTCCTGGTTGAGCGGGCTGTACGACGGGTGCATGTCGACGATGATGAAGTCGAAGCCCCGCCGCGCGGCACGGATCGCCTCGCCCACCCGCTCGGGGACCAGGATCTCGGTGTTGAGCGGGGATGCCGTCAGGACGCACACCGTCAGGCCGTTCTGGTGCTGGGTGGCGATGTCGATCAGGCTGCGCTCCGGGCGACCTTCCTCGACGTCGTCGGTCCAGGCGTCGACCACCGTCGTCACCGACTCGAGGCCGAGCGACGTGGCGATGTGGCCGGTCACGGTGTCGGCGTCGATGAGCATCACCTTGAGGCCCATCCGGACCTGCAGGGCGGCCGCCAGGTTGAGCGCCGTGGTGGTCTTGCCCACGCCACCCTTGGGGTTGAAGATCGAGACGATGGTGGCCCGCTTGGACCACGACTCCGACTCGAAGTCGCCACCCGACTGGAGGATCGGACCGCTGCCGTCGTCGATGGTGACCGAGCGGATCAGCATCGCCTCGATCCGCCAGCGGAGCGAGTCTGTCGAGTACGGCCGGGTGAAGAACTCGTCGTTGATATCGGCCTTCGTCGCGGCGCCGGCCAGCCGGTCGAGGGCGCGCGGCGAGACGACCATCAGGGCCGGTACGTCTCGGTCGGAATCATGGAGCAGGGAATAGAACTCGAGCGAGCGATCGAAGTCGCTCTCGCCGTCGAGAATCGCAACTCCCACCTCGCGGCGGGAGTTGAAGATCGTCTCCAGCTCCTCGGGGGTGGTGACCGCGAGGGCCTCGAAGCCGGCCTCGGTGAGCTCCCTGATGACCGCAACCTGCTCGTCGCGGGGTAGTGCGACGACGATCGCCTGGCGGCCCATGGCTGGCTTAGCTCCCCGACTCAGGATCGTGAGCCGTCACGTTGACGACTCCGTCGGCGGCGTTGGTGACCCGCGCCCGGAAGCCGGGCAGGGCCGGGACGACCTCGCTCAGGTTGACCGCGTCGTCGTGATGGACGGTGAACACGAACTCGCCATCCGGTCCGGACGAGACGCCGACCGACTGGACGCCACTCACGCGACCGAGGTGGCGCTTGAAGCTGGCGATGCTGGCCACGCTGACGAGGCCGGACACGATGACCTTCGAGGTCTGGTCAGAAGCCGCCCGGGCCGGCCGCGCCTCGCCCTCACCCTCGGCCGGCACAAGGCCAGCGAGACGGGCGGCGAGGGCGTCGTCGCCCATTGTCGGGATCTCGTCGTCGGCCGACGTGGCCTCGGCGGCGGCTTCGGCCTCGGCGGTGTCGAAGTTGGGGGCCAGGCCGAGGGCGGCCAGGCGGGGATCGTTCTCGTCTGTTGCCGGCTCGCCCGATTCGGTTTCCTGGCCGGCAGCGGCGCCGGGCTCGGCCTCCTCGGCCGCCTTGTGGGCGGCCTCGATGGCGGCCATCGCGGCTTCGGGGCTTTGGGCCTCGGCGGCCGGCGCATCCGACTCGCTTGCCTCGGCCTCGGGCTCGGCGCTCGCCGGGCTGGCGCTGGCGTTGACCGGCGTATCCCCGATCAGCTCGGCAACGGCGGCCGACGGCTGCCACGGGACCGACGCGTCGAACGACGGCGGCTCGGGCAGGGTCTGGGCCATGACCGCGATCTGGGTTGGGTCTTCCTCGGTCACGAGCTGCTCGAAGAAGCGCTCCATCTCGAGCTCGAAGCCGGCAACCCGGCTCTGGACCCGGTCGATCTCGTATTCAATCTGGCCGGCATGCTCTTCGAGCTCGCGCTCGAGGCCCTGCTTGCGCTCGGCGATCTTGCCCTGGGTCTCTTCGCGGATGCGGGCGATCTCGGCCTTCGACCATTCCTGGATCCCGGAGATGTCGTCGTCCGAACGCTTGCGCAGTTCGGTCGCCTCGACCGCCGAGCGCGAATGGATCCCTTCGATGAAGGTCTTCGCATCGGCCTGGAATTGGGTCATCGTCTGGGCGCGGGATTCCTCCGCGGCCTGCTGCATGGCGCGGGTCAGGTCGAGCACGAACTTGGTCGGCTTCTTGGCGACCGAAGGCGCACTCGTCGGCCGGGTCGGCGCCTGCGCGGCTGTGGCGGTGGAGTCCACGGAGGCTTCCTTCAGGCTCGAATCTGATGCGGTGGGCTGAACGGTCTCGCTGGTCGTGCTGGGATCGCCGGCCGCCTCGCCGGTTGCGTCGATTGCGCTCGCCTCGCCGGCTTCGGGGGCAGCCTCCTCGGTTGTCTCGGGCGCGGCGCTCGTTGCCTCGGTCACGGCGTCCGGGGCGTCGTCAGTGGAGGTTGCCTCGTCGGTCCGGCCAACGGGCGCCTTGTCACTCCGCTCCTCCGAGCTCCACGGGAGTCGGAAGCCGGTGCGTGATTCGGTCGTCGCCATGGATCGTGCGGTTCCCTCCAGGTGAAAGCTCGGGTTGCAGTCTCTGAGGACGTGTGGGCATCGTAGGAGCGGGTGGCGGTCCGGTGGACTGCGCTAGTGGTACCAATCGGTCGATCCGGTGGTACCGGAGGTCCCGCACCGGCCTCGCCTCGTTGTCCGCGGTCACCGCGACTTCGGTCACTCCGTTGTCGACGTGCACCAAGGGCCGTGGCTCCCGCCGGACGCGCGGGTTTTCGGGTGAATCCTCCCGATTCCGACGCTCAACACCCTGTTGGGCCCCGGTCTCCACAGGGTCCCCGATCCCACCGGCGTTACCATGGCCCGATGGTCCCGCCCAGCACGCCCGCCCCCGGCTCATCGGCCACGGCCGCCGATCCCGGTGCCCCGGTTCGCGACCGCCTGGGCCGGCGCCTGCACGACCTGCGGATCTCGGTCACCGATCGCTGCAACTTCCGCTGCACGTACTGCATGCCCCGCGAGATCTACGGCCGCGACTTCGCCTTCCTGCCGCGCTCCGAGGTGCTCAGCTTCGAGGAGATCGAGCGGCTGGCACGGGTGTTCGTGGCCGAGGGCGTCGAGAAGCTCCGGGTCACCGGCGGCGAGCCCCTGGTCCGGCGCGACCTGCCCGACCTGATCGCGATGCTGGCCGCCCTGCGCCGGCCCGACGGCGGGCCGCTCGACCTGACCCTGACCACCAACGGCTCGGCCCTGCGCCAGTTGGCCCAGCCACTGCGCGACGCGGGCCTGGGCCGGGTCACGGTCAGCCTTGACTCGCTCGACGACGCGACGTTCCGGGCGATGAACGGGGTCGACTATCCGGTCGACAAGGTGCTTGACGGGATCGCCGCGGCCGGCGAGGCAGGCTTCGGCCCGATCAAGGTCAACATGGTCGTCCGGCGTGGGATCAATGAGGCGAGCATCCTGCCGATGGCCCGCTGGGCTCGCGCGGCAGGCCACATCCTGCGCTTCATCGAGTACATGGACGTCGGCCATTCGAACGGCTGGCGGCTGGACGAGGTGGTGCCGGCTTCGGAGATCCTGGCCATGCTCGATGCCGAGCTTGGGCTCGAGCCGGTGCCGCCCAACTATCCGGGCGAGGTCGCCGATCGCTGGCGCTACCGGGATGGGGACGGCGAGGTCGGCGTGATCGCCTCGGTCAGCCAGCCCTTCTGCAGTGCCTGCACCCGGGCCCGCTTATCGGCCGACGGCAAGCTGTACACCTGCCTGTTCGCCCTGGATGGGGCGGACCTGCGCGGGCCGCTCCGTGCAGGCGCCACCGACGCCGAGCTGGCCGAGGCGATCCGGGCGGTCTGGCGGGTGCGCGCCGACCGCTACTCGGAGCTCCGTTCCGAGGCGACCGCCAACCGGCCCCGGATCGAGATGTTCGCGATCGGCGGGTAGCTCGCAGACGATCCCTCTTGCGCCGCTGCGGCCCATCCGGGACCTGGCCCCCACCTTGTCCACCGCGTGTCCACAGCGACGGTGGATTGGTGGAAACGGTTCGAGCATTCTCCGATAACTCGTGGATAACGCCGTTGCCATCGGGCGTTGATCCGGCGATGATTCGTCTTGCCCGAAGGGGCCATCGGAAAACGGAAGCTCGAGATCACATCAAGGGCATCCGCGGACTGACCGGTCGCTTCGGGCGCTTCTCTACCCGCCACGCGGCCTTCGGGCCCGCGCTCGACGGGGATCGCCCGAATGGACGTGATCGGCATCCCGGTGTCGATACTCCGCTCGGGCGATCGAAGCGTCCGGGCCCTTTTCTTGGGCCCGAGCGCGGTCGCGTGCCGGTCGGCCCATCCCTTTGGTGCACTCAGTACACCAAAACGCCGTTTTCAGGGAGGTGGGCGGCGTCCGAGCTGCTGATTTGCGCTTGTCTGAGCGTGGCTCGGGATAACTTCGGATCGCTCAGCGACGAGGCGGCCCCGAAAAGGCCGTTTTGTTGTGCTGGGTGCACATTCCGGCGCGGCCCCCTTCCCAGCCGCGGCCACGGATCCAGGTGACGACCACGCCGCCCAGCCGCCGCTAGACTCAATCGATGACCGAGATCGATCGTGGCCGGCCGATCCCGCCAGCCGAGCAGCCGGCCCGCCTGGCGGCGCTTGAAGCCACCGTCCGGGCGCGGACCGGCCTCGTGCCGCGCGTCGGGATCGTCCTCGGCTCGGGGCTCGGCAGCCTCGCCGACGGGCTCGAAGACGTGGTCGCCATCCCGTTCGCGGAGCTGCCCGGCTGGCCGGCGGCGACTGCCCCGGGCCACGTCGGTCGCCTCCTCCTCGGCCGGCTTGACGGCGTCCCGGTCGCGATGCTCCAGGGCCGCTTCCACATGTACGAGGGCAACGATCCCGGGCTCGTCGTCCAGCCGGTCCTGCTGATGGGCCGGCTCGGGGCGCGGACGGTGGTCCTGACCAACGCCGCCGGCGGCCTCAACCCGGCTTACGGCGCCGGCACCCTGATGGTGATCTCCGACCACCTGAACCTGACCGGCCGGACGCCGCTGCTCGGCCCGAACGCGGACGCGATCGGGCCGCGCTTCCCGGACCTGACCGACGTCTATGATCCGGCCCATCGCGCGCGCCTCCACGCGGCGGCCAGCGCGGAAGGAACGCATCTCGAGGAGGGCATCTACGTCGGCCTCCTCGGGCCGACCTACGAGACCCCGGCCGAGGTCCGGATGTTCCGCGGCCTGGGCGGCGACGCGGTCGGGATGTCGACCGTCCTGGAAGCGATCGCCTGCCGCTGGGCGGGGATCGAGGTGGCCGGTGTCTCGCTCGTCACCAACCCGGGCGCCGGCTACTCGGGCGAGCCGCTCAGCCACGAAGAGGTCCTGGCCGCCGGGGCCGCCGCCGGCCCAGCCCTCGCTCGCGTGATCCGGCGATTCGTCCGCGAGCTGCCCTGAGCGCCGGGCACCGGCCGCCTGCCGCGGCCCGGGTCGCGATGCGCGGACTACACTTCCGGGGATGACCGCCGAGACGACTCCGGCTCCAGCCCAGGCCCGCGAAAAGACCGGAATCCCGCGCAATCCGGGCCGCCACGAGCTCGGGATGAAGGCGACCCTGCTCTTCCCGGACCGCGACATCGTCGAGAAGTTCTACGTCCCGCTGATCTACACCGCCTGCCGGACGTGCTACTCCGAGCTGGCGCCTGACGAGATCTTCCGGCGGGCCGTCGATGGGCAGATCGACCCGGCCAAGCAGCGCAAGCTGATCCAGGGCGTGATCGAATCGGGCCACGGCAGCACGATCGAGCACATCGTCTTCACCTTCGGGATCAGCGGTGTCTCGAGGACCCTCAGCCACCAGCTCGTCCGCCACCGGGCGGGCGTCGCGTTCGACCAGCAGAGCCAGCGCTACGTCACGTTCAAGGGCGCCTCGACGATGCTGCCCAGCACCCTGGCCGAGGCCGAGCCCGACCTGCGCGAGCGGTACGAAGAGCAGATCGAGGGCTCGATGGAGCTCTACGGCGACCTCGTCGCGGCGGGCATCCCGGGCGAGGACGCCCGCTTCGTCTTCCCCAACGCGACCCGAACCAACCTGGTGATGACCACCAACCTGCGCGCCCTGATCCATATGTCAGGCCTCCGCCTGTGCACCATGGCCCAGTGGGAGATCCGGCGGCTCTTCCAGCTGATCCGTCACGAGATCTTCGACGTCAGCCCGTTCCTGGGCAGCTTCCTCGCCCCGAAGTGCGTCGCCCTCGGCTATTGCGACGAGATGGGCAACCGCGACGAGCATTGCCCGATCCGGCCGCACAAGGACAACGTGCTCGGTGCCTGGGCCGACAAGGCCAAGGCCGCCCGTGCCGCCGGCCGGGACCTGCCCGTCAGCTGAGCTTCATCGGGGTCCGGGGTCCGGTTCGCGTGGCTCGTCGCCGGAGTCGCGAAGGCGCAAGGTCCGGCACCTGGCTCGGGTCGAGGGCCGTTGTTGCACCCAGATCGACAAACGGCGCAAATGCGGCACGAAGCGGCTCGGCACGCGACCGACTCGACCTGAATCTGTCTGATTCCTGCATTGCGAGACGGAATCCGGTCTCTCCCAGGTCCATCGAGCCTGTCGGAATGCCTCGTCATCCAGGAAGTCGACCCGTTTGTCGCTCTGGGTGCGACAACTGGTGGCCCAGCCGATGGCATCCCGATGCGTGTGCCGCTGCCTCGTGGGGCGTGACAAAACGGGGTTGCGAGCGACGGGACGCAGCCCTGGGCTGCTCGGAACCCGGGGACTCATCCCGGGCCACGCCCAGGCCGAGCGAATTCCTGGCTGTTCGCCCAGCCAGGAAGCCCGGTCGAACGCCGAACGCCCGGTTTTGTCACGCCAGGCGGGACAACGTACGCGACGGGGGTTTGGACACATGGGTCAGGACCTGCGGCCCGCGCCCCGCGGGACAGTGGCGGCGCCTAGGGCCGGGGCAGGGGCTCCACCGAGACGAGCTCGCGGCGCCAGGCGGGCGGCTCGAAGGCCGAGCCGAAGCTGTCGGTCTTGGCCACGATCCGGCCCGCGCGGAACTCGAACAGGCTGATGTTCCGCCAGGGCACCCCGTCGCCATAGTCGGCGGTCCACACCGCGCCGACCAGGTCCGGCCCGCCCACGACGCGGTGAACGAGGACGCGGGGAAGGTTTGGGGTCCGGCCGACCACCGCCTCGATCGCTGCCCGGCCGCGGATCACCTCGCCGCTGCCCGGCCAGGACCACTCGGCATCGTCGGCGAGATCGGCCAGGATCAGGGCCAGGTCGCGGGCGTTGACCGCGGCGAAGTAGCGCTCGACCGCAGCCCGCTCGGCCGCGCCATCGGCGCTCCGCCTGGCGGGCTCGCTCGGGTCGGACATCGGATCGTCCTCAGTAGTAATCGGAGCAGGACAGGAAGTAGCCGCAGCGGCAGATCAGCTTGCATTTTCGTTCGTCCATCGCCGCCCCGCAGTTGGCGCAAGTGAGGATCAGCCGGGCCAGGTCGTCGGCCTCGAGCGCCGGACCTGCAGGGACTGCTCGCTTGGCCGCCGCCTCGGCCACGCGAGCCGGGGACGGCTCGTCGGGCAGGATCCGGAGCCGCGTCTCGGACACTGCCCCAGGCATCGTCTCGGCCATCGCGTCAGCCCGCCTCGAGGGCGTAGGCGACGGCGTCGCTCAGGCTCATCGCCCGGCCTTCCGCGGCGTAGCGCTCGACGTCCGCCGCGCTCAGCAGCGCGTGCGTCGTCTGGACGGAGTTCGCCTCGTCAAGCTCGTCGACGAGATTCGAGAGGTTCGCCCCGGTCGTCAGGGCCAGGGCCCGGGCGGCGCCATGGAGGCGGGCCGAGCGGGGCAGGTCGCCGCGGGCCGCAGCCAGGGCCGAATAGTCGTCGAGGACGAGGGTCAGCGCCGTGGCATCGCCGGCGGCTTCGAAATGGAGCATCGCCGCCTTCACGTGCCCGGCCGCCTCGTCGACCTCGTGCAGCCGCAGGAGCGCGGTCCCGAGCATGTGCTGGGACCAGGCCACCATCGTTTCGTCGTCGGTCGCCTGGAACAGCTCGAGCGCTTCGCTGAAGCTGGCTCGGGCAACGTCGCTCTGGAGGTGGAAGTGATACCAGTTGCCCACCGCCCAGGTGGCGTTGGCGGCCCCGTGCCGGTCGCCGAGCTCGTGGTAGATCGCGAGGGCCTCCTCCATCAGGGCCAGGCCCTTCCGATCCGGATCGAGGTTGGCGACCTCCATCGGGCCCTCGATGAACACGTACGAGAACGAGGCGTTGTACAGCGCGTTGGCGATCTCGGCCCGATTGCCGGTCGAACGCCACAGCTCGAGGGCCTCTTCGTAGAAGCGGGTCATCGCCGGGATGTCGGCCTGCCACCAGGCGATGCCGCCCATCGCCTCCAGCAGCCGGGCCCGCTGGGCGGCATCGTCCCTCGACCAGGGCACCGCCGCGATCCGTTCCAGGCGGCGCCGGCCCTCGACCAGGTAGCCCCGCTTCTGCCAGAACCGCCACAGGGCAAAGCCGAGGCCGATCGCGACCTCGGGCAGCGGCCGGTCCGTGGCCCAGTCGATCGCGGCGCGCAGGTTGTCGTGTTCAAGGTCCAGGCGGTCCAGCCAGGTCCGCTGCTGGGCGCCGGGCAGCTCCGCCGCGGCCTGGACGGCCAGGGCCAGGAACGCCCGGGCATGGCGCTCGAAGATCGGGTCGGCTTCATCGCTCGCGCCGAGCTCTTCGGCCGAATACGCCCGGATCGTCTCGAGCATCCGGAAGCGCGCCTCGCCGGCCACGTCCTCGGCCCGCAGCAGGCTCTGGTCGACGAGCGCCTCGATCCCATCGAGGACGTCGATCCCGAGCTCGGACGCGGGCCCGCAGATCGTCTCGGCCATCTCCAGGCTGCAGCCACCGGCGAAGACCGACAGCCGGCGCAGGAGCCGCCGGGCCGGCTCGTCGAGGAGGTCGTAGCTCCAGGCGATCGCGCCGCGCAGGGTCTGCTGGCGCTCGGGCAGGTCGCGCGCGCCGCCCCCCAGGGTGGCCAGCTGGTCACGCAGCCGCTCGAGGATCGTCTCCGGCGGCAGGAGCTTGATCCGCGCGGCGGCCAGCTCGATCGCCAGGGGCATGCCCTGCAGCCGGACGACGATCCCGGCCACGGCCGCGGCGTTGTCGTCGGTCACCCGGAAGGCAGGCTTGACCGCCCGCGCCCGGGCGACGAAGAGGCGGACCGATTCATAGCGGTCCAGCTCGTCCGGGTTGGCCTTGTCGGCGGCGTCGGAGAGCTGGGCCTTGTCGAGGGCACCGACGGCCCCCGGGTCGGGCGGCGTGGGCAGGCCCGGAACGGGGTACTCCTGCTCGCCTGATACCCGCAGCGGCGAGCGGCTGGAGATGATCAGCTTGAGCTGGGTGGTGGTTCGCAGCAGCTCGCCGACGAGCGGTGCGGCGTCGATCACCTGCTCGAAGTTGTCGAGGACGAGCAGGATCCGGCGGTTCGCGATCCACTTCGCCAGGCGCTCGCCGATCGGCACCCGGCTCTCCTCGACCAGCCCGAGGACCGCCGCGATCGTCGGTCCGACCAGGGCCGGCTCACGAATCGGCTCGAGGGCCACGAAGTAGACGCCGTCGGGGAACGCCTCGGCGACGCTGGCAGCGAGCTGCAGCGAGAGGCGGGTCTTGCCCGTGCCGCCCGGCCCGGTGAGGGTCAGCAGGCGCGCCTCGGCCAGCCGGGCGGTCGTGTCGGCCAGCTCATCTTCGCGGCCGACGAACGAGGTCACCTGGGTCGGGAGGTTGTTGGGCCGGTTGTCGAGCGAGCGGATCGGCCGGGGATCGTCCGCCAGCCCGTCGATCTCGAGGATCGCCAGGTGCTCGGGCCGAAGGTCCTTGAGCCGGTGCTCGCCGGCGTCGCGCGTCCGGACGCCCGGCGGCAAGTCGCCCTCGACGAGGGGCACGGTAGCCGACGACAGGACGACCTGGCCGCCGTTGGCCGCCGCTGCGACGCGCGCCGCCCGGTTGACGTCATTACCGACATAGGTCCCGGCGCTGACGACGCCCAGCCCGGTATGGAGGCCCATGCGGACCTTGACCGAATCGACGCCGTGGGGAAACGCGCCGGCGGCCAGCGCGCGCTGGGCGTCGACCGCGGCCGCGACTGCGGCCGGTGCCGACGCAAAGACGACAAAGAACGAGTCGCCCTCGGTGCCCATCTCGATCCCGTCGTGCGCGGCCCAGGCCGCTCGGAGCAGGTCGCGGTGGCGGGCGAGCACGTCGCCGTAGGCCTCCGGACCGAGCTCCTGGACGAGCCGGGTCGAGCCTTCGATGTCGGTGAACAGGAAGGTCAGGGTGCCACTGGGCAGGACCGCTGCCGTCGTCTGGGCCATGGCTCGGGGCGGGGCTCCGTCGTTCGCGTTCAGGACCGGCCTCCCGGTTCGAGGTCCACCGTATACGATGCTAGAGCACGGCTGGTAGCCCTACCTGTCCGGCGGCCGGAGGGTCGAATCAGGCGATGGCCGATCGAGATCAGATTGCCGATGAGCTGGCCGGGTTCGCCCTGTTCGCGGACCTGACCACGCCCCAGCTGCAGGGCGTCGTGCACGCCTTCGAAGAGGCCCTGTTCCAGGACGGCGAGCGCGTCCTGCGCCAGGGGATGACCGGCGGCGGGCTGTACCTGATCCTCGAGGGCCAGGCCTCGATCGTCGTCGACGGCGAGGAACGCGCCCGCCTGTCGCGGGGCGAGTTCTTCGGTGAGGTGTCGATCCTGCTGGGCGAGCCCCCGGTTGCCGATGTGGTCGCGGTCGGGACGCTGCGCTGCCTCGTGCTGGCGGCGCCGGCGGTCGAGAAGTTCCTGCACGCCCACCCGAGCCTGATGTACCGGATGCTGCAGGCCTCGGCACGACGGCTTCGGAACGCGAACCGTTGGCGGAGCTGACCGCCCGCCCGTTCCCGCCGGGCGACTATCCCCTGATCGTCGTCGGGAGTGGACCCGGCGGCCTGCAGGTCTCGTCGGCCCTGCGCGGCCACGGCATCGCCCATGCCGTCCTGTCGGCCGACCAGGAGCCTGGCGGCATGTTCCGGCGCTGGCCGTTCTTCCAGCGCCTGCTGTCATGGACGAAGCCCTATGCCCCGGTGCCGCGCGGCACGCGCCCCTACGAGCGCTACGACTGGAACAGCCTGATTCCCGAGTCGGACGAGCACCGGGCGGTGATGGTCGGCCTGATGGACGGGACGTCGTATTTCCCGAGCCGGCCCGAGATGCAGGCCGGGTTGGAAGCGTTCGCCAGCCGGACCGAGCTGCCGGTCCGCTTCGGCTGTCGCTGGACCGGGACCCGCCGCCTCGACGACGGCCGGTTCGCGCTCGAGACGAGCGACGGCGAGTACACCGCCGGGACGCTCGTCTTCGCGGTCGGGGTGGCCGAGCCGTGGCGGCCGAGCAGCCCGGGCATGGAGCTCGCCGCCCACTACGCCGACACCCGGCCGGTCGAGCAGTACTCGGACCGCCGGATCTTCATCATCGGCAAGCAGAACTCGGGCTTCGAGCTGGCCAGCGGGATGCTGCCCTGGGCAAAGCGGATCGTGATCGCCTCGCCCTCGCCGGCCAAGCTGTCGGTCAACACCCACTCGCTGGTCGGCATCCGGGCGCGCTACGTCCAGCCCTACGAGGACTACGTCCTGGGTGGCGGCGTGGCGATCCTGGACGCGGCCATTGAGCGAATCGAACGCGGCGAGGCCGGCGGCGCGCCGTTCCGGGTGATCACCCGGCGTTCGTCGGACTCGGTCGAGATGGACTTCGAGGCCGACGACGTGATCGCCGCGACCGGGTTCGTGGCCCCGCTGCTCGACCTGCCCGACCTCGGGGTGGTGACCTTCGGCCAGAGCCGGCTGCCGGCCCAGACACCGTTCTGGGAAAGCGCCACGGTGCCCGGGATCTATTTCGCGGGCACGATCGGGCAGGGCTCGGCCGGGCTCAAGAAGCACGGCATCCCGTCCAATTCGGGTGCCGTCCAGGGCGC
>Ga0265340_10000623_pt1 | contig 19849 bp, 21 predicted proteins | sample 4CB225metaG_FD_202082 | JGI IMG/M metagenome (GOLD analysis project Ga0265340, IMG submission 202082) | Rhizosphere microbial communities from Carex aquatilis grown in University of Washington, Seatle, WA, United States - 4-CB2-25 metaG | ecosystem: Host-associated > Plants > Roots >...
GCCACCATCGAAGCGCTTAAGAAACTTAAGGCATAATCCTCAACACTCACCACCATGAAACTTCACGCACGAACTCCAATACGAGGCAAACTCCTTCAGCGCATCGGCCGTAGCGGCAAGCGCGGAAGCTATTCGGGGCGCGGTGTAAAAGGACAGCATTCCCGTTCGGGACGCCGCATCCGTCCGGCGGAGCGCGACATCATCCTGAAGATCCCAAAGATGCGCGGGTTCCGCAACAAGCCGAAGGCTGATGTGCCGATGGTATTCAACCTCGGTCAACTCTCGGCCAAGCTCAAATCGCACGCCAAAGCAGGCGCGTCACTCGAGGTAAATCACGCGTTCCTCAAGACCGCAAAATTGTTGAAGAAGGATTACAAGCGTCCAGTGAAGATCCTCGGCACGGGCGAGATCGCATTCCCGATCACCGTCACTGGCTTTGAAGTGTCCGTTACCGCGAAAGAGAAGATCGAAAAGGCAGGCGGAAGTGTGAAGTAAACAAATATGACCAGTCCTTTGCCTCCCCAAGATGGATCGCTCGGCAAAGCACTGGTCATATTTGTTTCTTCCCTCATTTAATATAAGATAAAGAAATGGAAAGATTCTTGCAGATATTCAAAGTAAAGGAGCTCCGGAACAAGATACTCATTGTTCTCGGGCTTTTGGTTGCGTACCGCGTGCTTGCGGCGATCCCAATCCCGGGTGTCAACGCGACGGCGTTGCAGAACTATTTCAATTCCAACCAACTGCTCGGATTTCTTAACTTCTTCTCCGGCGGCGGCCTTGCGAACCTTTCGGTCGTGATGCTTGGCGTCGGTCCGTACATCACGTCCACCATCGTAATGCAGCTGATGACGATCATCTTCCCGAAGATGAAGGAGATGTATTACGAAGAAGGCGCCCGTGGCCAGGCGAAGTTCAATCAGTATTCCCGCTTGCTCACCGTGCCGTTTGCCTTCGTGCAGTCCTATGGATTTTTGAGCCTGCTCATTTCACAAGGCGTCATTCCGCGTCCTGACTCGTTCAGCTTGATCCGCAACGTCATCGTGATCACTTGTGGTTCCATGATCGCGCTTTGGCTTGGCGAGTTGATCACCGAAGAGAAGGTGGGCAACGGTATTTCGCTCATCATCTTGGCAGGTATCATCAGCCGCATTCCGTCGAGCGTCGGTCTCGCGTTGGCATCGTACACCGCCCAATTACTCACGGCATACATCGGCTTCATCATCGTGGGATTATTGCTCATCGCCGGCATCGTATATCTGAACGAAGGCGAACGGAAAATACCTATTGCGTACGCGAGGCGTGTTAGGGGTACCAAGATGTACGGTGGCGCGCAGAGCTACCTTCCGCTCAAAGTGAACCAGGCGGGCATGATTCCGCTGATTTTCGCGATCTCCGTATTGCTCTTCCCGCAATTCCTTGCCCAACTCGTGGTATTGTTCTCGCCCACGTGGGGGCTTAGGGTCAGTAATTTCGCGCAAGGCTTTGTGGCAAACCAGCTCTATTACGGCGTATTCTACTTCTTGCTGGTATTCGTATTCACGTATTTCTATACCGCAATTACGTTCAATCCCGAAGAGGTTGCGAAGAATCTTCAACAGAGCGGGGGATTTGTGCCGGGCATCCGTCCGGGCGAGAGTACCGAGAAATATTTTCACGGTATCGTGAATCGGATTACGCTCTTTGGGGCGACATTCCTCGGTATCATCGCCATTCTTCCTATCATCGTGCAGTCCATTACCGGCGTTTCCGTGGTTACGATCAGCGGAACGGCGTTGCTCATCGTCGTTGCGGTTGCGCTTGAGACGATGCGCCAGGTGGATTCACAGCTGACCGTTCGCGAGTACGAGGGCATAGAATAGGGCTCGGCATCTCTTTTTCAGACCCAGTGTTCTGATAATAATTTTGAAAACAAAACGGCGACCCTGTAAAAGCAGGTCGCCGTTGCCGTAAAACGCGAGAGGGAAGAGAGTTCGGCTAGCGTGCCGCAGTGTGCGCGAGTGTGTAACGCACCTGGATCTGGGCTCCGCCGGGCATCTTCTGGAGCCAAAACTCAAATGCGCCACCTCTCGTCGACACGGTCGTCGTGGCAAATGGCTTGTTCTGCCAATCGCCGTCGCCGTACTTATAGGCACCATATCCGCCCCCGACCTTGACCGTCTTATTGACGGCGTAGTCGATCTTCGCGCGTTCGATGACATGCTGCACGCGCGCCGACTGGTTAAGCGGGATGTACGGAAAGTACACCGCTTCACCCGTCAATTTGGGTCCGAAATGATAGTCTACCAGCGTCCACGGCCAAAGATACCGCGCATTCTTCGCGCCACTGCCGGTCGCCTGGGCGAAATACAATTCCTCGGCGACAAAAATTTTCTTGTTGCTGAGGATCGTTCCGCCGGCTCCCGTAAACAATTCGCGATAATTGCCGTGCCCGTAATCGACAACGCCGACATCGGGCCAGATCAACTTTCCATGGAGTTGAAAGAACTCCATGTAGTGATACGTCCCAACATGTGGCGCATCCGTCCTTATTCCCGTACGGGCAACAAGGATGGATGTTATGGGGCTGGAGGTCTTGGGCGCGTCCTGGGCAAATGCCGATAGGGCATAAATCAAGACGATGACGATTGCAAAACGGGCGTTTTTCATTGGATTCCCTCTCGATGAAGTTGGTAAAGAACGGAATTATTATACCACTATATTTACTATATTGTCAAGCGACGGTAGGTTATTTGGAATTCTCGAATTTTTTTGTTATAGTACAAATATCAATGGACTACAACATAATTTTCATTGCCGGACCGCAGGGCTCGGGCAAGGGGACGCAGGGAAAAAGACTGGCGGAAAGGCTCGGTTTTTTATATCTGGAGATGGGCGGAATGTTGCGCGCGATCCGGGCGAGCGGTTCGCCGCTTGCCGAGAAGATCTCGGTGATGGATCGCGGAGTGTTGCTTTCGGATGAGCTTATCATTGAGGTATTGAAAGACCGCCTTCCTCAGCTTCCCTACGAACCCGGGATCATCTTTGATGGCGTCCCGCGCCGGATCGGGCAGGGACAATTTTTACTGGAATACGTAAGGGAGCATGGGATGGATAAGATGGCGACGCTTTTTATCAATGTATCGCGCGAGGAATGTGTCAAACGCCTTATGGTGCGCGCCAAGCACGAGGGACGGGTGGATGACACTCCGGAAGCGATGGCGCAGCGTTTCCGCGATTATGATGAAGCGATAACGCCCGTGATGGATTATTTGAAAGAACACACGACCTTTGTGGCGATCGATGGCATGCCGACGCCGGATGAGATCGCGGCGAATATCAACAAGGCGCTTGGCATCGAGTAGTATAGAAAAAACAATGGAATCCGCACGGGAAAAAAAGCCTTTTAACCTTATCCTCCTCGGCGATCCCGCTTCGGGCAAAGGGACGCAAGCGGCGCGCCTGGCGAAGAAATATCACTTCTACAACCTTGATATGGGACACGAGGTGCGGAAACCCGCGGCACGCGCGCGGTTCGATTATGCGAAGACGACGGCGATCGGGCATCTGACGCCAACGGCAGTGGTGCGTGGCATATTCAAGCGCGTGATCGCGTCGGTGCCGGCAAGGAAGGGAATCCTCTTCAATGGCACGCCAAAGATGATCAACGAAGCGAAACTCGTCGCCCGTGAGCTCGCCCGCGCGAAGCGTTGCGACCCGCTCGTCATCTATCTCACAATACCGACCGGCGAGATGGTGAAACGTTTAGGGAAGCGCGGACGCGATGACGACAATATGCGTGCCCTTCGTAACCGGCAGAAATATTATAAAAAACAGATCACGCGCGTAGTCGCTTTTTTCGGTGAGCGGTACGCGGTGAAGAAAATATCAGGGATGGGTACCGAGGCCGAAGTGGCAAAAAAAATAGAGGCAGTGATCAAAAAATATGGAACTACGAACCCCACAAGAAATTAATATCATGGCGGAAGGCGGGCGTCGCCTTGGCGCCGTGTTGGAACGCCTACGCGCCGAGGTGAAGCCGGGCGTGACGACCCTTGCGCTGGATGAGGTTGCGAGGAAGATCATCGTGGACGGCGGTGATATTCCCGCATTTCTCAACTACCGCCCCGCAGGCGCGCGACGCGCGTATCCCTACACGCTGTGCAGTTCGGTGAATAACGTGGTGGTACACGGTCAGCCTTCCGCGTACGCATTGCGCGAAGGCGATATCATCAAGCTTGATCTTGGGTTGAAGCACGAAGGATTTTACCTCGACGCCGCGATCACGGTCGGCGTGGGACGCGTGAGCGCGGAGGCAAAGAAATTGATGGCCGTCACGGAAGAATCGCTGTATGCGGGCATAAAGGAGGCAAAGCCGGGTCATACGCTTGGCGATGTCGGCTATGCTATTGAGCGCGTGGCCCGCAAGAACAAATTTTCCGTTGCGGACGGCCTGACCGGACACGGCATCGGTCATGCGCTCCATGAGGAACCGACGGTGTTCAATTACGGTGATCGTGGAACAGGCATGAAGCTTTTACCCGGCATGGTGATTGCGATCGAGCCAATGTTCGCGATTGGCGGCGGCGAGATCGTGCAACTCAAGGACGAAGGTTATGGCACCGCCGACCGCACGTGGGCGGCGCACTTTGAGCACACGGTGGCGATCACGGATATGGGTCCGATGATACTCACCAAGGCGTGATATAATATTTGCAATGGCGCAGCCCTATTTATCAATCATCATTCCCGCGTACAACGAGGCGGAGCGGATTCCCGCGACGCTTGTTGATATGGACAAGCGTTTGAGCGCTGTTGATTATTCGTACGAGATCCTGGTAGTGAACGATGGATCGAGCGACAACACCGCATCGGTGGTTAAGGGGATGGCAAAGATGGTGAAGAACCTCAAGCTGATCGACCTCAAAGATAATGCTGGGAAAGGAGGCGCGGTGAAACAAGGGATGCTGGTCGCCGCCGGGAGGATTCGGCTTTTTATGGATGCGGACAATTCGACCTCCGTCGACCAATTCGAGAAGATGATCCCGCTTTTTAAAGAAGGGTACGGCGTGGTGATCGGTTCGCGCTCCATCCAGGGTGCAACGCTTGACCCGCCGGAACCGCTCTATCGGCAGATCATCGGGAAGACGCTCAACCTGTTCATTCAGATATTGTTGCTTCCGGGTATTTGGGACACGCAGTGCGGTTTCAAGGCTTATACCGACGAGGCAGCGGAGAAGATCTTCATGAAATCGCGGACGACGGGGTGGGGTTTTGATGTGGAAACACTGGCATTGGCCATCCGGCTGGGGTACCGGGTAAAGGAAGTGCCGGTACGTTGGGTGAACGATACCCGGTCCCATGTGAAGTTTTCGGGAGGGTTGCAATTTTTGGCAGAAACGTGTACAATTCGTTGGAGGTTGTGGAGGGATGATTATCACCTAAAGCATTAGAATCTCATATAATATAAGCAATTAACACCAAATAACCGCTATTTATAGCGGCTATTATTAACTAATGACCAAGCAATATTTGTCGAAAGAGCGTTTGGAGGAGTTCAAGGCGGAGCTGGAACTGTTGAAGAACACCCGGCGTAATGAGGTTGCCCAGCGCCTCAAGCAGGCAAAAGAGTACGGTGACCTTTCCGAAAATTCCGAATACGCGGAGGCGCGTGATGAACAGGCAAACGTAGAGACGCGCATTTTTGAGTTGGAAGACCTTTTGAAGGACGCAGTTGTTCTTGAGAAAACGGAAGGCAATGGCGCGGTGCAGGTTGGTTCTGTGATCACCATAAAGAAAGGAGAGAAAACATCTGTGTACACGATTGTCGGAAAATATGAGGCGAAGCCGGAAGAAGGAAGGATTTCCGACGAGTCTCCGTTGGGCAAAGCTTTTTTAAAGCATAAAGTAGGGGATAAAATTCCGGTCACAACGCCTGCCGGCGTCATGACGTATGAGATTTTGAAGATTGAATAGCACGCGCTATCATTAGGGGATGCCTATGATAGACGAGATCATCCAGGAGCGGCGGAAGAAGCTGGACGCCATTAAGGCGGCCGGCATTGATCCGTATCCGGCGCGGGTAAAGCGCTCGTTCGCGATTGAGCACGCGCTTACGAAGTTTGAGGATCTCGCCGCGTCCGGCGAGAAGATGTCGCTTACGGGCCGCCTGCGAAGTTTACGTGATCAAGGCAAGATCATCTTCGCGGACATCGAGGACGAATCGGGGCAGATTCAGGTGGTGTTAAAAGAGGACATGCTGAGTGACCTCGCTTTTTGGCGTTCGGTGCTCGACATGGGAGATTTTATTTCCGTTACCGGGCCGTTGTTCGCCACCAAGCGCGGCGAGAAGAGTCTGGAGGCGCATGAGCTTCAACTCGCGTCAAAAAGCCTCTTACCGTTGCCGGATAAGTGGGAAGGATTACAAGACGACGATATTCGTTTCCGCAAACGATATCTCGACCTCATCGCGGGCGACAATCTTCGCGAACTTTTCAAAAAAAAGACTATTTTCTGGGAAACGTTTCGTAATGTCTTGAAGCATGAAGGATTTTTGGAGGTGGAGACGCCGGTGCTGGAGAATATTCCCGGTGGCGCCGAAGCGGAGCCGTTCCGCACGCATCACAATGCGCTTGACGAGGATTTTTATCTGCGCATCTCGCTCGAGCTGCCGCTCAAACGCCTTCTCGTTGGCGGATTCGATAAAGTATTCGAGATCGGGCGTATTTTCCGTAACGAGGGCATCGATCGCGAGCATCTTCAGGACTACACCCAGCTCGAATTCTACTGGGCATACGCGGATTACACGGACGTGATGAAGCTGACGGAGAAAACGTATAAAGAGGTGATCGAGAAAACGTGCGGAGGCCTCGTCACGGAATTCGGCGGACAGAAGATCGATTGGTCGGGCAAGTGGCCAACCGTGGACTATGTGGAGGCGTTCAAGGTGGCTAATGACAATCTCGATCCGATCGAGGCGAGTCACGCGGAGCTTGTAAAGAAAGCGAAGGATCTCAAACTTGAGGTGGATAAAGGCGCCGGCAAGGGTCGCTTGATCGATTTGATATATAAGAAGACCGTGCGGCCGACACTCATCCAGCCATGTTTCTTGATCAATCCGCCCGTGGAGATCGAACCGCTCGCCAAGCGGCATCCGGAGAATCCGGCGGTCGTGGAGCGGTTCCAGGTCGTTGCGTGTGGCACGGAACTCGGCAAAGGGTTTTCCGAGCTCAACGATCCGGACGATCAACGTGCGCGCTTTGACGAGCAGATGAAGCTTCGCGCGGCAGGGGATGCGGAGGCCCAGCACTTGGACGAAGACTTCTTGGAGGCGTTGCAGTACGGCATGCCCCCGGCCGGCGGATTCGGCATCTCCGAGCGCTTGTTCGCGGTGCTTATGGATAAGCCGGTGCGGGAGACAGTGTTCTTCCCGTTGATGCGGGCGAAGAAATAAAAAAACCGCATTTATTGACATAGTCTGATTTTTGTTATAAATTACAGCCAGCAAGAGAAAGGACTAATCGATGGTTATTGAGTTTTTGAACTCGGTCCGCGGCGACAAACCGATGTATCTGGAAGACGGTGATTTGGACCAACGCAAGAAGATCGGTCCGATGATGATGCAACTACTCAAAGAAGGGCAGGCCATCTTCCTTATTCAGGAAGATAATACGCGTCGCATTACCGGATATGATGAAGCCAGCAACCAGTGGCAGGTTTTGTCCGATCCGCAACTGCGACCCGAACGAGCACGTGAACCCGCAAACGCCGACCAACCCCGCACACGCGGTGGGCGATTAACCCGTGAGTATGTACCCGCATACGGCACCAGAGTTACCGCCGTAGGCAGAAGCGCCGGAGGATAGTGATATGGCAGAGGCACAAGCAATGCGTTTCTGGTCTTATTGCGATGAACTTGTTGAACGCTTGGGTATTCACTGTGGCTTACCCCAAGGAATCGGAGAAAATCATATCACCACAACATACGAACCACTCGCTCAACTTCTTAAGGATTTAAATCCAAAAAGAGGAGAAGAAGAGAAGTTGGAATCGGTGGTTGATTCAGCCGGAAGTGAGTGGAAGCTCGGAAATCATTGGAGGGTCTCCCGTCAGTGGAGGGGACATTTCGGCCGAGCCATAATTCTTAAGCGTTATGAGGGCGAGAAATTGAAATGTCGATTGGCATTCTTGCCCAAGCAACCCTCCCACCTGCGACTCGATATGATCATGGGTACTCTCGCCTGTCGCACAACTTACGCTCTCGGAGAATCAGAAAAGCAAGCACAGAAACGCCTATTCAGAGAACTCGACGAAAGGCAGCGAAACCAATACATCACTTCCGATAGTTTCGCCGAAACGGGGCGTAGCGGGGTTATGTATGTCATTCGCAAGAGCCGGCCGACGATTGCCATCAGGAAGGAGTTAGACGGCGGAGGTGCGGCGCTGTGTACTCTCTGTCTCCACCCGGTTGCGTATTACACGGCAACATGGGCTGGTGTTCTGCCGCCATCCGACGAAGCACTCACCCATCTGCTGATGATCCGGCAAAGCGAACATTTCTACTGGCGCAAGGCCAACCAGATTCCACTGGACGAAGAAACTAGTGGCGTCTAAGGGATGGACAATTGCGAAATCTAACGGCGACCTACTTCACGGGTCGCCATTTTTTATCGCATACTATTCCAATTTCTTCGCGTTCTCGCAGAGCAATTTCGTTTCGCCGTCGCGGTGAGAGACGCGTGCGTCTACGATGACGCAGGCGTTCTCCACCCATGCGGCGCTGGTCTTTTCAAGTACGCTGTTGAATACCACCACCTCGATGGACTGGCCTGAGGCGTTGTCTTCGATGGTGGCGAAGATCATCGGCTGGCCGCTCTTGGTGAATATCTTTTTGACCTTAGAAACGAGGCCGGCGGTGCGGTATATTTTCTTCTCGTCGGTGATCGCCGCGATCTCGCTGATCGGCTTGCACTTAAAGTGTTCTATTTGGGATGCGAAGTTCGTCATCGGGTGCGCGGAGATGAAGAAGCCGATGAGCTCCTTTTCCCAGATAAGTTTCTCGCCGCTCGTGGCGGGTGCGGTGGGTTTGAGCTTGAGCGTGATTGTCGGCGCCGCCATGGATGAACCAAAGAGCGAATTTGCCTGGTTCGCACCGCCGCGCTTGAGCGCGTTCACGAAGCGCAGGATCTCTTCCATATTCTCCAGAATTTGTTTGCGCTCAACGTTGAAGGAATCAAATGCGCCGCTTTTCGCCAAGCTTTCGATAGATTTCTTATTGAGATCTTTGTGCTGGATGCGACTGAGGAAGTTCTCAAAGCTCTCGAACGGGCCGCCGCGGGCGCGCTCTTCTATTATCGCGCGGGTTACCTCCGATCCGACGTTCTTGATGGCAAGCAGTCCGAAGCGGATCTTTGGCCCTTCCGGCGTGAAATTGATGAAGCTACGGTTGACGTCCGGTGGCAATATTTCCACACCCGCGGCCTTGGCCTCCTGAATAAGGAACGAGATTCGCTCGATGTCGTTCATTTCCGAGTTGAGCACTGCGGCGGTGAACTCTTCCGGATAGTTGGCCTTCAGGTATGCTGTTTGATATCCGATCATGGCATAACACGCAGCATGGGATTTATTGAACCCGTAACGGGCGAATGCGGGGAAAAGTTCCCAGATCTCCGCGGCGATCTTTGCCGGAATGCCATTCTTTATCATGCCGCTGGTCAGTTTTTGCTTCTGCTCATCAAGCAGGGATTTGATCTTCTTGCCGATGGCTTTGCGGAGCGTGTCGGCTTCGGGAAGTGTGTAGCCCGCAAGGTCGCGGGCGATCTGCATCATCTGTTCCTGATAGACACCGATGCCATAGGTGGTGCCGAGGATCGGTTCAAGCTTGGGATGGAGATAGGTGATCTTTTCCTGGCCGTGTTTGCGCTTGATGAATGACGGGATGTTTTCCATCGGTCCCGGACGAAAGAGCGCGACGAGCGCGATGAGATCCTCCAGGTGCGTCGGTTTGATCTCTTTCATGTAGCGCCGCATGCCACTCGATTCGAACTGGAACACGCCGGTGGTGTCGCCCTTTTGCAAGAGCTCATATGTTTTCTTGTCGTCCAGCGGGATCTTCGAGATGTCCACCGTCACGTCATGGAGCTCTTTGATAAGCCGCAACGCGTCCTCAATGATAGTGAGGTTCTTGAGCCCGAGGAAGTCGATTTTAAGCAAGCCGAGATCTTCGACGACGTGCATGTCGAATTGGGTGATAATAATATCTTCCTCGCCCGGCGCAAACTGCAGCGGCGCCCGCTCCATGAGCGGATCCTTCGCGATCACGGTGCCGCACGCATGCACCGATGCGTGCCGTGCGACGCCTTCCAGGTGTCGCGCCGTATCAATAAGTTTTTTCGCTTCGGGGTTGGTGTCATAGAGCGTCTTCAACTCCTGCACTTTTTTGAGGCATTCATCGAGCCAGCCCTCTTTCATTCCTTGTGTTGGATTGAAAGGAATGAGCTTTGCGATCTGATCGCAGAACGCGTACGAATATCCCATCGCCCGGCCGGCGTCGCGGATAGCGGCTCGCGCTGCCATCGTTCCAAACGTGATGATACGCGCCACGTGATCCTCGCCGTATTTCTGGCGCGCGTATGCGAGCACTTCTTCGCGTCGGCTGTCCGCGAAGTCGATGTCGATATCAGGCATGGAAATACGTTCCGGGTTCAAAAACCGCTCAAAGAGCAGTCCGTAAGCGAGAGGATCGATGTCGGTGATATCGAGCACGTATGAGACGATACTGCCCGCGGCAGAGCCGCGACCCGGTCCCACGGCGATGCCATGTACCTTCGCCCAGTGGATAAGGTCTTGCACGATAAGGAAATAATCGGCAAAACCGGTCTTTTCGATGACGCCGATCTCGTATTCCAGGCGATCATGCATTTCTTTTGTCTGCGTCTCCGGCGGATATTTTCCCGGAAGTCGTTCCATGACGAGGTCGCGCATATAGGCGTTGGCGGTCTTGCCGTCCGGCTTTGGGAATTCGGGCAGGAGATAGGTGCCATGACCGTACGGCGGGATGAGCTCGAGTTCTATATTGCAACGCTCCGCGATCTCGTGCGTTCGCGCGACCGCTTCCGGGCCGCCCGGAATGTCCGCAAATTTCTTTGCCATGTCCTCCGGTGAGAGGATCGAAAAGTCGTCCGACTTCATGGTCATGCGATCGTCGTCGGTTAGCTTGTTGCCCGTCTGCACCGCAAGGAGCACATCATGATATTCCGCATCCTCGGAGTGGGTATAATGGCTGTCCTGCGTGGCAACGAACGGGATGCCGGTCTCTTGTGAGAGTTTTACCAAAAGTGGCTCAATCTTTTCCGACTCAGGAATGCCGGGGTGTTTCTGTATCTCAAGGAAATAATTTCCTTTGCCGAATATTTCCTCGTGTTCCAGTGCAACCCGTTTGGCTTCTTCGTACTGTCCCGCGGTGAGTGCGCGGGCAACTTCACCGCCGAGGCATGCCGAGAGGGCAATGAGCCCTTCGTGGTGTTCGCGCAGAAGATCTTTATCCATGCGCGGTTTGTAATAGAACCCTTCAAGGTGGGCCTTGGAAACAAGCTTGATAAGATTCTTCCATCCGGTCTGATTTTCTACGAGGAGCACAAGGTGGTAATACCGTTCGCCGTTCTCTTTGGAGAAGCGGTCGCGCGGGGCGATATAGGCCTCGACGCCGAGGATCGGCTTGATGCCGTGTTTTCTTGCGAGTTTATAAAATTCGACGGCTCCATAAAGGACGCCGTGGTCGGTGAGCGCGATCGAGTCCATTCCCGTCTCCTTGGCGCGCGCCACCATCTCATTGACCTTGGTGAGTCCGTCGAGCAGGGAATAGTGCGAATGCGTATGTAAATGGGTGAATTTGGGCGTTTCCATTGTTCGTGTGTTAGCCCTCGCAAGCGAGGATGCAGAACATTAAATCTATGTAAAAACTTCCCATCTATTTTACTAAAAAAGGATCAAAAAAAACAGCCCCGCCGCCGCGCCATCCAGGATTTGACAATCTATATATATTTTGTTATAGTCTTTCCGGGTCCGAGCTGCGCCTTCGCAGCTCTCTATTCTCCCGAATACAGAAAAGGACCCGCGCCAGGTTGACCGGAATGGATTTGCCTTCCTATCCGGATCCAACCTGGCGATAACTTTTTTAATCCGTTATATTTAATGGCGCGCGCCACCTTAGCTCAGTTGGTAGAGCAACGCTTTTGTAAAGCGAAGGTCCCCGGTCCGAATCCGGGAGGTGGCTCAAGTGATATACTAAGAACATGATCCTCCAGGTCGGCGTCAAAATATTCCTCAAAAATCAGGACGGCAAATATCTTCTGATGCGCCGCTCACCGGAAAAATATCCGGGAGTGAAGGGAGAGTGGGATATTCCGGGTGGCAGGATCAATCCCGGGTCATTGTTGATAGATAACTTGCGGCGCGAGGTGAGGGAAGAGACTCAACTTGAAATTATTTCGGAGCCAAAACTTATTTACGCACAAGACATCATTCCCAACGAGGAAAAACATGTCGTGAGGCTTTCTTATATAGGGGAAACAAAAGGGGAGCCGATCCTTGATACCTCCGAGAACGTGGAATATCAATGGATCTCTTTTGAAGAATTAAAGCGGCATGAAAATGTGGATATTTATGTGAAGGAGCTCATCAACGGAGGTCATTTGAATCAGGCGTAACTTTAAGGTATATTAGAGCGGATGCCGTTGTAGCTCAGCTGGTAGAGCAACTCCATGGTAAGGAGTAGGTCGCCGGTTCAATTCCGGCCAACGGCTCCAAAAGATATGTTCTGATAAGAGACGGCGTTCCGGCCTGGTGGCCGGCCGCCTTCGCGGCTCCGCGACACTCTTATGAGAGCATATCTTTTGGAGCTTAATATTAGATATTAAAAAACAGTCAGAATGGCTCAGTTGAAAAAATCCCCGCATCGTCATGACGATGCGGGGATTGTGTTAGTGATGTATGAGCGGCAAGATCGCTTGGAGTACGGCCGCAACGAGTGACAGCCAGAAGAAGAGCGTGCTCATTGATGGGTTTAATGGCTTAATTTATATGATAAAATCACGACCTTTAGTCTGTTGATTTGGGTGGAGTGTACCAAAAGGCCGATTAAAACTATCTTAAATGTGCGGCGAAAGGCCATTGCGTTTTTAAACGGAATGTAGTATCATCTTTCCCATGGCCAAGATAAAGCATGCCGACAGGCTTATTACGATGCGCTGCAGCGTCTGCAAGCGGCGTAATTATTACACCAATAAAAATAAGAAATTGGTTGAGCGGAAAATCGAACTGCAAAAATTCTGTGACTGGTGCCGCGTAAAAACGCTGCACAAAGAGGCAAGAATTACCGGAAAATAATCGATCACGGAAAATGCGCTTGCCTCCAACGGGGCAGGCGCATTTTTGTAATCTGTATTATTATTGAGAGGAAGAAAAGGGAGCTTAGTTAAGTGGTATAACTTCGGTCTCCAAAACCGATGTCGGAGGTCCGATTCCTCCAGCTCCCGCAGTAAGGTTGCAAATGAGGTAATTCTTGCTACAATAATATCCGACATGGCACTTGCATATACCGATCTAACCAAGGGCGTTTTGTTCATCATGGACGGCTCGCCGTACGAGGTCATCGAGACCCATTTTTTGCGCATGCAGCAACGCAAGGCCGTTGTGCAGACCAAAATCCGCAATCTCATCACGGGCAAGCTTTTGGACCGCAACTTCCAGGCGAGCGATTCGTTTGAAGAGGCGGAGATCGAGCGAAAGCATGCGATTTTCATTTACGAGAGCAAGGGACAGTATTGGTTCCACGCGGAAAATAACCCAAAAGAACGTTTTGCGCTCGAGGCAGATGTTGCCGGCGAACAGGCAAAGTTTTTAAAGCCGAATACGCGCGTGCAGACGATGGTGTTCAAGGAAAAGGTGATCCAGGTAGAGATCCCGGTCAAGATGGAATTCAAAGTGGTGGAAGCGCCGCCGTCGCTCAAGGGCAATACCGCGCAGGGCGGCAACAAAGTTGCGACGATTGAAGGAGGCGCAAAGATATCAGTGCCACTCTTCATCAATGAAGGCGATATGATCCGGGTGAACACACAGACGGGGGATTACGTGGAGCGGGTGTAAATTATGCGGAAGAAAACGGTTTTTGTTGGCATGTCGGGTGGGGTGGACAGCTCCGTCACGGCGCATTTGCTTAAAGAACAGGGCTATGACGTCGTGGGCGTGTTTATGAAGTGCTATAACATCGACGGCTGTGCCGAAACCGATGCCGAGGACGCGCGCCGCGTGGCGGAGCATATAGGCATCCCGTTCTATGTGTGGGATTTTGAGCAGGAATACAAAGATCGCGTGGTGCAGTACATGATAGAGGGTTATCGCGCAGGGATCACGCCGAACCCGGACGTGATGTGCAATCGCGAGATCAAATTCGGATTGTTTCTGGAAAAGGCGCTCGCGAGCGGCGCGGACTATGTGGCGACCGGGCACTACGTAAAGATAGAACAATCCGTGGACGGCGTTTTTAAATTATTCGAAGCGGCGGATTCCAACAAGGACCAGTCATATTTTTTGTGGACGCTTAGCCAAAAGCAACTTGCGCGCTGTCTTTTCCCGATTGGTGGGATCAAAAAACCAGAGGTGCGGGAGATCGCGCGCCGCGCTGGATTACCCACCGCGGAAAAGAAGGATTCGCAGGGTATCTGCTTTCTTGGAAAATTTTCACTCGACGACTTCCTTAAGCAATATATTCCGGAGCATCGCGGCGTACTCATGACGACGGCTGGCGAGAAGATCGGCGAGCACTCCGGTGCGGAGTTCTATACCATCGGCCAGCGGCATATTGATGCCGCCTTCGTCTTTCCGAAGACCGGTGTCGTGGGCGCGGCGCGCAAGCCGTTCTATGTGGCCTCAAAAGATGCAGCAACGAACACGGTGGTGCTCGCGGAGGGGAGCGACGATCCGGCCTTGCATCGCGACGAAGTTGAATTGACCCAGGTGAATATCGTTTCGGGTGTGGCGCTTGGAACTCCATCATTGTCTGTTCGCGCGCGTGTGCGCTATCGTCAACCGCTTTCCGAGGCGATACTTTCAAAACTTGAAACCGGCAATTATAAGCTGGTGTTCGCCTCGCCACAGAAATTTGTGGCCCAGGGTCAGTCGGCAGTGTTCTATTCCTCGGACGGTGAAATGCTCGGCGGCGGCATTATTTTATAGGATATTAAATTTTCATTAAAAGTTTTTTGACCTGGCCATGTGGTGCACGCTACCATGTTCACCAAAGGTCATTTTAATTAATTTTAATAAAACATGTTTATAGAAACTTGTGATGTGTGCGGGAAGACGGTTTCATGGAAGGATCGCATAAGAGTTTCATATCCTGCGGTATTCTCGCAATATGAGTTTTGCGAGGAGTGCGGCGCGATGTTTGTGGAGTTTTTAAAGGAAAAACGCCTTCTTAAGGAAGAAAAGCGTTTAATAAGATTTTAATCCGTGATAGGTATGATTGTTCCATGGAACAATCAGAAAGAGAGGAATTGATCCGGCAATTCGAGCTTATCGTCCACCGGGAGGTCGCTCCCGTGCTCGATATTCTCATGGACTACTTGGATATCCGATTCGACGAGATGGATGAGCGGTTTCTGTTCGTGTTCGGCGGGATCAACCAACTGATCGAGAGGCTTGGCGAGGCTTTGGATTCGCGCAATCCCGCCGAATGACCGTGCTGTGCTATTATTAGGGGATGAAAAAGGATGAGCTTCAATCGATTGCCCATTTCATCTATGAAGCGGGTATTTTGGCAAAGACGCCGCGCTCCGGCTTGTGGTTTCTGGGGACCGGTTCGCAGTCAGTGGCTGAACATCTTCTCCGCACCACCTATATTGCTTACGCACTTTCCTATTTGACGCCGGAGGCCGACCGGGCGAAGGTCGTCTATATGAGCATCTTCCATGATTTTGCCGAAGGCCGGACGTCCGATCTGAACTACGTTCATCAGCGTTATGGACGCCTTGCGGAATCACAAGCGTTCAAAGACATCGCCCTCGATGTTCCTTTTGGAAAAGAGATGGGAGCGTTTTATGACGAAGAGCAGGCCAAGCAAACACTCGAATCGAAATTGGTGAAGGATGCGGACCAGCTTGAATGGCTTGCGACGCTGCGCGAGGAAGAGCTGAAGGGAAATGCAAAAGCGAAGGCATGGCAGAAGAGCGCGTACGAGCGACTGAAAACAAAGCAAGGAAAGGCCGTGGGAAAGTATCTTCTTTCCACCCACTCCGATGCCTGGTGGTTTGACACCAACGATCAATGGTTCGTTTCCCGTGATCCAAAGTTAGCACGAAAGAAGAGGCGGAATAGCAAAAAATAGACCCGTCAATGGGTCTTTTTTTTAACCCGAAGAGGTGTTAAAATTGCCGTATATGCGCCAATCTCAACTGTTCACGAAGACCGAGCGGAATGCCCCAAAAGATGAAGCGACCGTTAACGCCCAGCTGCTTTCACGGGCGGGCTTCGTGTCCAAATTGATGGCGGGGGTGTACAGCTATTTGCCGCTCGGGCTGCGCGTTTTGAACAAGATCGAGAATATCGTCCGGGAGGAAATGGACGCGGTCGGCGGCCAGGAGGTCTCCATGCCGATCATCCATCCTAAGAGCATCTGGGCGACGACGGGTGGTTGGGAAAAGATCGATGTGCTTTTTAAGATCGAGAGCCGGACGGAAAAAGAGTACGCCCTTGGGCAGAGCGAGGAAGAAGTGGTGACGCCGCTCGTAATGAAATATGTGAATACGTATAAAGATCTTCCGAAGGCGGTGTATCAGATCAATTGGAAGTTCCGAGACGAACTTCGCTCAAAATCGGGCCTCATGCGCGGGGTGGAATTTCTGATGAAGGATATGTACAGCTTTCACGAGACCCAGGAGGATTTCGAGCGATTTTATGCGGAGATGAAGAAGGCGTATCTGCGCGTCTTTTCACGCATGGGTCTGACGGCAAAGGTGACGGAGGCTTCCGGTGGCGCGTTCACGCAAAAAGTATCGTATGAATTCATGGTGCTTACCGACGCCGGTGAAGACGATATTTTATATTGCGACTCCTGCGATTTTTGCGTGAATGTGGAAATTGCAAAAGAAAAGGAAAGTGAAGTATGCACGCGCTGCGGCAAGGGGACGCTCGCAAAAGCGCGGGCGTCGGAGGTGGGCAATGTCTTTGATCTGGGGCAGAAGTTTGCCAAGGATTTCGACGTGACTTATGCGGATAAGGAGGGCAAACGACAGTATCCGATCATGGGCTGTTTTGGTATCGGTATCTCGCGGGCAATGGGCGTGATTGTGGAGAAATATAACGACGAGCGTGGCATTATCTGGCCGGATTCGGTCGCGCCGTTCGCGGTTCACGTGCTTGCGATTGCCGGCGCGGATGGTGAAAAGACCTACGATTCTTTACAAAAAGCGGGCATCCAAGTACTCTATGACGATAGGGAAATGTCCGCGGGCGAAAAATTTGCGGAGGCCGATCTTGTCGGTATTCCCTGGAGAATCGTGGTAAGTCCGAAACTTGGTGATCAGGTGGAGATCAAGAAAAGGACCGAAAAAGAGCCTCGTGTTGTGAGCATAAAAGAAGCTTTGGAAATCATTAAAAATAATTAATTTTAAGAATCAGCGGACATATCATGGCACTCTTCGATAATGTATTCAAAGACATCGGCATTGACCTCGGCACGGCAAACTCGCTCATCTATTTAAAGAACAAAGGTATCGTAGTGAACGAGCCGTCTGTTGCGGCGATCAACACCAAAACAAACCATGTCCTCGCGGTAGGCGATGAGGCAAAAAAAATGCTCGGGCGCGTGCCTCCACATATCAATGTCGTGCGTCCGCTCGTGAACGGCGTCATCTCCGACTTTGAGATGACGGAAGAGATGTTACGCCATCTGCTCAGCCGCCCGAAGGCAAGCCCGATCATGTCGTATCGCCGCGCGATCCTCGCGATCCCGAACAATCTCACCGAGGTGGAACGGAAATCCGTGGAGGATGCGGCATTGAACGCAGGCTGTTCAAAAGTGTATCTCGTGGAATCGCCGACGGCGGCCGCGCTCGGCGCCGGACTACCGATCATGACACCGACGGCGAGCATGATCATCGATATCGGCGGCGGCACCACGGACATCGCGGTGATCTCGCTCGGCGGCACCGTTGTCTCGCGTACGCTCAAGGTGGCGGGGGACAAATTCAATGAAGACATCATCCGCTATGTTCGCGACGAGTTTCATCTTGCGATCGGTGAACCGACGGCGGAGTTCGCAAAGATCGCGGTCGGCTCCGCGATTCCGCTCGACGAGCGCATGGAAGTGCCGATCCGCGGACGCGACTATTCGAGCGGCCTTCCGCGCGAGGTTGGCATGAAGAACAACCATGTCCGTATGGCGATCTCAAAGTCACTTCGCCAAATCATCGATTCGGTGCACGAGGTCATCGAAGAGACACCGCCGGAACTGGCGGGCGACGTTCTCCGGCAAGGCATCGTGCTTTGCGTAGGTGGTGCACTTTTGCGTGGGCTGGATGAATTACTCGAGAAGGAGACGGGCGTTACCGTGACCGTGGCCGACGATCCGTTAACATGTGTAGTTCGGGGATTGGGGCAGATGGTGGATGATTTTGATGCGCATCGCGAACTGCTCGATAACCCACTGAAGCCGCTCTATATCAATCTTTAATGAAACCGATCAGTAATGGGGCGAAAGCGCATATCAAATAGCCATTGGGTCTCCGGCGCGCTTATCGTCATTCTCGCACTGCTTATTTTTTTTGCACCTTCGTATGGATGGACGATCCGCGCGTGGCTGAGTCCGGCGCTCGGTAACGTCGGCGCGGGCGTCTCGCAGACGGATGCTCAGAATCTTGTGGCGGAGAATGATGCGCTCAAGGCTCAGCTCGCGACGTTGCAGGTGGTGGCATCGCAGTTGCCGACCTCAACGCCGAATACGATCCGCGCGATGATCTACTCCCGCTACCCGATGAACTTCAGGAATGAGTTGCTGGTGAGCGTCGGATCGAACGAGGGCGTCGCTACCGGCGCGGCGGTCACGTTCCAAGGGATGTTGCTTGGGGAGGTAAAAGCGGTCTTTCCCGAAACCTCATTGGTACAGACCATCTTCGACAACAGCCTTAAAATGCCGGTACGGATCGGTTCCGGCGGCGTGAACGGGCTTTTGCAGGGCGGTTCGGACCCGATCGTGGGATCCATCACGAGCAACGCGGCGGTTATGCCGGGAGACATCGTCTATTCCGCCGCCCCGGGTATCCCATACGCGGTGCCGGTCGCCCAGGTGGTCGCCACGAGTACTTCCGCGGACAGTCTCTTCGAGCAGGCGACCCTCAGTTTTCCGTACGACATCAATAATGTAGAAACAGTGTTCATAGCAAAATAAAATGCGACTCAGATCAATCCTTGCCATCCTCATCCTGCTCCTCGCGTGCGCGCTCCAATTCTGGTTCGCGTCGGCGGGGACATTCATCAATTTCATCCTCGCTACGCTCATCGTGTTCGCGTTCTATATCGATATCTGGGAATTGCTTGTATTCGTCCTCTTCGGGATATTCGTGGTCAATTGGCAGCCGGCGGTGAGCGCCGATATTTTCATATTCGGCATTATCCCGATCGCGGCATATGCGTTCCATAAGGTATTCGCGTGGTCGGTATGGGCGGCGGCGCCGGCCGCGATCGTCTGCGGATTTTTTCTGCTGTATCTCGCCATCGCGCCCGGAGCATTTTTGGCAAATGCGGAATTGTTTTCGATCGACGTGCTTGGCGGCCTGATATTCGGAGGCCTCGTATTCTTCGTCTTCGACCGGCT
>Ga0265340_10000626_pt1 | contig 19791 bp, 17 predicted proteins | sample 4CB225metaG_FD_202082 | JGI IMG/M metagenome (GOLD analysis project Ga0265340, IMG submission 202082) | Rhizosphere microbial communities from Carex aquatilis grown in University of Washington, Seatle, WA, United States - 4-CB2-25 metaG | ecosystem: Host-associated > Plants > Roots >...
AACCGGGCCGGCGTGCCTGATCACAGGGTTCGGGCGGATCAGCTGCTGATCAGCTAGTGATCAGAAGTTGAACTGGTCGATGTTCGACTTGTCGAAGACGGTCGGCGGGCCGAGCACGATCGACGGGCCGGTCGTGTCGTACGGCGCCAGGATGGTGTAGGAGCCGAGCGTTCCGCCGGTGAACTTGGACCCGGCGTCCAGAGTCGTCGCTCCCGAAGCCAGCGACGCCGCGGCGTACCCGGCCAGGTAGCCCAGGTCGCTCGGGTTCCACAGCTCGAACGACTGGAGGGTTCCGTCCTTGATGTAGGACTTCATCTGGGACGGCAGACCGAGCCCGGTCAGCTTCACCTTGGCCGCGACCGCCTTGTGCGTGGACAGGTACTGGGCGGCAGTCGAGATCCCGACCGTGGTCGGCGAGATGATGCCCTTCAGGTTGGGGTACGCCGACAGCAGGCCCTGCAGCACGGTCAGCGAGGTGGCCGGGTCGTCGTTTCCGTAAACGGTCGAAACCAGCTTCATGTTCGGGTATTTGGCGGCCAGCTGCGTCTTCATCGCGGCGATCCAGGCATTCTGGTTGGTGGCGCTCGCCGCCGCCGAGAGGATCGCGATCTCACCGGTGCTGTTGATCTGCTTGGCCAGCAGGTCGACCTCGGAGGTGCCGATCTGCTTGGTCTCGGCCTGGTTGATGAACAGGTGCGGCGGGTTGTTGGCGCAGGCGATGTCCGAGTCGAAGGAGACGATCTTGATGCCGGCCTTGTACGCCTGGTTCAGGGACGGGCACAGCGCCGAAGGGTCATTTCCGGCGATCACGATGGCGGCCGCCCGGGCCTGAATCGCCGCCTGGATGGACGGGATCTGCGCGGCCGCGGTGTCCGCGGTGCCACTGCTGACGACGACCTTGCCGCCGAGTTCGCTCAGGGCCTTGATCCCGCCCTTGTCGGCCAGGACCTCGTACGGGTTCTGGGTGTCCTTCGGGATGTAGTAGACCGTCATCCCCTTCTTGATCCCGGTTGAACTGGCCTTCGGGGTCCCGGTGGATGAGGATCCGCCACAGGCCGCCAGCACCGTGCCGATCAGCGCCATGGAGAGAGTGATCGTCATTTTGCGACGAACTGATCCGGTCTTCATCATGATGAGCCCTTCATTGGGTGTGGATGATGGAAAGAAAAATCAGGCTGACTGAACTGGCTGGATGGGCTGGGCCGGTTTGGCCGGCTGGGTGGCACGATCCCGGAGCCCGGCGATCACCAGTCCCATCCGGGGCAGGACGAGGCTGAGCAGCAGGAGCACACCGGTGATGATCTTCTGAACTTCGGCCTGGACACCCATCTGGGTCAGGGCCTGCAACAAGGTCCCGAACGTCACGGCCGACAGCACGACACCGATCACGGTGCCCCGGCCACCGAAGATGGATACCCCCCCGAACAGGACGACGGCCACCACATCCAGTTCCAGACCCAGGCCGGCGTCATAGCTGACGGACGAGTTCTTCAGCGCGAAGAGGATCCCGGCGAACGAGCAGACCACCCCGGAGAAGACGTAGAGGCTGAACTTGATCCGGTTGACCCGGATACCGGAGAACTTGGCCGCCTCCGGTTGCAGGCCGATCGCGATGATGGAGCGCCCCAGCGGCGTCGCATGCAGCACGATCCCGACGGTGAGCGCCATCACCAGGAAAATTCCCGCCGAGTAGGACAACTCGGTTCCGGAGATCGGGATCACGCCGATATTGGTCAGCGAGATCGGGAACCCGGTGACGATCTTGGGGGCGAGCAGGATCTCGGCGATTCCCCGGAAGAGAGTCAGCGAGCCGATGGTGACGGCGATGGAGGGCAACCCCAGACCGGCGACCAGGAACCCGTTGAGCGCTCCGCCCAGGGCTCCGACCACGAGAGCGGCCAGCATCGCCGGCCAGATCGACCAGCCGTTCTGGAACAGGTAGCCCATCACGGTTCCGGACAGGCCGAGCATGGAGGCGACCGACAGGTCCATCTCCCCGGTCATCACGATCAGCAGCAGGGGAAGCGCCATGATGGCGACCTCTCCCTCATTGACCCCGATGAAGAAGAAGTTCGATCCGTCCAGGAAGGTCGAGGAATTCGAGGCGCCCATCACCAGCACCCCGAGGAAGACCACCACCAGGGCGCTCTCCCACCGGAGCAGGCCGCGCCAGAGCGGAACCGCACTGGTATCCAAGCCGGTGTAGGTCTTCCCGGGTGGACTGGAGGCCGGCGGGGTCGGGATCGAGGTCGAAGTTTCAGACGTCATGATGCGCCCCTTCAGCGGATTGCAGGCTCTTCGCCACCCGCAAACTCAGCCAGCGGTCGAAAACGATGGCCAGCAGCAGCAAGCCACCGGCGATCGCCAGATTCCAGAACGGAGAGACCTTGGTGGCCACCAGCGCCTGGTCGATGGTGTTCAGCAGCACCGCACCGAGGGCCGCCCCGATCACCGTGCCGCTCCCACCGAAGATCGCAACCCCGCCGACGACCACCGCGGCGACAACGGTCAGCTCGTAGCCCTTGCCGCCGGTCACGTCGATCTGCGCATGCAGGGCCAGGAACAGCGCCCCGGCCAGTCCGGCCAGGCTGCCGCTGACCAGGAAAGCGGTGAAGACCCGCTTCGCGGCCGGGATGCCGGCCAGTTCCGCCGCCTCGGGGTTCGACCCGATCGCGTACAGATCACGGCTGGACCGGAACGAGCGCATGGCAAATCCAGCGCCGGCCACGATGACAATGACGATGATCGCCAGCCAGGGGACGCCGAGGAAGGTCGCGTAGCCGATCTTCTGGAAGGACTTCGGAATGAACTCCGGATCGATGGTGTGACCGTTGACGATCAGCCCGTCGGCGCCCCGGATGATGTAGAGCGTGGCCAGGGTGACGACCAGGCTGGGAACCTTGCTGACGGTCGTGATCAATCCGTTGACCGCCCCGACCGCCGCCCCGACCGCGATACCGAGGGCCAGGGCCAGCAGGACCGGGAAATTCGGGTTGTGCTTGAAGACCATTCCGACCAGGTACGCCGACAGCCCGACCACGGAACCCACGGACAGGTCCACGTTGTTGGTGATGATGACCAGCGTCTCGCCGACCCCGAGCAGCGCGATCAGGGCCGCTCCGGTGAGCAACTGCTGAACGCTGTTGGCGCTGGCGAAGTTGTGGTTCTTCAGCGTCGTCCCACCGAACACCAGCACGATCAGGATGAACAGGCTCAGCTCGCGAGCCCGCAGCAGGGAACTGCCCCGGGCCAGCAGTCGCGCCCGGCCCGGTGCCGGTGGCGCCAGCGCGCTCACGCGGCGGCCTCGGCGTTCAGCCCGGAGGCGGCCCGCATCACCGCGTCCTCGGTGGCTTCGGATCCGCTGAGGTCGGCCATCAGCTTGCCCTCATGCAGGACCAGCACCCGATCGGCCATCCCCAGCACTTCCGGCAGTTCGGAGGAGATCATCAGCACCGCCGTTCCGTCGGACACCAGATCATTCAGCAGACGATGCACCTCGGCCTTGGTCCCGATGTCGATGCCCCGGGTCGGCTCATCGATGATCAGCAGCGAGGGCTTGCGGGCCAGCCACTTTCCGAGGACGACCTTCTGCTGGTTACCTCCGGAGAGAGTCGAGACCGGGTTGCGGATCCGGCCGAACTTCATCTGCAGCCGTTCGGCCCAGGTCCGGGCCAGGCCCGTCTCTTCGGAACGCCGGATCAGACCGAACTTCTTCAGCCGGCCGAGCGAGGCGAGGGCGATGTTCTGATCGATGCCGAGATCCATCACCAGCCCCTGCTGCCGGCGGTCTTCGGGAACCAGGGCGACCCCGGCGGCCATCGCGGCCATCGGCGCGCCATTGGGCAACGGCTTGCCGTTGACCTTCACCGTTCCCGACGTCCAGCGATCGATGCCGAAGATCGCCCGGGCCACCTCGCTGCGCCCGGCTCCAACCAGCCCGGCCAGGGCCACGATCTCGCCCCGCCGCACGGTGACATTGATGTCGTCGAAAACCCCTTCCCGGCTGAGGTGCTCGACCTCCAGGACGACGTCCCCCGGGTCTGAGGTGCGCTCGGGATAGAGGCTTTCCAGATCGCGACCGACCATCGACCGAATGATGTCACTCACGGTGAGAGCCTCGATCGGATCGGTGCGCACGAACGACCCGTCCCGCATGATGGTCACCCGCTGACAGCAGGCGAAGACCTCTTCCAGGCGGTGGGAGATGAACAGCACCGCGGCTCCCTGGTTGCGCAAGGTGCGCATCACCTCGAAGAGCCGCTCCACCTCGACACCGGTCAGCGCCGCGGTGGGCTCGTCCATGACCAGAATGTTGGCCTTCAGCGAGAGGGCTTTAGCGATCTCCACGATCTGCTGGTCGGCCACCGACAGGCCCCGGGCCAGCCGGGCCGGGTCGAGCCGCACGCCGAGCCGGGCGAAAACCTCGGCCGCCGCGCCGTTCATCTGCGCCCGATCGATGACCCGGCCCCGGCCCAGCGGCTGACGCCCCATGAAGATGTTCTCGGCCACGGTGAGGTCCGGGAAGAGCGTCGGCTCCTGGTAGATGATGGACACCCCCGCCGCCCGGGAGGCATTCGGCCCGTGGAAGACGGCCGGCTCACCACCGACCAGCAGCGATCCGCCGTCCGGCTGATAGACCCCGGCAAGAATCTTCACCAGGGTCGATTTGCCCGCTCCGTTCTCACCGAGCAGGGCGTGCGCCTCCCCCGGGTACAGCGTCACGGAGGCATCCACCAGCGCATGCACAGCGCCAAAGCGTTTCGTGGCTTCGTGAAGTACAAGTAGAGGTGCAGCCGACGCTGGATCCACCATCTCACGTCCTTCGATCGTTGTGAAACCTTTCACTTTTCGGGATGTTACGCCCGTCACAATCGACCGTCAAGAGCCAATCATTGAGCAACTGACATCGCGAATCCGGTGCTAGGCCTGCTGTGGCGAGGATCTCGTTGAGCGCCCGGAAGCGGAAGGAGTGTTGATAGGATTCAATGATGCACGACAATCACGTGGAGGATCGATGACCGTTTCGGCCAGCGTCATCGACGTCGCCCGACAGGCGGGCGTCTCCATCGGAACCGTCTCGAACGTGCTCAACCGGCCCGATCGGGTCGCCCCGAGGACCCGGGCCCGGGTGCTCGCGGCCATCGACGAACTCGGGTACGTGCGCAACGAGGCGGCCCGCCAGTTGCGCGCGGGCCGCAGCCGCACCATCGGCTTGATCGTCCTGGACGTCGGCAACCCGTTCTTCACCGACATGGCGGCGGGGGTGGAGCAGGCCGCGGCCGAGTCCGACCTGTCGGTCATCCTGTGCAACAGCGGGGCCGATCCGGACCGCGAGGATCACTACCTGAGCCTGCTCCAGGAACAACGCTCCTACGGCATTCTGATCACACCCCAGGCGAAACAGAGCAGCCGGATCGCGCAGATCCGCCAGCACGGCACCCCGATCGTCTTCGTCGACCGGACCTCGGCCCGGCACCAGTGCTCGGTCTCGGTGGACGACCTGGTGGGGGGCGAACTGGCCACCGCCCACCTGCTCGCCCTGGGTCACCAGAAAATCATGTTCGTCGGTGGGCCGCTCACCATCCGCCAGGTCGGCGACCGTCTGGCCGGAGCCCGGGCGGCGGCCCGGAAGGCCGGGCTGGCGGAGAAGGCGATCCGGGTGATCGAGACGGCCGGTCTTGTGGTCGCGGCCGGCCGTCAGGCCGGCGCCGACATCGCCGGGATGAGTGCCGGTGACCGCCCGACCGCGGTTTTCTGCGCCAACGATCTGATCGCGCTCGGCCTGTTACAGGAAATGACCCGTCGTCACCTGCACGTACCCGGCGATCTGGCGATCGTGGGCTACGACGACATCGATTTCGCCGCGGCGGCGGCCGTGCCCCTGACCTCGGTGGCCCAGCCCCGAGCCCAGCTCGGCCGGGCCGCCACCGAGCTCCTGATCGAAGAGGTCGAGTCCCCGCAGGACCATCAGCACCGTCAGGTCATCTTCGACCCGAATCTGATCATCCGAGACTCCACCGTGGCCGGATCCCCCCCAAACCCCTCGTGATCATGCACAGATGCACGGCCAAAGCGTGCAAACGTGCATGATCACGAGAACGAGGCGTGCATGATCACGAGAACGAGGGTCAGGCGAGCGCGGGTTCCCCGGGCGCACCGGCCTCCGCCGGATCGGCCGGCTCGGTCGGCTGGAGTTTGACCGTGGTCCGCAGCGGAACCTCGGTGATGAAGATCGAAGCAACCAGGCTGACGACGGCGACCACGGCCGAGATCAGGAAGATCCGGGCCATCCCGTCGCCGTAGGCCGCCCGCACCACCTGGGCGATCGGTCCCGGCAGCGAGCTCACGTCCAGGCTGGTGCTGCTGCCATGGGCGGGAACGGGCACCCCGAGCTTGGTCAGGCCGGTGACGACCAGATCGGTGACGTGAGTGGAGAGGACGGCGCCGAGCACCGAAACACCGACCGCACCACCGAGTGTGCGGAAGAACGCGACCGTCGCGCTGGCCGCCCCGATCTCAGTGACGTCGACCGTGTTCTGGACGGCGAGCACCAGGTTCTGCATCGACATGCCCATGCCGATACCGGCCACCGCCATGTAGACACTGATCAGCACCAGCGAGGTGGTGTGGTCGATGCTGCCGAGCAGGCCGAAACCGATCACGACCAGCACCAGACCACTGACGATGTAGCGCTTGTACTTACCGGTCTCGCTGATCAGCCGGCCGGAGATCACCGATGACACCAGCACCCCGCCCATCAGCGGCATGCTCAGCAGACCGGACGCGGTCGGCGAATAACCTCGGGAGACCTGGAAGTACTGCCCCAGGAAGACCGTCGCGCCGTACATCGCGATCCCGATGGCGACGCTGCCGATCACGGACAGGTAAGTGGTCCGTTTGACGATGATCTTCGGCGGAACCACCGGCTCCTTGGCCCGGCGCTCCACGATCACGGCCAGCACGAGGCTGACCAGGCCACCGGCCAGGAAGGCGGCGCTCGGCCAGGACATCCAGTCGAAGTCGTTGCCCGCGAACGAGACCCAGATCAGGATGATGCTCACGCCGCCGGCGATCAGCGAGGCGCCGAGCCAGTCGATCGAGACCTTGCGCGGGTTGTGGGCCAGGTGCAGGGTCTTCTGGATCACCGTCAGGGCGATCACGGCCAGCGGCACACAGACGTAGAAGCACCAGCGCCAGCCCAGCCAGTGAGTGTCCACGATCACACCACCGATCAGCGGCCCGCTGACCGTGGACACGGCCATCACCGAGCCCATGTACCCGTTGTACCGGCCCCGCTGACGGGGCGGGATCATGGCCGCGAGAACGCTCTGCGACAGAGCGGTCAGACCGCCCATGCCGATCCCCTGCAGTACCCGGGCCGCGATCATCTCGCCGATGTTCTGGGAAGCCCCGCACGCGGCCGATCCGACCACGAAGGTCAGGATCGCCAGCTGTAGCAGCAGTTTCTTGTTCAGCAGGTCGGAGAGCTTGCCCCAGATCGGGGTGGCCGCGGTCATCGCCAGCAGGGACGAGGTGACCACCCAGGTGTACGAGCGCTGGGTACCGTGCAGGCTGGCGATGATCCTGGGCAGCGCGTTGCCGACGATGGTGGAGCTGAGCATCCCGACGAACAGCGCCGACAGGATGCCGAACAGAGCCTCGACAATCTGTCGGTGCGACATCTCCTCCTGGTGATCCTGTGGAGAGTGTGGAGTGTGCTGCGAAGGGACCGAGGCCCCTTTTCCCCGTGAGGCATCAAGGGTGGACGAACTCATGCAAGAACCTTTCTATCCGGGCTTTGGTGTGAATCCCCTTCTGAATGATCAATTTTCGTGAGGTCGGCCTCGAGTCGGCGCAACTGGAGCAGCAGGCTCTGGGCCGCTTCCTCGTCCCAGTCGCTCAGCGCCCGCTCGACCACCTGCAGTCGCCGGTCGCGCATTTCGATCAGCACCCGACTGCCCTCCGGGGTCACCTGGCTGAGCCAGGCCCGGCCGTCCTGCGGATCCGGACGGCGACTGATCATTCCCATCGCCTCGAGCAGGCTGAGCTGACGGCTGACCACGGAGGTGTCGAGCCCCATGTGCTCGGCCAGGGCACTACAGCGGATCTCTCCCACCGATTCGACGTAGCCCAGCATCATTGCCGAACCGAGCCGCAATCCCGGGAACGGTTCCCGGCCGGCGACCGTCTTGGCCGACCGGCCGAGTAGCTGGATCTGCCGGAACAGGTCGGTCACGGTTTGTTTGGAGACGGGCATCGTCGCCGCCCTCCCTTTCGTTGTGTAAGGCAACTATATTGATAACAGTTGCTCAAGGCAACTAGATTCCCTCGAATGCCCGATCCGGACCTCTCCGGCGCCGTTCGCCCTAGAGTTGCCGTGTGGCTGACGAGGACGAACCGGTGCCCGATGAGGACTCCTTGGTGGTGGTGGAACGTGAACTGGCGGTGCTGTTCCGCCGTGCTCGCGCGTTTTCGACCCTGCTGGCCCGGGAGTTCCACCCCGAGCTCGAGTCAGGCGCCTATGCGTTGCTGACCTGGCTGGACGACGTCGGATCGGCTCGCCAGACCGAGATGGCGGCGTTTTTCGGTGTCGGCAAACCCACCCTCTCCCGGCAGATCAACCTGCTGGAGCGGCTGAATCTGATCACCCGGACGGTCGACGACACCGATCGCCGCGCCCAGCGGCTGACCCTGACCCCGGACGGCTCGGCCCGGCTGCGGCGGGTCACCCGGGCCCGGCGGGAACGATTTCGGACCCTGCTCGATCCCTGGCCGAAGCAGGACATCCACACTCTCGGCACGCTGCTGGGCCGATTCAACCAGGTGATCGGCACGGCCGGGCCGGAGAACAGCACTGAAGCCGACGAGACTGAACCCAACGACGCCGAACCCAGCGACACCGACCACGCTTCCGATGCCGACGACACCACCGACCAGCCGAGGAGAAGCAGATGCCGGAATTCGACCAGCCACCGGAATTCGACGTGATCGTGATCGGGGCCGGTCCGGCGGGTGAGACCGCCGCCGGCCGGATCGCGGCCGGCGGCCTCCGGACGGCAGTCGTAGAGCGTGAGCTGGTCGGCGGGGAATGTTCCTACTGGGGCTGCATTCCGAGCAAGACCCTGCTACGGCCCGGCGACGTGCTCGCCGCGGCCCGACGGGTTCCGGGCGCCGCCGAGGCGGTGACCGGCACGATCGATGTCCAGGCGGCGCTGGCCCGGCGGGACTACATGACGTCGAACTGGGACGACACCGGCCAGTTGCCCTGGCTGGAGGAAAATCACATCACCCTGGTCCGGGGCACCGCCCGGCTGACCGGGGCCCTTGCCGTCGAGGTGACCGATGCCGCCGGCGGGGTGCGCCGGCTGCGGGCCGGGCAGGCGATCGTGCTGGCCACCGGCACCAGATCGGTCATCCCCCCGATCCCCGGGCTGGCCGAGGCCAAACCCTGGACCAATCGAGAGGTGACCGCCCTGAAAGACATTCCCCGCCGGCTGCTCGTGCTCGGGGGCGGCGCGGTCGGCGTCGAAATGGCGCAGGCGGTAAAGCGGCTCGGTGCCGACGAGGTGACCCTGGTCGAGGGCGCCGAGCGAGTTCTGGCCCGGGAAGAGCCGTTCGCCGGCGAAGAGGTCGAAAAGTCTTTTGCCGCCGAGGGAATCACGGTCCGGACCCGGACCCGGGTGATTTCGGTCCGGCGTGGCGATGACGGCGTCGTCCGCACCGGCCTGGACAACGGGGACGAGGTGACGGCCGACGAAATTCTGGTCGCGGTCGGGCGGCGGCCCGCCACCGACGATCTCGGGCTGGAGCAGGTGGGGCTCATCCCCGGCCGGCCGATCGAGGTCGACGACCGGCTGCGGGCCATCGGCGATTGGCTCTACGCGGTCGGGGACTGCAACGGGGTCGCTCTGCTCACCCACATGGGCAAGTATCAGGCCCGGATCGCCGCCGACGTGATCCTCGGCAAATCCATCACCGACCGCTCCAGCCGGGAGGCCGTCCCCCGGGTGACCTTCACCGATCCGCCGGTCTGTGCCGTCGGGCTGACCCAGGCCCAGGCCCGCGAACGGGGCCTGAACGTCCGGGTGGTGAGCTGTCCGACCGGCGACGTCGCCGGCGCCTACACCCAGGGCGAGGGGATCACCGGCACAAGTCAGTTGATTGTGGACGCCGACCGGGAAGTGATCGTGGGCGCCACCTTCACCGGACCCGGGACGGCCGAACTGCTGCACAGCGCCACCATCGCGATCGTCGCCAAAGTGCCGCTGAGCGACCTGGTCCACGCCGTCCCGTCGTTCCCGACGCTCAGCGAGGTCTGGCTCCGTCTCCTGGAGGCGTACTTCCCGGCTTGACCCGCCCGACCCGCCCCGCCCCGGCCCCTCCCGGCCCGATCTTCTTGGCTCGATCACCAACTGCGCCCACGAACAGGTCGGCATTTCAACACGTTCGTGGGCGCGATCGGTGATCAAGCCGAGATGGGACTGATCAGGCCAAGAGGTTGCTCGGCGGTGGGATCAGCGCTGGTAGCTACCGGCGCTCGAACTGCTGCTGCCGGTGCCCTGACGCGGGGTACGGGGGCGGCCGGCGGGACGGCCACCACCACGGTTCGCGGGGCCACCGGGCGAACGCCGCCGGACCTCGCCACCGCGACTGCTGCGCTCGGCCGGCGGCAACTGCTTGACCACGATCGGCTCGCCCGAAGCGGCCAGCTCCCGGACGACCTGGTGACCGGCGTAAACCTGGTCGGTGGTGGCCGTTACCGAGGCCTCCCGGTGCAGGCGGACGACGTCCCGGGTCTGGAACGGCTCGACGAACGACACCACGGTTCCGCGGGCCCCGGCTCGCGCCGTCCGACCCGAACGGTGCAGGTAGTCCTTGTGGTCGTTCGGCAGGTCGTAGTGCACGACCAGGTCGACATCGTCGACGTGGATCCCGCGGGCGGCGACATCGGTGGCGACCAGGACCCGGGGGTGCCCGGCCTGGAAGGCGTCGAGCGCCCGCTGCCGCTGGTTCTGGTTCAGGTTGCCGTGGATCGCGGCCGCGTCGGCCCCGGCCCGGGAAAGCTGCTTGGCCAGCCGGTCGGCGCCGTGCTTGGTCCGCACGAAGAACAGGGTGCGGGCCGGGCGGGCGGCGATCTCGCTGGCCACGGCCACCTTGTCCTCACCGCGGAGGGTGAAGACCTTGTGGTCCATGGCGGTCGCGGGGTCGGTGGTCTGGGCCACCGCATGGAAGGCCGGGTCGTTCAGGTAGTCGCGGACCAGCTTGTCCACACCGCCATCGAGGGTGGCCGAGAGCAGCAACCGCTGGATGCCGTTCGGGGTGGCGTCCAGAATCTGCCGGACGGCGGGCAGGAAGCCCAGGTCGGCCATGTGATCGGCCTCGTCGATCACGGTGACCTCGACGCTGCCGAGCTGGCAGGAATTGCGCTCCATCAGGTCGATCAGCCGGCCGGGGGTGGCCACGACGACGTCAACACCGCGGCGCAGCGCATCGATCTGACGGCTCATCGACAGTCCACCGACGACGGTGGTGACCCGCTGGTCCAGCGAATGCGCCAGCGGCAGCAGAGCGTCCGCCACCTGGCGGGCCAGTTCCCGGGTCGGGACCAGGATCAGCGCCCGGGGGGTGAGGGGCCGGCGGACGGTCGGGCTGGCGTGCAACCGGGCCAGCACCGGGATACCGAAGGCAAGGGTCTTGCCCGAGCCGGTCTGGGCCCGGCCGAGCACGTCGCGACCGGCCAGGGCATCGGGCAGGACCCGGGTCTGGATCGCGAAGGGCTGCTCCATACCGCGCCCGATCAGGGCGTTGACGAGCGGACGGGGCAGATCGAACTCGACGAACGGCCGCGCCGGCGGAGCCGGTGACTCGGCGGCAGCGGTCAGGGCCATTTCCAGCGGGCTGGGGCCGGCCGGTGGACGGGACGACGATCCGGAACGCCGAGGTCCACCATTCGGGCGCCCGCTGGACGGGCGAGGACGACGGGGAGCGGACGTGCGGGTGCGACCAGACATCTGTGGCATTAAGGCTATAACTCCATCGGTGGCGCGAGAGGCCGCGTCGTTCGGAGACGTCGGCTCAGCCCCGAAGGGCGAGCATGACCGGAGGCTCCGAAGTACCAGGTGGCATCAACGGCGTTCCTAGGAAGGACCCAACATCATTGGAAGGACCCAACGAGGCACCAATGCCTGGGGGAGCGACTCACTACGTGCGACCACGCGGGCGGCTCGCCCGCGAGAGAGACGACACGTTTCTGCGCCGTCAGTGACCTCAGCGTAGCAGTGCCTCGGTTTCTTCCCACCCGGAACGGCGATCTTCAGCCCGGTGTACTCACTCCCAGCACCCGGTCCAGGTAGTCGTTCCCGAACCGGCCGTCGGGGTCGAGCCGATTCCGCAGTTCGATGAAGGTCCCCAGGTCAGGGTAGAGCTTGAGCAACGCTTCCCGGTCGAGCCCATGCATTTTGCCCCAGTGCGGGCGGCCCTCGTAGTCGGCCATGATCCGCTCCACGGCGGTGAAGTAGGGCCGCTGATCAACCCCGATCGGCGAGTGCACCGCGACGTAGGCGCTGTCGCGGCCCTGCGCGGTCGAGAGCGCGATGTCATCGGCCGCCGCTACCCGAACCTCGATCGGAAAGCCCAAGGACCAGCCCGCGGCCTCGATGGTCCGGCGGATCGCCGTGACCACCTCGACCGCGGCGGCGCGGGGAACGGCGTATTCCATTTCCAGGAACCGCACCCGCCGGGACGAGACGAATACCCGGTAGGAACGATCCGTGTAACGGCGCGTTCCGAGCGCCCGGGTGGAGAACCGGTTGACCGGCGGAACCACCGCAGGCAACAGTCGCCCCAAAGCGACCGTCGCACTGAAGACAGTGTTGGAGAGAAACTCGTCGTCCCACCAACCCCGCCAGCCGGGCAGCGGGTCGAGCCCAGCGGTCAGCGGCAACCGGGTATTGCGTTTGGTCAAGGTCGAATCGGTGTGCGGGAACCAGTAGAACTCGAAATGATCGGTGCCGTCCGCGAGCTCGTCGAACCGGTCCAGCGTCTGCGCCCACGGCAGCAGCGATTCCTCGGCCCGGAGCGCGAAGGCGGGCTCGGCCTGCAGGGTGAGTGCGGACACCACCCCGAGCGCGCCCAGGTTGATCCGGGCCGGTCCGAAGATCTCGGGGTTCTCGGTGGCCGAGCAGGGCATCACCGTGCCGTCCGCAAGCACCAGTTCCAGCCCGCGCAACTGGGTGGCCAGGCCGCCGAAGCGGGCGCCGGTGCCGTGCGTCCCGGTCGCCAGGGCCCCGGCCACGGTCTGCTGATCGATGTCACCGAGGTTGGTCAGGGCCAGGCCGGCCTCGGCCAGCAGCCGGTTCAGCCGTTGCAGCGTCATCCCGGCCTGCACCGTGACCAGTCCCGAGACACTGTCCAGGCTGACCAGATCGGCGTGCCGGTCCAACCGGAGCTGGATCTCCTCCGGCCGGCCGATACCGGTGAACGAGTGCCCGCTGCCGATCGGCTTGACCCGGTGCCCGGCCGCCGCGGCAGAGGTGATCGCCGCCGAGATCTCCTCCGTTCCCCGCGGGGAGACGCGGCTGCAGTCCGCCGTCTGGTTACCGGCCCAGTTGGCCCAGGTGCCCGTCATCTCGTCTCCCGTCCGCCCCGGGCCCGGGCCCGGTTGCGCGCCGATTGCGCACGTCGTCAGCCAATCGCAGAAGGACGCCGATCGTCCAGGGGCCGGTACGAAGGTCACCGCCGGGCCGCGACCGGCGCCCCAACCGCAGATCACCGATCGGACCGCAGATCACCGACCGGACCACAGCGCCCCGATCGGACCGCGGATCAGGATTGCGGTTCCAGGGCCCGGCCGCTCGCCCCGCAGGTGACGGACTGGGCCATGGTGACCAGCGAAGAACTCGTCGGCAGGTGCGTGCCCAGAATGGTGGTGCTGCCGTTCGCGGCCCGGCTACCGCCGGCACTGAGGGTGATCGTGGTCCGGGACACGGTGAAGTCGGTGCCGGTGCTGCTCCCCTTGCTCTGATATCCGACCAGACGACGCCCCGAGGAGCCGATCACCGGGCAGCCGGCCCCGGTGCCGTACCCGGTGAACCCCCGGTCGAACTTGTACGGCTGGCCTTGCGTGTTGTGCGTGGTCACGATGCGGCATCCGACCACCGCGAAGAGCTGCACATCGCGGCCGAAGTCGACCAGGATCACGGCCGAGCCGTCACCGAGCCGGCCGGCGACCGCGGTCGCGCTCTCCGGAGCGGCGTCGGAGATGACCTTGGAGAACCGGGCTCCGCTGGCGGTCCGGACCCCGACGTACCGGGTGTTACCGGTGTCCGACAGCCAGAGCGTGTCCGATCGGCCGTCGCCGTCAAGGTCGGCGGTCCGGGCCGTTCCCGCCCCCGGGTCGACGGCGACGCCCCCAGCCGGGCAACCCTTGTTCCGTCCGGACGAAGTGTTCCCGGTCGAGGACGTGTTACCGGTCGAAGGCGTGCTGCCCGCCGCGGACGAGCCGGTTCCGGACGATGTCGAGGGGGTCGCCGCCCCGGCGTCGGCCGGGCCGGCGGCGCCGGACACAGTGAGGGTGCCGTGACTGCCGGGGAGGACGGAACAGGCCGACAGCAAGGTCAAGGCGACCGGCACCGCCAGGACCGCCAGAACTCGGCGACCGGTACGCGACCGGGCCGGGCGGATCGGGTCCGGACCGGGCCTGGTGTCCTGGCCGGACCCTGTCCGCCGGGTGCTCGACGTTTCCTGGTTGCTCGACATGTCAAAGTCTCTTCTCACTCGATCCGCCCGGATGGTCGCCCACCCGTTCGCGGAGGCGCGGTTGCCCCCATCACCTGTTCCGATGCCGGCCCCGCCGGAAAAGTTCGGACCCGGTGGCAATCAGCTACCTACTCGCAGTCCATCCAGTAGCAGCCGGGCGTCGTCCCGGGCGCTGTCCTGACGGATCTGCAGGTAGACCCGTTCCGGTCGCTGTGCGGAACCGGACCGGACCAGACTGATTTCCTCCAGGGTCCGGTGCCCGCCCCGGCAGTTGTCCCAGCGCCGGACCTGCCCGCTCCACCGCTGACCGCTTCCGGGCGGGCTGGTGTATTTCCAGGCCCCGCTGAACCGGCAACCCGAGTGGTTGATCTTGCTGACCACGGTCGGCAGCTTCGGATCGTCCGTGCGGCCGGCAAAGACCCCGTTGACGTCCGCGGCCAGATTGTTCCACCCGGAGTTCCGGTCCGTGACAATGAACCCGGCCGCCCGATCGCCGGACAGCTTCAGCACAGCGGGGTTCCAGCCGCTGGGGCTGACCCACCCCCAGGACCGCGGCACGTCCAAACTGATCTGGCGAGTGCTGTCGTGCACCCGCACCGGTTTTCTCCACTCCAGGATTCCGGCGGTCCCGGCACCGGCCAGTACGGCGATCAGCGCGAACGACGCGATCGTCCTACGGATGACCTTCGCTCGACCCGGCCCGGACCGGCCCGACCCCGAACGACCCGACCCCGAACGACCCGACCCCGAACGACCCCACCCCGAACGGCCCGACGTCGAACCTGCCTCCAGTCTGTCTGCCGCCGCTTCCAGTTCGACCGCCAGGGTGACCGCATCCGGCCAGCGCTGATCGGGATCAGCTTCCAGAGCCCGCTGCAGAACGCTGCGGACCGGTTCCGGAAAACCCGGGTGCGAGCGGTCCGGCGGCAGCACCTGGCCGACCGCCCCCGGATCCTCACCGGTGATCAGGTGGTACCCGATCGCCCCGAGACTGTAGACGTCGGCCCGTACATCGACCCCGGAATTGGGCGCGGCCTGCTCGGGCGCCATGTACCCGGCCGACCCGACCGACATGGTCAGGCCCGAGGCCTGGGCCAGGCTCTTGGCCACCCCGAGATCGGCGATCAGCAGTCGTTCCTTCCCGTCCGGGGTGGACCGGATCAGGACGTTCGAGGGTTTGAGATCGCGGTGCACGATGCCCGCCAGGTGCAGTTCGGCCACTCCACGGGCCACCTCGGCGGTCACCCGGAGGGCCTCGACCAGGGGCAGGGCACCGGCCGCGGTCCGGTCGGCCAGGGTGCCGCGATCGGCGAACTCCATCACAAAGTATGGGCGCCCGTCCGGAAGCTCACCGATGTCGAACACCTGCACGACCCGGCTGGACGAGGCCCGGCGCAGCATCCGGGCCTCGGCCAGGAAGCGTTCGCGCACGTCCATCCGGTGCGCCCAGTTCTCCGCCATCACTTTGATCGCGATCTGGGTGTCCAGTGACTCGTCGTGAGCCAGCCATACCACTGCGAAGCCACCCGCGCCGAGGCGCGGCCCCAGTTGGTAGCGGCCGATCAGGCCGGGAACGGACATGACAGCATCATGCCTGACCAGTCATCCCCGTCATCCCCGTCATCCCCGTCGTCACCAACTCTGACCCGTCGTCCCCAGCCCGGAGGTACGTGGTGCCACCCGCATCCGACATGGAGACCCTCGCCGTGCAGGCCGCCGCCGGCGATGCCGATGCCCTTGACCGGCTGTTGCGCCAGATCGGCCCGGAAGTGCTGCGCCGCTGCGGTCGGTTCCTGCCCAACCGGCAGGACGCCGAGGAGGCCGCCCAGGACGCCCTGCTCCAGGTCGCCCGCAAGATCCACACCTTCGAGGGGCGCAGCCGGTTCAGTACCTGGCTGTATGTGGTGGTCTCGAACGCCGCCCGCCAGACCTACCGCGACCTGAAACGGCGCTCCGGGGAGCAATCGCTCACGGTCACCGAGCACGAGCGGTCGGACCCGCGAACCACCAGCGTCATCGCCGGCTCCCGGATCGACCTCCTGGAAGCCCTCGAGCAACTCGAGCAGACCCGGCCGCTGCTGGTCGCACCGCTGGTCTACCGGGACATCTGCGATCTCGAGTACGAGGAGATCGCTGTCCGGATGGACCTGCCGGTGGGCACCGTGAAATCCCGTCTGAACGAGGGACGCCGCCAGATTCGGCAATGGCTGATCGAGAAGGCTTGACGATCGAGAGGACTTGACGACGTCGGGACCGCCCGGCGAGCCTTGACCATGAGCACTATCGGCATCCAGCGGCCCACCGAAACCCCCTGGCCGCGACTGGACCGGGCGACGTCCCACCTCGATGCCCCGCTGGCGGTGCTCGATCTCGCTGCGCTGCGGGTCAATGCCGCCGACCTGGTCACTCGGGCCGGCGGCAAGCCGATCCGGCTGGCCAGCAAATCGGTACGCTGCCGGGCCGTGCTCCGGCAGGTGCTGGCGATGCCCGGGTTCGCCGGGATTCTCGGCTACACCCTGGCCGAAGCCCTCTGGCTGGCCGAGGAGTTCGAGGACGTCGTGATCGGCTACCCAACGGTCGAGGCGAATGCGCTGCGCCGGCTGGCCGCCGACGAGGTGGCGGCGTCCCGGATCACCCTGATGATCGACTCCGCGGATCAACTGGACTTCATCGACGCCGTGTTCGGCCCCCGGCAACGGCCCGTGCTGCGGGTCTGCCTCGACCTGGACGCCTCGTTGCGCCGGCTGGGCGGGCGACTGCACCTGGGCACCCGGCGCTCCCCCGTTCATGATCCGGTCGACGCCGGCCGGCTGGCCCGCACGATCACCGATCGGCCGGGCTTCCGGCTGGTCGGGCTGATGGCCTACGAGGGTCAGGTGGCCGGGCTCGGCAATCAGCCGGCCGGGCACCCGGCCCGCGGGCTGGCGGTCCGGACCATGCAGTCGATCTCGATCCGCGAACTGGCCGACCGGCGCCGGGCCGCGGTCGCCGCGGTGTCCGCGGTTGCCGCGCTGGAGTTCGTCAACGGCGGTGGCACCGGAAGCCTGGAGACGACCGGCGCCGAGAACGCGGTCACCAAACTGGCCGCCGGCTCCGGGCTCTACGGCCCCGGCCTGTTCGACCATTACCGCTCCTTCAGCCCGGCTCCGGCCGCATTGTTCGCTCTGGGAGTCAGCCGGCGCCCGGCCCCCGACATCGTCACCGTCACCGGAGGCGGCTGGATCGCTTCCGGGCCGGTCGGCAGCGACCGGCCCCCGATCCCGACCTATCCGCCGGGGCTGAGTCTGCTGGCCACCGAGGGGGCGGGCGAAGTCCAGACCCCGCTGCGGGGGGAGGCCGCGGCCGGCCTGCGGGTCGGCGATCGGGTCTGGTTCCGCCACGCCAAGGCCGGCGAACTGGCCGAGCACGTGAACGAACTGCACTTCATCGAGGACGACGTGATCACCGAGACCGCCCCGACCTACCGCGGCGAGGGCCACGCCTTCCTTTAGCCCGGGCCCCGTCCTTCCAGCCCCGGCACCCTGTCCTCCAGCCCCGCACCCCGTCCATGATCACCAATTGTGCCCGCGAAAGTGTCAAGCCGACAGCACATCTCCCGGCTGAATCGGTTATCACTGGTCGGGGGCAACGGTGCCCGAGTTCGGCCGGAGCGGACTCGTCTGGGCGGTTGGTGCAGACTGTCGGGCTCGGAGGCGATCCGCGCTCCGCTACGGTCCGGTCACAGTGGAGGTCAGGTGCTGGTTGTCTGGGGTTTCAAGACGTATATCCGCTTTTTAGGCATTGTCACGTTTGTCTGCGGCCGGTGCGGCAATCCGGCCGCTCAGCGCCTGGAGGAGCGGGTCCGGAAGTTCACCTTCTTCTGGATCCCGCTCTTCCCGGTCAAGCGACAGACGGTGGCCACCTGCACGTTCTGCGGCCGGGCCGCCCTGGTGGCGAAGGAACAGGTCGCCGGGCTGCTGAGCCAAATCACGCCGGCCGCGGCTACCGCCGCTCCGGCCGAGCAGACGGACACCGTTACGGGGCCGGCCGCGGGCGAGTACTGAGCCGCCCGCCGGTGAGCTGACCCGGTGGGTTGACAGGGCCCCGAGCCGGAAGGCCGGGGCCCTGCGACGCCGTGAGCCACTGGTCGCCGTGAGCCACTGGTCATTGACCGGCCGGCGACACCGACTCCAGATGGGGCCGCAGTTCGCGCATGATCACCGCTCGCGGTTTCGCCCCGACCAGTTGAGCAACGATCTGGCCCTTAATGAACAAGGCCAGCGTGGGCATGGACAGAATTCGATAGTTCAGCGTCGCGACCGGGTTGGCGTCGACGTCAATGGATACCACTTTGAGGCGGCCGGCCTCTTCGTCGGCGATCTGTTCCAGCGCCGGGGCCACCAGTTTGCAGGGCGGGCACCAGTCGGCGGTGAAGTCGACCAGCACCGGAACAGAACTGTCCAGGACATCGGCCGAGAACGCGGCATCGGTGGTCAGGTTGAGTGACATCGCTTCTTCTCCTGAGCGCTCGAGCCGGCACCAGGTGCGCGGCGCACGTGGTCCCGGCTGTTGACGGGCTACCGGCTGACCTGACGGTTGACGGTTTAACGATTGACCTGGGCGATGAGCCGACCTCGCGGACCGGCCTCCTCGCCGCATTCGCAGAGCATCTTGACGGTGACCTGCCCGCCGCAACCGGCGTGCCGATAGACGATTTCGGGCACCAGACCCGACGAACGATGACGTTCACCCCAGTCCGAGAGCGCCGAGAGCACCGGAAGCAGATCGAATCCGGCCTCGCTCAGGGTGTATTCGAGGCGAGCCCGGGACCCGGGGATCCGGTAAGGGCGGGGGCTGAGGATCCCCTCTGCGGTCAGCCGCTGAATTCGATCGGACAGTACCCCCCGTGGCATCCCCGTGGCCGCCTGGATCTCGTCGAAGCGACGCAGCCCCAGGGCCACCTCGCGCACCACCAGCAGGGCCCAGCGCTCGCCCACGACGTCCAGGATCTCCGCCAATCCACCAGCCATAGTCCTGAGTCTAGACCCAGAACCA
>Ga0265340_10000627_pt1 | contig 19784 bp, 10 predicted proteins | sample 4CB225metaG_FD_202082 | JGI IMG/M metagenome (GOLD analysis project Ga0265340, IMG submission 202082) | Rhizosphere microbial communities from Carex aquatilis grown in University of Washington, Seatle, WA, United States - 4-CB2-25 metaG | ecosystem: Host-associated > Plants > Roots >...
TGGTAGTTAGAACTATTACAAAGCAAAGGATGTTTCGGGGTATAAAAAGGCGAAAGGGTAAACCAGAAACGATACAGTCCTATCTTGGGCTAGTAAGCCACGGCAATGCAAAGAAGCTCAAAAGTGAGATTGAAAGCTATGCAGTTTCTAGTGCTTCTAGCTTTTTACCTAAAACTGGTATGTAAATATGACCCTTATGCTGTCTAATAGCAGTTCCCACTTCGTCCACTAGTCCGCGCATCGTAAAAGAGCCATAGAAATATGGTTCTTTTTATGTATACTGATTGGACGCAAGAACTGGTATAATATATTCACTATGACAAACCAACAATTGCTAGATTTTATTAAGTCGCAATTACAATTAGGTTTAACCAAAGAGAAAATATCAAATGAACTTTCATCAAATGGCTGGAGCTCGCAAAATATTGAAGAAGGATTTAAAAGTATAGATAATTCAACTCCCCTAAAAGGAAAGAAAAATTTCTGGGTGTTTTTTCCATTAATTCTTTCTTTATTGAGTATAATAAGTTTTTTTCCAGCTCTTTCAAGCAACTTGAGCCTATTAGGGTTTTTTGTTTTGCTCGGATTTCTTTATTCATTGATTCCAGCAATTATTGGCATAATATTTAGTGTAATTCTTTTTCTAAATCCAAAACGGACGCTAAAGATAACTTTTAATATTATATCAACATTGGTTTTGGTCCCAATAATTTACCTTAATTTTGTTGCTTATTGGTTTGTTCATGTTACGGGCCCAGCTATGGACGTTCAATATCATGAAGAAGTAAAGAGCGAATTAGCAACCATTAATGGAAAAAGTTTTATTCCTCTAGCAGTTAATAATAATCTTGATGTTTTATTACCAGGCAATATCATTATTCGCGATGCAAAAATGTTAAATTTAAACAAGAGCGATATTATCGGCTTTGATGAAATATTTAAAAAAGAAATCATAGATAAGAAAAAAGAGGTTCAAGTCGTATTAGATGGCGCACCATATACAGTGGTCTTTACAGCAGGGCCGAGTGATTCTTGGCTAGAACAAGGAAAAAGTTATAGATTAGTTGAAGGTAATTTATCTGTAGATGGTCAAATAATTGACCAGAATTTTATTCTATCTAATAGTGGCAAGTAAATCGGGTATATAAATATAACCCTTATGATTGCGTATTGCAGTTCTAACTTCGTCCACTAAGTCGCGCAGAGCGGACTTTATAAATTATAACTATATTTCGTAATGACTTTTCAGTTCTAACCGAAGAGGTTTTTTTGACTGGTTTATTGGATATTAGAACCATAATAGCACTTATGTTTTTGAATATCTTTCTAAGTTTAGAGTCAACGAATATTATTTATCCCTGCCACAATGACAAAAGGTTTATAAATGCATAAACAATAAAAACAATTGCAATTATTGTAAGTAATATTCCAAATATTCCAGCTCCATGAGAAACTTGTTTGAGAATGTCTTTTTCAGGTATTGATTGACCACTATTTATTAATCTAATATTCCTTATTCCTCGAAAACATGTAAGTATACCAAATAAAAAGATTAGCGCAGGAAATACATAACTCATTCGATATTTTGAAGTCATGTATATAAAATAAGCACCAAAAATTGTAACTAATATTCCTATAATTACTAAAAAATAATTTTTCTTCATATATTGATTATATCAAATTAAATGAATTAAGTAATTATATAGAATATATTCCTTTATCTACAGTGGTTATTTGAATATTCTAACAAATTTAGAGTACAAAAGATGTGTCGTTTATAAGCAAGGAATATATAATTCCGTATCATTTTATACACTAAAGCTAGTTCTAACATCGTCCACTAAGTCGCGCAGATTAATTTGCTAAAAGTTAAAATATTTTGTTATCTATTTAAAATAGAATTTTGTATTTTTAGAAAATACAAGGATAAATAATTATATGCATTATTCATTATTTTCCCTGTTGCATTAAGTATTTTGTAGTCAATATTCGCCATTTGATTGTAAAGAATTTTTAAATTGGCGGCGGAAGTGGTAAATGCTCTGCCGTTTATTTTGCTTACTGCTTCAGAAACGGAGTTCTTGACGTTCCTTAAATAAATAGCTGAAGAATCATATGCATCACTGGTAATTTTTTTTGTTCCATTAAAAAGATTTACAAAACCGGAAGAAATATACGAAGTGGTTGAAGGGGAGACTGAAGCTTCATTTTGACTTTGCCCGCGCCATGTTGTTTTAACACAAGACCCAGTTTGACAATCAAATTTAACCCATCCTCCATACGGACCAGATGCCCAAGCCCAGCCATTCCATTCTCCGGTCTTTGGGTCTATGAATACCTTTTGTCCTGTAACGGAAAAATTAATAATGCCGGAGTCATAGAGCGCAGTTCCTTTCAACAATCCCGTTATGGCGTCAGCGAAATACACCCCCCCGCTCGGATAATTAAATGTTATAAAACCTATTTCATTTCCCCAGGCTTTCCCGCTTATTCCTTTTCCATTGTCTATGACAATAGGGGAACCGTTCGATACGTTAAAATCTATGATTCCGGGTGTTGGATTAGTACAAGTAACATCTTTACAAACTTTTACTTTATTTTCCACCGATGTATCGATGGACCCGGCTTGAGCAAATTTTATAGATATTGCAAACAAGAAAAGTGTTAGTGTTCCAAGAATAATTTTTAAGATGTATTTTTTATTTTTCATAATTTTATTCCAAATATTAAAAATTTATTTATGGCGTTGCTGGTGTTGTAGTGTCGGTTGTTGATGATGTATCGGTCGTTGTATCAGATGTAGCGGCAGAGGTTGGTGTGGTTGTATTAGGAGCAGTTGAAACGTTTCCGACATTTACGGTTCTTATAACCGGTATAGCGGAGTTTCCAGCCGTGTCTTTTGCAGTGTAAGTGATGGTGTAAGTGCCGGCAGTGGATGTGTCGACTGCTCCGCTTATTATGATAGCGACTGAAGTATCTACATTGTCTGTGGCGATTGCTCCTTGTTCAGTGTAAGTATCACCTACATTTAAATTGAGTGTACTTTCACCATTTAGTGTTATTACTGGGGGAATAGTGTCACTATTTGTTTGTGTTGAGTTTGTGGAACCAGTTGAAGATGACCCACCTGAATCTAGATTGGCATTTCCGCTAGCATTTGAAGTATTAGAAATTTCTACAGCCACGCATTCTCCCGGTGCCGTTTTGGTTACGCCATTTTCAATGGATAGACAATATGGAGCACCCGTGACTTGGTCATAAAGAGTTATACCCGTAGGCTTGGTCGGACTGCCGACTTTTAACGTATCAATCACCAAAGCTTTCATATAAGCCACTCCGCTATCAATTTTCTCTATCACATCACCGAAGAACATGCTTGCATATTGGCCGATTGTAGTTGAAGGATTTATTATAGGATTATTGGATAAATCCGTTAATTTCAAGTCCAAATCTTGAATGGCTTTAACAATGAGTGGAGTTATTTTTCCATAGTCAACTCCCCACGGAATCGCATCAGGAGCAAGAGGCACTATTCCATTATCGCCATTAGTTGCCACTGCTTCCGGATATATTGTATCCAATTCTTGGGCAATGAAACCCGTTTGAATGGTGTTTGTTGGGTCACCATTGAAAACATAATCTCTAACTTGAAGTTTCATAAGGTCATCGAGACTAAAATGGGTATTTGTTATGTCATGCTTAATACGCTGGTCAGATGAAGCGGTATATAATACGCCAACAGACGATGAGCTGTTGCCTGAAATTTGACCTAAGGTTGAGTTGCCACTGTCGATAAATCTCAAGAATTTATTGGTGGATGTTACGGATGTGTTAACCAACCCACTGTATTTCATAGTTATCATATCCGTAGTGCCAGCTACTGTGGCGTCAGTTATAACAATTGCTTTCATAATTTGAGCCGTGCCGGCAAGATTTATATTAAGAGCAGTACCGGTATCACCTACAGCGTTGGTTGCTCCGGAAGCATTTATATTTACCAAAGAGCCTGTAAAGCCTGTCATTATGCCGGATTCGGTAACATCTATGAGCGAACCGACGTTTGTTCCCGCGGTAGTAAGTCCGGTTGCGGAAGAAGCGATTGAAAGTGTTTTACCTGTTGTTAAACTATTAGCTGTGATGTTTAATGCGCTGCCGGCCGCGTCGGCTACAGTCGTCAAGTTGAGCAAGTTGCCGGTTGAAGAGGCTCCGGAAAATGCTCCGACTATTGTGGCTATGTTTCCAGTATAAGAAGTAATAGTGGCACCTGATTGGGTGATATTTAAACCTGTGTCAGTTGTTTGGGAAGCGGCAGAAAGAGAAATTGACCCAACATTTCCTGTTGTGCCGTTATATGTCTGAGAAAACAAACCTGTTCCGGAAGACATTGTCAAATTCTGATTGGCGCCGATAGTCACATTTCCACTTCCATCAATTTTTATACCAGCAGTGCCGCCGCCGGTAATAAGACCATCCACAATAGCATTACCGCCAGTGACTTCCTTTAATGAAAGTGTGTCAATGGTGAAAGCGCCAGCGGCACCGGATGTGACGCTGATGACAAAATTTCCCGGAGAAGCGGCAGAACGGAAGATTAAAGTGAAAGTGCCAGTGGCGTTTGTGGTAAGAGTTTGAGCGGTGGCAGCAAAGGATGTTGTAATGGTAGCTACTGGAGCTGTCCCAGATATGCCGCTGATTGTGTAAGTGAATGAATACAAACGATTTGGATTACCGGCTATAGCTAACGTACCGGAAGCTTGGTTCAAGGTGCCAGTACCGGAACTGTTCGTATATGTTGCGGCATTTGAAGTCAAAGCCATATCACCAGTTTGTGTCCAAGATGTTCCTGAAGTTAAGTTTCCATTGGTTAAGCTTTCCGAAGCCAATGTTGAGGTGTTTGCAACTTCTAATCTATCACCCGGAACGGTGGTGCCGATGCCGACGTTGCCTTGTGTTGAACCCGCGGTATTTATTATGGAAATATATGGAGTTGTACCAACAGTACTTCCAGCGCCAAGTTGCGTAAGTCCTGTTATATCTGCCATCCAGCCTTGAGCTGAAGCATCTTTAGCCGTAAGAACTAAACCAAAATTTGTACCGCTACCATTATCTCCGACTCTTACATTTCCATGAAGTAAGTCAGATTGACCATTTACCGATAATGCTGCGGTTGTTGGAGAAGTTAGAATGCCGACAGTACCTGTGGCTGATATTTGTATAGCATCTGTAGAGCCGGCATAAATACCGCCTGCTATTGTGCTTATCGTTGGAGCGGCAGTTGCGCCTAAAGAAGAATCCGCAATATTATCGGTGTAAGTAGTAGTAGTATTGTCATTTATGGTTGTCAATAAAAGCCAATTAGCTCCACCTGAAATAGTTCTATATATATTTCTCTTTACAATTTGCGCATCACCTGATGTTGGAATGTTAGTCAGAGCTATCTGCCCGTTCGTGGTTGCATCTGTCACTGTTACGTTACTTGAAGCGCTTCCTCTAGAACTTTCTCCACCGCCAGCATTTACGTAAGTAACTCTGTATGAGTAAATACCATTAGTAAGATTTCCTGCCCCAAGGCCAGCCAAAGCTACAGTAGGAGCTCCAGGCGGTCCGGCATAAGTGAATTGTAAGTTTCCATTATTTATATTTAAAATTTGTGTACCTGTTGTGGAGTTATTTATAGCGATAAAGCCATTTGAACGTTTAAAGGTCAAAACATTGAAAGATGAACTGCCGTCGTCGTGTCTTGCAATAAACTGTAAATCGGAACCTACATCGCTTCCTGATTCTGCTGTTCCGGTAGTTCTTATAATCCAACGATTCAATCCATTACTTTGTGTGACAATGTCCCGATTTGTGCCAGAGTTTCCAATCAAATCAAAAGCGCCAGTTAACCAAGAAGTTCCGCCTGTTGATGAAAGTCTTATAGCATTTGCCGTGGTAGAACTAGGCGGAGTACCGGAAGAAGTTGAAGCGGCAACGTCAGTATAAGTAATTGTGCCGGGAGTGGAAAGAGTTGGGGTTACATTAGCAATCAAAGAAGTTGCTCCATAAGTTCCTGAAGTTGTTGTTCTATAAACATTGTAAGATTTTGCACCCGTTACCCCAGTCCAGCTTAATGCGACAGAGCCTGCTCCTCCACCTCCTGAAATAGTAGCCACAGAAGATTGAGTGCTTTGAACTGTAGTCCCGGCATTAAAGTCCACCGCTGTTACCACATAGAAATAGCTGCCATCAGCCATTGAGCCTCCGGAAGTTGAAGGAGTGACAGAAGGCGTGCCGGGAGGCGCCAAATCGATGATGAAATTTCTACTGGAAGTTAATCCCAAGTTTCCATTTACTTGAAGGGGATATATAGGGCTTGTTGTTCCTATCCCAACATTACCACCACTGAAAATGGCCGAGTAATTGTTCGTTGCTCCGGTCTGAGCATTGACTTGAAGTCCATAAGAGTTTGTAACAGCTCCTGATGGTTTCACTGCTGCGGCGGCAATATATAAAGCAGTCGTATTGGTCAGAGTCTCATTGGAACTGGATTTTGGCGCGCCACCTAAATATAAGTTATATGCATTAGTTGTTGTTACTGAAGAGTTTGTAGCCGCAAGAGTCGGAGCTGCTATACTATTGAATACCGCTCCTGTAGCAGTTCCACTTCCTACTGTTGCATTGTCCGTCAATGTGGAAGCGCTTAGAGAAATGTATGCTCCTACGGTTGCTGAAGGTGTTTCACTCAATGCTTTTGAAACATCAAGCATGCCTGCGGGGGTTGTTGTACCGATACCCACATTCCCATTAAAATAATTATTACTAGATGAAGCGTCGTAAATTCCATAGTTTCCTGTCGGAGCAGTCGCTTGACCGAGAAGAAGATGCGTATTATTTGCCGCTCCGCTCAAAGCATCAACCCCTATACCTATTTGAGAAGTTATAGTTAGAGGGCCAGTGCCAAAGTTGCCGCTATTTATCACGTGCACACCTCTAGCTCTTGTTATAGTACTTGTTAGAGCGTTGGAGAAAGAAGATACTGCTTGAAACATACCTGCGTCAACATCTGTGACAGTTCCCAAAGTGGTAGCTGTTGAACCTGCTATCAGTCCAGCAAAATATCCTCCAGTTGTTTGCGCTATATTTCCAGCGTTTATGACACGGGTTTCAAACCAACCAGCATTTTGTCCACTACTGGAAGTTCCACTAAAATTAGAAGCTGTATTATATTGCATACTCATAGTTAAAGTACGACTGCTTGCTGATGAATCACTAGCTGGATTTAATGTTCCCGTCATATTTACAAGACCGATAGTACCGCTTGTGTCGGACATGTTATCGCCAAACACCGCTAATTCTGCCTGAGTCCCAACTCCGAGTGTCCCATTGTTTATAGACAATCTTCTTGCAGTGAGGTCGCCGGCAGTAGTGTTTACAGGATTAGAAGTCGAACCTACTCTTAAATATCCTGTGATATCACTATTACCTGCTACGTCTAAAAGGTGGGTGGGACTCGTCGTCCCGATGCCGATATTTCCCAAAGTGGTTGAGCTTGCTTCAGAACCGTAGATTTCACCGCTGGAAACTACTGTAGTTTCTATTTTACCATCCGAAGACATAGCGATACCGCTGTAGGCACGGCTGTTAGAATCCACTTGAGTCCAAGTGACGCCATAGTTCGTAGAATTATAGATTCCACTGCCACCAGAAGTCGTCGCAGTCTCGATTTTACCATCCGAAGACATAGCGACACCGCTGTAGGCACGGCTGTTAGAATCCACCTGAGTCCAAGTGACGCCATAGTTCGTAGAATTATAGATTACACCAGAACCAAAAATTACCGCAGTCTCGATTTTACCATCCGAAGACATTGCTACACCGCTGTAGGCACGGCTGTTAGAATCCACCTGAGTCCAAGTGACGCCATAGTTCGTAGAATTATAGATTCCACCGCCAGCAACCACCGCAGTTTCGATTTTACCATCCGAAGACATAGCGACACCGCTGTAGACACGGTTGTTAGAATCCACCTGAGTCCAAGTGACGCCATAGTTCGTGGAATTATAAATTCCAATGCCAATAACTCCATTGTTAGTTACCGCAGTCTCGATTTTACCATCCGAAGACATTGCTATTCCGGCAAATTGAGTTGTTAGAGTAGAATTTACCTGAGTCCAAGTGACGCCATAGTTCGTAGAATTATAAATTCCAACGCCACCATTAAGACCAGAAGTTCCCGCAGTCTCAATTTTACCATCCGAAGACATTGCTATGCTTTCATAAAATGAACTGGAATCCACCTGAGTCCAAGTGACGCCATAGTTCGTAGAATTATAGATTCCTTTGCTAGCTCCGCTTAAAACCACCGCAGTTTCGATTTTGCCATCCGAAGACATAGCGATACCGTCATAAGCGCGTGCGTTAGAATCCAATTGCGTCCAAGTAGTAGCATAATTATTCAACCCCCACTGATTTTCTTTCAAACCGACTCTTCCAAAATATGCTCCGCCTTCCAACTGTGATAGTGCCATATTACCGGTAGATAATTGGGAATACTCTAAAGCTGAATTTCCATCATAGCCGACCGTTAATCTTTGGCCGGGAGTGGCTGTGGCAATACCTACGTTTCCGGAATTTGCGTCGGAAATTAAAGCGTATGATTTTCCGGAAGTAACCGTACCGCCTGTTATATTTATTCCGGTTGAAGTAACTGTACCTGTAGTCTGAGTTATATTTGGCATAGTTACAGCCAAGCCGTTCCAAGTGTCGGTGCCCGCTCCGGTATTTTGCACTAAAGCGTTGCCGGTAATTCCCAATCCTTGATACGCATAAATTGCGGTGCCCGTATTTGTGACGGCAGGCAAGGTAATAGTGCCGCCTGTTACGTTTTGACCTGTGGCAGTATAGTTTGTTGAGAGATTTACATTTAATCCGGTAATAGAACCTAAGGCTGTAACAGCTGAGGGAGCGGAAATGTTTGTTATGTTTCCAGCCACTGCTGTAGATTCTACATCAAGATTGGCTGCCGGTGATGTTGTGCCTATGCCAAGATTTGAGCCGACAGTAAGATTACCGGTTGGAATATTGAAAGAACCTCCATCCGCCAAAGTAAGTATACCGGGAGCTGAACGATATAATGACAATTCTTTTGATATTCCCAAACCTCCGCTTGCAGTGCTGTTGAGCGCTAATTCTTCTTGATGTATGGCTCCGCCTGAACCTTTATAGATAATTATAAAAGGAGAACTGTTTGATGTCACAGCCAAATATGTTCCATCAGGAGAAAAAGCAGTGCCTTTTGGGGAACTAGGAAGAGTAACAGGGTCGGCAATTTTCGTGAATGTATCTCCTGAGCGTTTATACATAAGTATGTAAGGAGAATTACTTGATGTCACAGCCAAATATGTTCCATCGGGAGAAAAAGCAGTGCCGCCTTTTATATGATCTGGCAAAGTGGCAGGGTCGGCAAGCTTGGTAAACGTATCTCCAGAACGTTTGTAAATTATTAGATAAGGGGAAAGATTTGATGTCACAGCCAGATATGTTCCATCAGGAGAAAAAGCAGTACCAGTTGAGGTTGCCGGTGGCAAATTGGCAGGGTCCGGAAGTTTCGTGAATGTATCTCCCGAACGTTTATAAATAGTTATATAGGGAGAACTGTTTGATGTCACAGCCAGATATGTTCCATCAGGAGAAAAAGCAGTGCTACTTGAATTTGACCCAGGCAAAGTAGCAGGGTCGGCAAGCTTGGTAAACGTATCTCCCGAACGTTTGTAAATAGTTATATAGGGAGAACTGTTTGATGTCACAGCCAAATATGTTCCATCAGGAGAGAAAGTAGTGCCAAAATCAGTGCCTGTTGGCAAATTGGCAGGGTCCGGAAGTTTCGTGAATGTATCTCCCGAACGTTTGTAAATAATTATATAGGGAGAACTGTTTGATGCCACAGCCAGATATGTTCCATCAGGAGAGAAAGTAGTGCCAAAACCATTATTGCTTCCACTACCGGTTGGCAAAGTAGCAGGGTCGGCAAGCTTGGTAAATGTGTCTCCCGAACGTTTATAAATAAGTATAAAAGGAGAAGCATTCGTAGTCACAGCCAGATATGTTCCATCAGGAGAAAAAGCAGTGCCAGTTGTTGTTGCCGGCGGCAAAGTGGCAGGATTAGAAAGTGCCACTGGAGCATCAGAAAATCCGCCAGTTAGACCGACTGAAGTATTACCGGCAATTTGCAATCTTCCGGAAACGAATAAGTCATTGCTTGTCGGAGAAGGCAGTGTTGTGGCGGCTCCTGTGCCTATTTGGACTTGACCAACATCCGTTTTAATAACCAAACCTCCATAAGTATCGCTGTAGTTCAACGAGCCATAATTTGCCGTTGCGGTATTAGTATTATACCCATAGACTCTAAATTCACGATTTTCACCGGAACTGGAATTTCCAAAAAGCAAAACTCCGCCGGTCAAATCAGTGGCCTCGTTTCCAATACGAATCCAATTGGTGCCAAATGAAGCGTCAATCAACGCGTCCGTGCCAGTGTGAGTTAAAGAAAGATAGTTATCACTGGAACTGTAGCCATAAATTCTAAGTTCGTTGTCGCTGGTGCCGTTTGGATTGCCTATATTTACAACCCCACCCGTGGGATTTATTGTAAGTATGCCGGAAGCGTCCACTCCCAAAGTAGAATTATTTGAATCGTCGTAGGAAATAGCGAGTTGTGGATTTGTTGTAGATAGAATTTGCATAGGAAAACTAGGAGTAGCCGTGCCTATGCCAACCTCACCATTAACTACTAGATTGCTAACAGCACTCCTATTAAAAGAACCAACCATAACTTTTCCCCAACCTCCAAAACCATCAAGGTTTAAAGCATGGTCACCGAGCCCTGTATCGATAGCATCAAAAGTATCCAATGAATCTTGGTCGTACATCGTCAGTTGACTTATACTACTACCATGTATATTTACGTTACCACTTACATCCAAAGTAGAATTAGGTGTTGTTGTGCCAATACCGACGTTGCCACCCCCTGATTGTAAAATTAAATTATTCCAAGAATTACCTCCGTTACTTGTGGCACCTAGTTCGCTATAAGTATTTCCGCTTGCGGCGCCGAAACCAACTAAAAGTTTAGAGCCAGTTGAACTAGGAACAAAATCATTAGTTGTAAAAAAGGTGTTTGAAGCATTACCAGACTTACTTCTTACTTCTAGTGTGGTTCTTGGTGTCGTCGTCCCGATGCCGACATTGCCGGCAGGATTAATCGAAAGATAATCGTTTGTGCCAAAAGAGCTATTTTGAGAAATTTGGAAATTAGCATTAACAGAATTATTTCCGGCAATCCAAGTTTCAGAAGGAATAGTGTAGTAAACGGTGATACGCATGAAATCGACACTTACAGTTCTGCTTACACCACTACTATTTTGAGTAGAAATTACTGCGCCGAAGTTTGAAGCATTAACGTCAGCCGGAGTTAAAGTAAGTCCCCACATATCAGAACTTGAACCGTAGACTGCAGTAGCAGGACCAGTATTCCAGATACTACCAGAGGCTTCATTATTACCACTTACTGTACCATTTTTTACCAATGAAACAACGTTGTCTGTAATAATAGGTACACCTTTACCAGAAGTAAAATCATTAATTTCCAACATTACACCGGTAATAGTTGCATTGGAAGGCACAGAAAAGCCAAGACCTGTACCTTGCAGATAATGCGTAGGGTTTCCCGATGATGGTGTGGCCGTAGCGTAATTTCCATCAGATGCGGTTATGTTTCCAGGAGTTGTCCAGGCGACAGTGCCGGTACCGGCATTATCTGTTCCGGAGGTTACATAAGTGGCTCCGGTGTTTCCAGCAGTAGTCACTTCAGATGTAAAATTCTCCGCAGCTGTACCGGTAGTTGAAGTTAAGCTTAACAATTGGGTCGGTGTTGTCGTTCCTATCCCCACTCTTCCATTTGTCGTATCCACATTAAAAACATTTGTCGTACCATCAGCTTTATTTATCTGTATAGCGGTAGTGGAATCAGAAGCCGGGTAAATCTTGCTTCCGATTAGATTTCCAACAAAACTTGGTGCGACAACTGACGTGCCAAAATATCCTGTGCGGGGACGAGTAGCTCCCGATGCTCCTATATCGTAAGTGTTGTCGGTGCCGGCTATTATATTTCCGCGGAAAGTAGTGATTCCGTTTATATCTAAAGTTGTTGCAGGAGTTGGTGTTCCTATACCGATATTTCCGCCATTTAAAATATGCAGTCGGTCATTGGACCCCGTTTTTAAAATCACTTCACCTGAACCATTGCTGTCGCTATCTCCCGTGATTATAGCATCAGTAGAATTAGACAAAGCGGCAGCGGAACCCAATCCGGCGGAAGACATTGTAGACCCATCAGCAAACACAATTTGTCCGCCAGAACCAGCATGGATTCTTATGTCTCCATTAACATCTAATGCAGATTGTGGAATCGTTCCTATCCCCACTCTTCCATTTGTCGTATCCACATTAAAAACATTTGTCGTACCATCAGCTTTATTTATCTGTATAGCGGTAGTGGAATCAGAAGCCGGGTAAATTTTATTTCCAATCAGACTTGCTATTGTCGGTGTAATTAAAGTTGGGGAAGTATTCATCACAAATGTATTTCCCGTTCCGGTTTGTGAAGCGACGGATGTCGCATTACCGACAGAAGTAATCGGACCGGTGAGGTTGGCGTTGGTGGTGACTGTGGTAGCAGCATTCGCAGTGGTGGCATTACCGTTAAGATTGCCCGTTATAGTGTTGGCTACATCCAAATCTGTTACCCATAATTTTGTCAGTCTATTTGCGCTAGTGCCAATAGTTTGTGGAGTTGTCTGGTCTGTCATCACCGCTCCGGAAAGAGAAGTTAACACGGAACCCCCGTTAACCGTGTTAACGGTAATATTCCCGGCCACATTTAAATTTCCGGTAAGATTAGAATCCCCAGTCACGTTTAGCGTGGTGGTATTTGCAGTAGTGGTAGTAAAATTACTGGAAGATAAATCAGTAACTGAGAACAAAGTAGCGCCGGCAAAATTAGTCGCGGGGTTAGGCTGTATAGTTCCCACAATGGCAAAAGAAGAAGGAATGGGTGTATAACCCGATGACGATGATTGAACACTTGAATCACCTTTAGGTCCTACTGGTCCGGCCGGGCCTCGAAGTTTTAATAAAATATCATTGGGAAGCGGACCGGCAAATAAACTGCGCAATGCGGAGAGAAGAGCTTGGCTGGTAACGGTCGGCGAAGTTGCGGTATTTGAGTTTGATGAAACGATTTTTTGTATCGTGTCAAGATTTTTTGTTTCAGCTAATTTTGTCACTGCTACAGTTTTTGATTGTATGTAACAGTTTGAATCGGAAGGACCACAACCGCCCCACGGAGTGGAAGTAGAACCGGGGTCTATAACATTGTTAGTGGGGGAGATGAAAGTAGTTGGATTTCCAGCTAAAACCGCTTGCGCACAAAAAACCGCGGGTATCAAAAACCCCAAAAAAAATAACTTTTTCCGAAAAAAATTATCCGACATAAATTTTCAGTTGTACGCTTGTATTATATCAATTTTTTCTTTGTTTAAGAAGTAGAAAAAACCATAAAAAGGTGGATAACTTTTCATTTTTTATTTCAGTTTATTTTGATTCCAATTTCACCATTCGCGCATTTTATTTTTTCAGCTTTTTGGGGACTTTTTCCGTCCAATTGCAAAGTCCAGAGCATATCCCTTGATATGTCATCTTGTTTTTGCTTATTTTTTTCGTTCACGCAAAGTTCGTTGCCTTGTTTTTGGTAAAATTTATCTAATCCGGTTTCCGTTAGTTTGTCTTCCGCCTCCAATGTGTCTTCTTTTATTTTCTTATTATTTCTATAAAACAATATAACTCCGATTATTACCGCCAGTGCAATAAAAAACATAATTCCAATTTTCCATTTTAATTTTGGTTTTATGCTTATCATTGAATTTTATTGCGCTAAAGCGGAAGTTTTTGCTCCGCTCACCGTTCCGTCGCTGTAATTTCGGGAATTGTTATAAGCAAAAGCCGCATAATAATAAGTAGTGCCCGGAGACACTGAAGTATCGGTAAAGCCTGAATTCAAACCGTTATAAATAATTTTTCCATCAGTTTCAGAATTAGGATAAGAGCCTGTTTTTCTGAGCAGTCTGGTGCCTTTCCAATCTTTATCATTAAAAGGATTAGTCCAAGACAAAGAAATACTTCCGCTTGAAACCTGGGCTGACATTCCAGAAATATTATTTGACCTGGTAACATTGGGTTCAGTAAAAGTTATTGATGGGGGATTAACTGGCGAAGCATTTGAAATCGGACTGCCTGAATAAGGCGTAGCCGGAGCATTAACGGTATAATCGGTCAGCGAAAAATTATTTACTCTGTCAAAAGCAAATATTGTATAAAAATATGTTGTTCCGTTCTGAAGCCCGGTGTTTACGTAAGAAGTGCCGGCTCCTCTGTAGACCAAAGTTCCATTGGTAGGTGAAATTGGATAGTAATCTGTTCTTCTTAAAATTTTTACTCCGACAAAATCCGTGTCGGTAGGATTAGTCCAGGATAAAGAAATTTGAGTATTTCCGGCGCTAGCATTGAAATTTTTAGGTTTGCCCGGAGGGACAACATCGGATATGATTATTGATGATGTAATAACCGTTGCCCTTGCTCCGCTTGCCGACCCGGCAGAATAGTTTGGCACCTGGTCATAAGCGAAAGCGGTGTAATAGTAAGTTGTATTATTTATAAGTCCCGTGTCGGTGTACGAATTTCCATTATTGTTGTACACAACGGTGCCATCCGTGACATTGGCAGAATAGGAACCGGTTTTACGCAGAATTTCTACTCCGGCGAAATCCGCATCTCCGGGATTGGTCCAGGATAGAGAGGCTCTATTGTCTCCGCCGACAATATGCAAGTTTGTCACTTCGGCGGGAGGGGTATGGTCTACTGCAATTGAAGGGACAGCTGTAGTTCTTGCTCCGCTTGCCGACCCGGCAGAATAGTTTGGCACCTGGTCATAAGCGAAAGCGGTGTAATAGTAAGTTGTATTATTTATAAGTCCCGTGTCGGTGTACGAATTTCCATTATTGTTGTACACAACGGTGCCATCCGTGACATTGGCAGAATAGGAACCGGTTTTACGCAGAATTTCTACTCCGGCGAAATCCGCATCTCCGGGATTGGTCCAGGATAGAGATACTTGCGCATTTCCGGTAGTTGCCTGCAAGTTTGTCACTTCGGCGGGAGGGGTGGTATCACGTATAATCATTAATGGGTCTCCGACAACAACAGAAACGAAGTCCATATTTACCAAACTTTGGTAAGCGGCATCAGCCCATGGATAACCAACAGCGTACTCTGGCATAAAAATTTCTTCGTTAGCAATATTTGAAGACCATGGTTCATAAACATTGCCGATTCCTCCGGAACCGCCTATTTCTATCCACTCAGCGACTTGTCCCTGGGTTGATTGATTTTCATTTACAAAGCCGTAAGCGTTGAAACTTTCATAAGTGGAAAATACTGCGCCCGGAAGCAGAGTAAAATTAAGATGATTTGGATTTGACGGAATATTGGAAACATAACCGTCACCCATACCGGCATGAATGCCATTTGAAGTGTAGCCGATAACAGGACCCGCGGGATTTCTGGTTATCATAGCTGAGGTGGACCATGGATTTGGATTTACATTTTGTCTCAAATTGCGCAAATAATTGGAAGCTGTTTGCATATACGTATATGGTTCATTTGTATAATTATCCAGTATCCAATAACCGTTTCCGCTAGTGTCCGCTATAAAATCGCGGTCAATCATTCCTTTGATATTTGCCATTGTGTAACCGTCTAAACGGGTGACTAAGTATTTAAGGTAAACTCCATTATTAGAAAAGTAGTTTGTTTTAAAACGGTAGTTCTTAGTGTAGGAAGGGTCAACATTGAAATATGGATTAGATAAAGTCCAAGTGGTGTCATACGTTTGATATAAAAGACAAACAGCGGCATCGACTGAAGAATAGTTTGTTGTGCCATAAGATGTGCCATTTGTAGCCTGTATCTTTAATGGGATGCCCTTCACCAAGACTATATATTTTATAGAATCTTTCAGTCCGCTTGAGGTCAGGTAGCTTTCTATCGCCGGCTTAATTTGTGTATCATATTGGGTTCTGGTAATTTCTTCAGTCGTCGGTGCCGCTATGCCTAAAATATTGGCGGAGGGAATGCTTCTTTTATTTTTGTAATAGTTTGCAACTTCCAGAGAATCCTGAGTGCCATCGCTGTCGGAGTCTGTAACATAGGAAGAATTATAAACAACTAAAACCTGACTGGCCGTCGGAGGTGGTTCATAAGTAGGAGCTGCCGCGTAAATTTTAGAGAATGAGGCTAAAATTAAAATGGCAACAAGCATTATTTTAGTGAATTTAAATCTCATAAATATACTATATCAGTATTTTGCAAAATAAGTCAAAATACACTAAGATGTTTCTAGTGATTGCCGTTATAGCTCAGGTAGTAGAGCACGTTCTTGGTAAGAACGAGGTCATTGGTGCAAATCCAATTAACGGCTCCCTCGGTCGTAGACCACGGGCGAGACCAGCCGATGTAGCTGTTTTGGTAGGTATTCACAAGTTAAGCCGATGTAGCTGTTTTGGTAGGTATTCACAAGTTAAGCCGATGTAGCTGTTTTGGTAGGTATTCACAAGTTAAGCCGATGTAGCTGTTTTGGTAGGTATTCACAAGTTAAGCCGATGTAGCTCAGTTGGTAGAGCACCGCTTTCGTAAAGCGGGGGTCGACAGTTCAATCCTGTCCATCGGCTCCATAAAATATGAAAAAGGGTAAAAAAAATAAAAATATTGATAAGAAAGTTTTTGAAGGAGATAAAGCAATGCTGCATTTTTTAAACCCTGATTCTTTTTCCATGACACCATTGGTGGAATTGCCGTCATCAATAAATCATTTTAAAAAAGATAAAGTTAGGATTTTTATAAAACTGTCGCAATTTCTTCCGCTGGCGAACATTAAATCCCTGTTTGCCTGGAGTATGCTCTCCAGCCTTTCCAAAGATATAGTTCACAAGACTAAACACTTGGTTGAGTATTCTTCCGGCAACACTGTTTTTTCCCTGACGGTTCTATCCAAATATTTTGGCATACCTCATATGCATGCAATTATCACTCCGGATGTCCCGGAACATAAAAAAAAGATTCTTAAATTGATTGGGGTGGAGCTCTTAATATCAAAAGGGCCTTCGTGTCCGGATGTATTTGCCGACATTGGCGGTGTTTATGAGGCTAAAATGTTAGGCAAGAAAAAAGGGTGGTTTAATATGAATCAATATATTAATCCAAACAGTCCTTTGGCTTCGGAAATTTATATCGGTAAAGAGATTTGGGAACAAACTGAGGGCAATATAAGTATTTTTTGTTCAAGCGTGGGCACATCGGGGACAATATACGGCGCCGGCTCTTATTTAAAAAGAAAAAATAAAAATATTTTTGTTGTTGGTGCTTGTATAAAACGCGGTTCATCTATTCCGGGGCCTCGCGGGGAAGATGCTATCCCAAAACTCGGTTTTCCGTGGGGGAAAGTGGTTGATATGACCATTCCTATTGACCAAAAATCCGCGTATGAAAAAAGCTTGGAGCTTATTCGCGCCGGTCTCTTGGTCGGACCTTCGACCGGTATGCAACTGGCGATGATAAATAAAATGATAGCTTCAATGAAGAAAAATAAAATTCTTAGTAAATACAGAAATAAAAATGGAGAAGTCCTTGTCACTTTTATGGCTGGGGATACGATGTTTCCTTATATAGATGAATATTTTTCTGTTTTGTCGAAAAAATATTTTAAAAGTGAAAAAATCATTAAAAATGCAGAATAATCCTGAAGAAATAAAAAAAGAAATAGAAAAGCTGGAGGCAGAAACCGCTCAAGTGGATTTTTGGAATGATAAAAATAAAGCGCAGGCGATATTAAAAAAAATATCGGAGTTAAAAGACAAACTTGCTGGCGGTAAAAAATACGATAAGGGCAACGCAATTATCACCATAATTTCCGGCGCGGGAGGAGATGATGCCGAAGATTTTGGGCGGATGCTTTTAGATATGTATATGAAGTATGCGGCCAAATGCGGTTGGGGAATATTTTTTATTCACGAACATAAAAATGACCACGGCGGATATAGAAATGTCTCTTTTGAAATACAGGGCAAAGATGCTTATGGAATATTAAAGAATGAAGGAGGGGTGCATCGTTTGGTGCGTATTTCTCCTTTTGACGCGAAAAAGTTGAGACACACTTCTTTTGCTCTGGTTGAAGTTTTACCGAAATTTTCCAAGCTGGAAGAGAAAGATATTCTTATTCCGGAGCGTGATTTAAAGATAGAGTTTTCCCGTTCCGGCGGTCCGGGAGGACAAAATGTGAATAAAAGAGAAACAGCTGTCAGGCTTATCCATATCCCGACCAATATTTCTGTCCATTCTTCCGAAGAACGTTCCCAAGAGCAAAACCGCGAGCGGGCTATGTCCATTCTCCGGGCAAAAATTTTCAAAAAAGCGGAAGAAGAGGAAAAAAGTGTGGAAGAATCAATGAAATTGAAGAATACGGAGATAGAATGGGGTAGCCAGATTCGTTCTTATGTATTGCATCCTTATAAAATGGTCAAAGACCATAGAACAAGAGCTGAAACCGCAAATGTGGATGAAGTTCTTGGAGGAAATCTGGATTTATTTATTGAGGCGGAGAAGAATCTTTAATACAACCCCCCAACCCCCTTGTCAGGGGGCTTTTTAATTCGAGTTTTGTTATATAATAAAATTTATGAAACTTTATAAATTCATTCCATACGATAAAAATCTGGTTTCCAAAGCCAGAGAATTAAGAAAATCTGAAACGGAAGCAGAGAAAAAATTTTGGTCTAAAGTTTTAAAAAATGAAAAACTAATTAATTTTAAATTTACTCGTCAAAAACCAATTGGTAATTTTATTGCGGATTTTTATTGCGCAAAATTAAAACTGGCTATAGAAATTGATGGTAAAATTCATAAGTTTCAAAAAATTAGAGATGATGAAAGAGACAATTTATTGAAACAAGAATTTGGAATAAAAATTATTAGATATAAAAATGAAGATATATTAAAAAACACAGAATTTATTTTAAATGATATCATCCAGAGAATTAACGTTTCCCCCTGACAAGGGGGATTAAGGGGGTTGTATCCATTAATTAATAAACCCTTCCTAACCTCCCCTTGTCAGGGGAGGAACGGGACCTTATTTTATAAGTATTTTTTTTCAATTTTGATTGACTTTTATGTCCATATATGCTATTCTCTCTATAAAGTTGAAAAACCCATAATCTTGGATGGTCCAAGAAAGTTGTATAATAAAAACAATTTGAAAAGGAGCATTTATTATGGATTTTCGTAAGTTCATTCGTGGGTTCTTCTTTGACCCTGAGCTTGAAGAAAAAGCTCAAAAAATAGCCGATGAAACGATTAAAACCGTTAAATTGGCACAAGACACATTAAAGGGGGCAAAAAATGTTGAACAAATTGTTGCTCTGGCTGGTCTTGGACTTATTGTTGCTGGCTTTATTGCCGGCTCAATGTCAACAAAGATCATAAGGGAAGAAGAAAAAAAATAATCCGCTTTTTGCGGGAGGAAGAATCCTCTTTAGCAAAGCGGATTTTTCTTTTTATATGATTTCTTCTTTCCCCCTGACAAGGGGGATTAAGGGGGTTGTATTTTATGTCTTTGTGTCTAAATTTTTTTTATG
>Ga0265340_10000629_pt1 | contig 19769 bp, 19 predicted proteins | sample 4CB225metaG_FD_202082 | JGI IMG/M metagenome (GOLD analysis project Ga0265340, IMG submission 202082) | Rhizosphere microbial communities from Carex aquatilis grown in University of Washington, Seatle, WA, United States - 4-CB2-25 metaG | ecosystem: Host-associated > Plants > Roots >...
TTTGTCGATTGCGCGTAAAACTGTCCCGCGCTTGCTTGCGTCAACGCTAGCTTCTTCCAAAACACCATCGAGCAATTTGCGGCTGTTGATCTTCACGATGTATTCGCCAGGCTTGAGCCCCAGTCGCTCCAATACGTCACACACCATCATCAGAAGCTCGGCATCGGCGGCGGGCGAGTTGCTGCCCACCGTGTCCGCATCGAACTGCGTGAATTCGCGGAAGCGTCCCGGCCCCGGCTTCTCGTTGCGCCACACCGGACCCACAGCATAGCGGCGAAACGGCTTGGGCAGGTTCTGAAAATTCTCGGCGACATAACGGGCGAGCGGCGCGGTGAGATCGTAGCGCAGGCTCATCCACTGATCGTCGTCATCCTTCAGCGAGAACACGCCCTCGTTCGGGCAGTCCACATCGGGGAGAAACTTGCCGAGCGCGTCGGTGTATTCAAATGCGGGCGTTTCCAGCGGCTCGAAACCATAGGACTCGTAGACGGCGCGGATCTTGTCCAGCACCGCGCGTTCGCCCGCGATCTCGCCCGCCGTGCGGTCGCGAAATCCGCGCGGCAATCGCGCCTTGGGCTTCTGAGTCTTCTGGTCTTTCATGAAATCAACGCTGCACCGCAAAACCGGCGGACTAGATAGCGATTTTTCGAGAAAAAGCGAATTTTAGGTCCGTTCCGGGTATGGCTTTCAAGCCCATCGGGGTTGGACCTTTGAAAACCGCGCACTTTCCCCTCATCCCGCGCATGTGGCGCGCTTCGATCGCTTGCCGCCAGCGCGCTCTGACAGCGCGGCGTGGGCGAATCCTGGAATGGATGAAGGGCGGCGTCAGAGCCGGTTTTTCATCAAGGTGGGCCTTTCGGTTTGGCGCAAAAGTAAAAAGCCCGCGCCGCTTTCGCGGGCAGGCTGAGCTTCAGACGCAATTCGAGAATTGGTAGAAATGTACACCGCGACCGTTACGGTGTCAAGTATTCCTACACCAAGGAATTTTAAACTAATCGCTTGCAGCGCCAACGCTTTTTACATCCGCGCAATTTTGATGCGTCCGGAAAATTATTTTTCCGCGCCTTCACGCGATAACTATGGATCATATCGTCTCAGGAATTTCTCGAACTCGGGCGACAGGCGCGCCATTGCACGATCCCAGCCCACCAAGAACGCGGCCGCCGCAACGAAAATCAAAATCAATAAGTCGAGCGCGAAGTGCACGCGCGAAACCCCGAAAGCTTCGTCGCATTTGATAATCCAGCATCATGCGCAAAGTGGCATGAAGACTGCGTCATGACAAATTATTGCGAGAACGGCCTGCCTACATTACCGACCGCTAATCCAATTCACCACGACGCACGATCAATGCTGCATCGGCAGCGGCTTCTTCAGTGCAGGCTGTGCCGGTTTGGCCGGCACGCCATGCTTGCTCGCATAAAGCGCCTGCGCGCTTTGAAGCACATAGGCGCGGATGTCCTGCGCGTCCTGTTTGGTCAGGATGTCCTTGAACCAGCCCATGCCGTTGTCGTGCAGCGCGCCCTTGAGCACGATGTCGTCATACTCGCCCCAGATATAGGGCGGCACCATGCGCAGATCGGGCACTTCGCCGGACGAGCCGAGCAGCACGCCGTGGCACACCGCGCAGTTGCGATGGAAGGTATCGAAGCCACGCGCCGCCGACTTCGTATCCACTTTCTCGTTCGGTGGCATCGGCAGGTTCGCCGGAATTTCAGAGGCGATTGGTTTCACATCTTTATAGCCGCCGATCTTGAACGCGAAAATGCGGCCCTGGTTGTTCCCGTATTTCTGCAGCGCCGTGTTCTGATCGCCCGTCGCGCCCAGGCCGCCCGAGCCACCGAACGCCGCGGCGACGGCGACATACTGATCGTTGCCAACGGTGTACGTGATCGCGGGCGCCGTCATCGAAGTCTTCAGATCGATGGTCCAGAGCTTCGCGCCGGTCTTCGCGTCGTAGGCGGAGAAGAAACCGTCAGATCCGCCGGCAAACAGAAGACCGCCCGCCGTCGTCAGCATACCGCTGTTCCAGCCGCCGCTCATTTGCACCTGCCACACCATCTTCTGCACGACCGGGTCCCACGCACGGATCCAGCCCTTCGCCGGCGCCGGCATCTGCCCTTTCTGAATCGCGCCCATGATCATGTGACCGAGCTGGGCAAAATCACTGACATTCCACGCGCCGGCTTTGTAACCGAGCTTGGACTGCTGCGCGTAAATGAAATTGCCGTCGATGACCGGGATGTAGACAAGACCCGTCTGCGGATTGAACGCCATCGGCTGCCAGTTGTGCGCGCCGACCGGCCCAGGAATTTGCACCGACGGTTTGCTCGCGGTGTAACGCACATCAGGATTTTCGATGGGCCGTCCGGTCTTCATATCCACGCCGCTCGCCCATGTGATCGTCGTGTAGGGCTTGGCCGAGATCAGCTTTCCGGTCTCGCGGTCGATCACATAGAAGAAGCCGTTCTTCGGCGCCTGCATCAGAACTTTGCGCGGCTTACCGTCGATGGTGATATCGGCGAGGATGATGTGCTGTGTCGCTGTGTAATCCCAATCGTCGCCGGGCGTTGTCTGGTAATACCATTTGAGCGCACCGGTATCGGGATTGAGCGCGACGATGGACGACAGATAAAGATTATCGCCGCCGCCAGGTGAACGCAGATTGCGGTTCCACGATGCGCCGTTGCCCGTGCCAACGTAAAGCGTGTCGAGCGTAGGATCGTAGGCCATCGCATCCCACGGCGTGCCGCCACCACCCTGCACCCACCATTTGTGATCGGTGCCGCCAGTGGACCATGTCTTCAACGCGGCAGCCATCGCGGGATTTTCCGGCTTCTTCGATGGATCGCCAGGAACCACCCAGAAGCGCCACTTCATCTTGCCGCTGACGGCGTCATAGGCGGAGAGATAACCGCGCACGCCATATTCGGCGCCGCCATTACCGATAAGCACGAGACCTTTCACCACGCGCGGCGCGCCCGTAATGGTGTAAGGGCGCGTGCGATCGATGGTGTTGATGTCCCATTCGACCTTGCCGGTTTTGGCATCGAGTTTCACGAGACGGCCGTCAAGCGTGCCGAGATAGAGCTTGCCCTTCCAAAGGGCGACACCGCGATTGACCACGTCGCAACACGCGTAACGGCCCCACTGGCCCGGCACCTGCGGATCGTAGGCCCAAATCTGCTTGCCGGTCTTCGCATCCAGCGCCCAAAGCTTGCTCCACGATCCGGTCACGAACATCACGCCATCGGAAACGATGGGCGTGGATTCCAGACCGCGCACTGTGTTGGTGCGGAATTCCCACGCGACGCCGAGATTACTCACATTCGATTCGTTGATCTGATCGAGCGGCGAGAAACGCTGCTCGGAATAGGTGCGGCCATTGGTGAGCCACTCGCCGGGTGTCTTGTCAGCGTTGACGATCGCCGCGCTATCGACATTGGCGCCGGGGTTCATCGCGGCTTGTGCGATGGCGAAGCTTGCGCATGCAGCGACAATCGCGGCCGTAGCCGCCAAACGAATCTTCATGGAACGCTCCCTTCGAGCGGCTCTCATGGCCGCTTGCAGGCCACAAGGTTAGGCAGAGTCCGGCTCGGTCACAATATGCCCACTATGCACACTTGCACATGAACCGCCGTAGCGTCAGCTTGACGACGAAAACGGAGAGCACAATGGCGCAGTTAAATCCGGCGGTCAGCACATGGGATCACGCTCAGGGACCGGCAGACGCGGCCGTGACCCTGGTGGAATACGGCGATTACCAATGTCCGTATTGCGGCAATGCGCATCCCATCGTCAAAGCCTTGCAGAAGAAGTTCGCCAAGACGTTGCGCGTCGTGTTCCGCAATTTTCCCCTGACCCACGCGCATCAATACGCGATGGCCGCTGCGGAGATCGCCGAAGCGGCGGCCCTGCAGGGCAAGTTCTGGGAGATGCACGACTGGCTCTATGAGCACCAGCGCGCGCTCGAGCCGGAGAATTTGCTCAAAGGCGCCGCGCATCTCAAACTCGATGCAGCGAAAATCAAGACCGCCATCGAGAGCGGCGATATCGCCAAGAAAATCGAAGCGGATTTCAACAGCGGCGTCAAAAGCGGCGTGAACGGAACGCCGGCGTTTTACATCAACGGCGAGAAATTCGACGGCAACTGGACGGATGCCGATGCGTTCGCCGCCGCCATAGAACGCGCAGGCGGCTGATAGACTGGATGTGGATTGCCCTCGCCTTCTGCGGCCCGGTGTTGTGGGCCATTTCCACGCATATCGACAAATATCTGGTCGAACGGTTCTTCAAAGAGACCGGCGTCGGCACGCTTCTGATCTTCACGTCGCTGATCGGATTGATCGGTCTGCCCTTCATTGCGGCGTTTGTGGACGTGTTCTCCATCGGCACCACAGGCGTGATTGCCACGTCGACGATGGGGCTGCTCTACATGATCGCGACGTATCTCTATCTGCGCGCCTTGCAGCAGGAGGAAGCGACCACCATCGCGCCGTTGTTCCAGACATCAACACTGTTCACCTATGCCCTCGCCTATTTCGTATTGCATGAGACGCTGACATTGCCGCGCATCGCCGGCGGTTTGCTGGTGATGGTAAGCACCGCCGTGATCGCCTACGACCCGGACCGCAGGCTCAAGTTCAAGCTGCCGACTGTAGGGCTGATCCTTGCCTGCACCGCCATGATGGCGGTGTCGACGGTGATTTTCAAATTCTTCGCCATCAAAAATGCGTTCTGGCCGGTGATGTTCTGGAATTTCGCAGGCCAAGCCGTGTTCGGCGCGGCGATGCTTGCTATTCCTTATTACCGGCGGGAATTCACGGGCATGTTCGGGAAAAATCCTGGTGCGGTGATCGGCATCAATGCCGCCAACGAGCTGATCAATCTCGGCGGCGGTCTGGCGGCGCGTTATGCCTCGCTGCTCGGTCCGGTCAGTCTGGTTCAGGCCATCGGCGGCACGACATCGTTTTTCGTATTCCTCTTTGGCGTGATCATCTCGCTGTTTCTGCCGAGATTTGGGCGTGAGGATCTGTCCAAAGGCAGCCTGATCCAGAAAGGCATCGCCGTGGCGCTGATCGTCGCCGGTGTTATCATGATCGGCGACGCGGGCGCGAGCTAGCGGCCGAACGGAGGAATTGCCGTGCGTTACTGGATCGCCGGACTGATCATGCTCATATCCGGATCGGCGAAGGCCGCTGAGCCGTGGCTGACATTGCCGCCGACACCCACGCTTCCGAAAGCGGAAATTAGCGGCTATGCGCCAGTGAATGGCATCAAGATTTGGTACGCAGAGTTCGGCAGCGGCCCGCCGGTTCTGTTCGTGCATGGCGGTCTTGGTAATTCCAACTACTTCGGCAATCAGGTTCGCGCGCTGGTCGCGGCGCACTACAAAGTCATCGTACTGGACAGCCGCGGCCACGGCCGTTCCACGCGCGACGGGCGTGCCTACGGCTACGATCTGATGTCCGAGGATGTCGTTGCCTTGCTCGACTTTCTGAGGATACCGAAAGTCGCGCTGGTAGGATGGAGCGATGGCGCGATCATCGGCCTCGATATCGCGATGCATCACCCGGAGCGGCTAACGAAGCTCTTCGCGTTCGCCGCCAACTACGATCCCAGCGGGGTGAGCAGCGCGCCGAGCGGGGTCGTGAATGAATACATCGCGCGTGCCGGCAAGGAATACGAAAAGCTCTCGCCGACGCCGGCGGAGTACAAGAGTTTCGTGGCGCAAATCACCGGCATGTGGAGCGGCCAGCCGCATTGGACCAAAGCCGATCTCGAGAAGATCAAAGTGCCGACCTGGATCGTAGATGCCGACCACGATGAGATGGTCAATCACGATCAGCCCCGCACCATGGCGGACTGGATTCCAAACAGTGGCCTTTTGATCGAGCCGGATGTCAGCCATTTCGCCTTCATCCAGAACCCGGATGAATTCAACGAGGCCATCTTGCGCTTCCTGAAAGCCCGCTGATGCTGAGCATGCGCCGGCACGTTCTGATCTTCGTGTCGGTGTTCGGCGCGATGCTCGCCATCACCATCGGCGGGAATATTCTGGCGGCCGCCGGCGTCATTCACGATATGGGCGCCTTCAAGACGCCGATGATGGTTTTGATCTTTGGTCTTTTCCTCGCATCCGGCTTTGCCTTCGTTCCGATCATGGTGAAACTCGTGCTCGGTACGCAAAGGAAGTTGGGAAACGAAAACGTCCCGGTGGTGGCTGCTGCATTGCGTGCGGAACGCACAATCGTATTCGTGCTATGGGGCTTGATGGCGCTGGGCTGCATCGTCGGTATCCCAGCAGCGATACAGGGCGGCTTGTTCAATCCACCGTCAACAAATTCGCAAAAATAGCCCTTTGCACAAAGGGTTTCCTGCGCGCGATGGCTGCATGATAAAACGCGCGCCGCAACATTCTCTTGGAGATTCCCGATGTCGCTTTCCATGTATCAAGCATCCATTCCGGCTTACACGCAGATGCTCAAAAGCCTCTCTGCCGTTTTGAAAAAAGCTGAAGCACATTGCGAAGCAAAAAAGATCGAGCCGTCCGTATTCGTGAATGCGCGGCTCTATCCCGACATGGCGCCGTTGTCGCGTCAGATCCAGATCGCGACCGACCAAGTGAAAGGTGGACTGTCCCGCCTATCCGGTAGCGAGCCGCCGAGTTGGCCCGATACCGAGACGACCTTCGCGGATTTGCAGACGCGTATTCAGAAAGCGCTCGATTTCGCTGCTGGCATCAAGCCGGCGCAGATCGACGGTTCGGAGGACAAGGACATCACGCTCAAAATCGGTCCGGGCGAAATGACGTTCAAGGGCCAGCAGTTCCTCGTGAACTTTTCGCTGCCGAACTTCTATTTCCACGTCGTAACGGCTTACGACATCCTGCGCCACAATGGCGTCGAGATCGGAAAGCGCGATTATATGGGCGGCCTCTAGCTTTCGCCGCTACTCCGGCTCCGCGGAATGGGCTAGCCTCGCGCGAAAGCGCGGGGCTTTCCGTGCAGGGGGCCTCATGACCATCCCATCGCCACGCTTTTTGTTTCTGCAGATAAACAAAGCCTGCAACCTTCGTTGCGGGCATTGCGATTTCTGGAAACGCGATGACAGCGACAGCCACAACTACCTCAGCCTCGCGCGCCATCGCGAACTGATCGCCGAATTCGCCAGCTTGAGCAAAAAGGGTACGACCGTGATCGCGGGCGGTGAGCCGATGCTCAATCTAGAACGGTTTTTCGACCTCACACGCTACAGCCGTGAACTGGGCCTGGAGTCGATTTCCGTGGTGAACGGCACGCGCATTCGTGGCGATGCGATGGCCGATCGTATGATCGCCGAAGGACCGACCCGCATCGCAATCTCGCTCAATAGCCATCGCGCCGAGGTGCACGATCGAACGCGCGGGGTCGTGGGCTCTTTCGACAAAGCGGTTAATGCCTTGCGCCTGTTGATACGGGCTCGCGAGAGAGCAGGTTCCAAGACCAAAATCGACGTGATGGCGCTCATCTTCGACGAAACCTGCAGCGAGATTGAGGAATTCTTTGACTTTGCGCTCAACGACATCGGCGCGGACAAGATGAAGTTGAATTTTCTGCAGCCATCCTTCGGTCACGACGATCCCGGCGACGAATTCTTCGAAAAACACGGCAAGCTAGATGTGGAAGCGACTATCGCCGCAATAAAACAGAGCGATATTCGCTTCAAACTTGGCTTCAACCCGATCTGGCTAAGACAGGTCGAGATGTATCTGCGCGAACTTTCCGCAGCGCAGGATTTGGACAAAGGCTGGGGATCGCGCGTGCAAACCAGCGAGCACATCTGCAATACGCATGATCGCAACATCATGGTCGATCACTACGGCATGGCGCGGCTCTGCTTCGCGAGCGATTATCGCGGTCAGAAACTCGAGGCTTATGGCGATCTGGCTGCCTTTTGGAACGGTGCGAACGACATCCGCGAGAAGATGCAAAACTGCAATCGCTTCTGCGGCATCAGCCACAGCGTTCGTCGCGAGACCAGCACGACGCGCTCGCGCAGCACCACGCAAAATATCGGGCTGATCGAGCGGTTGCGCGGCATGATCGCGCCCGTGGGGGTGATTTAAGATGGCATTCCTCGATCGCAATGGTGTGAAAATTTACTACGAGACGCACGGCGAAGGACCGGCACTACTGCTCTCACACGGCTATTTGGCATCTGCTCAAATGTGGCGCGGGCAGGTCGATGCATTCTCCAAGAACTACAAGCTCGTCCTTTGGGACATGCGCGGCCACGGCCGTTCGGACTATCCCGAAGACCAGGCGCAATATTCCGAGGATGCCACGGTCGACGATATGGCCGCCATTCTCGATGCGATCGGCGCGCAATCGGCGATCGTCGGTGGGTTGTCGCTGGGCGGCTATATGAGCCTCGCCTTCCAGCGGAAGTATTCTGAGCGCACGCGTGCACTGCTCATCGTTGACACTGGCCCCGGTTACAAAAACGACGATGCGCGCGCGCAATGGAATGAGCGCGCGGTCAAGACAGCCGAACGATTTGAGCGAGAGGGTGTCTCACAAAGCGGTGGCGCGGAAACGCGTGAGGCTCTGCATCGCAACGCTATAGGGCTCGCGCTGGCCGGCCGCGGAATGCTCACACAGCGAAATGCGCGCGTGATCGAAAGCCTGCCAAACATCAAAGTGCCGTCGCTCATCGTGGTCGGCGCGAACGATATGCCGTTTCTAAAAGCGGCGGATTACATGTCGGCTAAAATTCCTAACGCACAGAAAGTCGTCATTTCCGGCGCCGGCCACGCCGCCAATATCGACCAGCCGGCAGTGTTCAACGATGCGATATTAAATTTTCTGACAACGGCAGTCGGGCTTTAACCCGCCAATTCCGCGCCTCCAAGACCACAGCCTGCGTGGGGCCTAAAACGTCGCACAAAATTTTCGTCCGTAGGCGGACGGCTTTCCGCAGCCGCGGACAGGCGCTTAGGCAAAAAAGCGTCAAAAAGCCTGAAAAATAAGCGTTATTTTGCTGATGCGCGCTACCCGAATTGTGGATAAAACTGGTTATCCACACCGCCTTTTGCGTTCCGGAGCCTGACAGAAATGGGCATGTCGCTGACCCCCGAAATCATCGAAGCATCTTATGAATTCCTGCGTACCACGCCGCCTTTCCGGAAGTGGAAACTTCCGCACGCCGACGAAGTGACGTTCGTCGTTTCCCGGCACAAGAATCATATCGGCTATCACCGCGGTACGCGCCGGAAGATCAACTCGCATGAGATCGGAATTTCAGAGGCCTGCGTCGGCCACACCAACACGCTGCTGCGGACCATGGCGCATGAGATGATCCATCAACACCAGCAGCGTACACGAACCGACACGCCGAATGCCGAGCACAATGCCGAGTTCGGCCGCCTCGCCAAGATCGTGTGCAAGTATCACGGTTGGGACGAGAAAGAGTTCTAGAATCGTAAAGCGCGAAAACGCCGGCGCTGCTTTTGCCTTGGTTTTGCTAGTGGCCAAGCGGCAGTAGGTCGCCGCCGTCCAAAATCGCCGTTGCAATCGTGCCGATCGCGATGGCGACTCCATAAGGTACGCCGGCTGAGGGCTGAGTCAGCACGGCTGGCCAAGAGCCGGATGGCCCGTCAGCGCCCAAACGCTTCGCAATGGCGCGCGCTGCAAGAATCAAAAGCAAAATGACCACGCCCGCCAGGCTGGTGAAAAGCAGCAGCATTAGAAGCCGGTAAAATCCGACCCACAGCGCTACCGACGAAAAGAGCTTCACATCGCCTGCGCCAACGCCGCCAGCGAAATAGAGCATGATCCCGGCGATGAGGCACAGTGCCGCCGCGCCTAAGTGTTCGAACCATGCGTGAGAGTGGCTCAGCAGAGCAAAAACAACAAAAAGAACTCCGATGGCGATGACCAGGTAGTTCGGAATTCTGAAAGTCATAAAATCGAATGTGGCAGCAGCGGCCAGCAATCCGAAAAATAAAGCCGTCGCGAAAACCGCCATCAGTGGGTCGCGAAGGAGCGCAGCATCATGATCAGCGAAGGGCCTGCCATCACGAGCATCGTTGGCGGGACGGTGAACGCGATGCTGCCCATGGCGAGCTTCACCGGCATCAGGTTCGCCTTTTCTTCGGCACGCATCACGCGCTTGTTGCGCATTTCCGCCGCATAGACGCGCAGCGTTTCGGCGATACTGACGCCGAACTCGTCGGACTGCTTGAGCACCGTTGCAAAGGCATTGATGTCCGGCACATTCACGCGGTCCGTGAAGTCCTCGAACACCTGGCCCCGGTCTTTGCCCGCCCACAACTCGTCGATAATGACGCCGAATTCCTGGCTCAGCACATTGCGCGTGCCCGTCATCTCGCGCGCCACACGCCGGAACGCCTGATCGATGCCGTTACCGGCTTCGATACAAACGAGGATCATGTCGAGCGCATCGGGAAACGCGAGTTCTGCTTCTTCCCGGCGGCGTTCAATTTGCCGCTCCACCCACAGCGTCGGCAGAAAGAAACCCAATACGGCCGGAAGAAGTACAGCCAGCATGATGCCGGGGACCGGTAGCTGACCCGCGATCAACGGCGTGATCACCACCGCCAGCGCCAGCAGCACCAGACTGCCAATGGCGCGCGACGCAAAATAGACGCGGACCGCGGAAGGCTTGCGATATCCCGCGCGAACCAGTCGCTTGCGGATACCTGCCAGTTGTATCGCATCATTGGGCGTCACAAACCTTTCGAAACGCTGCAGCAATCCGTCTTCCAGCGTGATTTGCGGCGCGCCCAAATCCGCCGACAGAGCGCTGGGCAACACGTCCAGCCGGCGCGCAATAGTACGCCGGGTTCGCAAGAAGGCATTGGCGCCTACCAACAAAAGCGCAATCGAAAGCAGCAAAAGACCCGCGCCGATGAAGAAAACGCCTGAATTGGAAAACAACGAAGCCACGTCAGACCTTCAGTGTTGTGAGAACGCGCATCGCGATCAAATTCACGATGAGCAGGATGCCAACCAAAATCACCAGGTACGGAAAATAGACGTAGTCTGATACTTGCGTGTAGTAGTCCGGCCGGATCAATTGCAGGACAAGCGCGATACCGAGTGGAAAAAATGAAAGGAGCCACGCGCTGAACCGCCCTTCCGCCGTGATCGCTTTCACTTTTCGGAACATGCGAAAACGGTCGCGGATAACGGTGGATAGCTTGGCAAGAGATTCGACGAGATTGCCGCCCGACTCCTGCTGGATCTGGACGGCCATAGAAATGTATTTGAGATCGATGGAAGACACGCGGTCGAGCATAGTTTTGATCGCCGTGGGCACGTCGCTGCCATAGGTGATTTCGTCATAGGCGATCTTGAACTCGCTACCGATGGGCGCATCCATTTCCTTGGCGATCATCGAGATCGCGCCCGTCAGCGGGTGGCCGATCTTCAGACTGCGAACCATAAGATCCAACGCATCGGGCAGCTGCTCTTCGAACTTGTTCAACTTCCTGCGGCGCAGAAACACGAGCGCAAACACGACCGCGAAAATTCCAAGGAAAAATGAAACAATAGCTGTTTCGGGAAGAAACCGAACTGGGACGAGCAGCGCCGAAACAATAAAGAAGGTCGCCGCCAGAATGACCATATAAAGAAATGCCCGCGAAATCGGCAGCATAACGCCCGATTGATAGATGAGCCGCGAGAGCTGCTTGATGAGAAACACATCTCTCAGAGAAGGCGGCGTCTGTGCGGGATCGTTGCGCCACAGGTCGTAGCGCGATGGCGTCATGCCTGGCGTTACGACATCGCGTGCAAGGCGGCGGCGAACGGCTGCATCGCCGGTACCGCGCAGATTGCGCCAAAACACAAAGGCGGCGTCTGTGATGAAGAAAACTCCGACGCCCACCACAAGATATGCGAAAAGGGCCAGCATCGTCAGCCTATGGTCAAGAAGTCGGCCGGGATTTGGAGACCCATCTCTTCCGCACGTTGGATCAAGCGCGGGCGTATGCCAGTGGCGCGATGCGTTCCGAGGACGCGGCCATCCGCATCCATGCCCGCGCGTTCGAACCTGAAAATTTCCTGCAGGGTCACAGTGTCCGTCTCAAGGCCGATGACTTCCTGAACGCTCATTACCTTGCGGCATCCGTCGCTCAGACGCTGAACGTGAATGATCATGTGAATTGCGGACGCAATTTGACCGCGCAAAGAACGCAACGGAATCTCGATGCCCGTCATTCCGACCATGTGTTCGAGACGCGTAAGCGCGTCGCGCGGCGTGTTGGCATGCACCGTCGTCATCGAGCCGTCATGGCCGGTGTTCATGGCCTGCAACATATCGAGAACCTCGGTGCCGCGAATTTCGCCAACGACGATGCGATCGGGCCGCATACGCAAGGCATTCTTCACGAGATCGCGCTGCGTGACTTCGCCGACACTCTCGAAATTTGAGGGCCGCGTTTCCATGCGCGCAACATGCACCTGTTGAAGTTGAAGCTCCGCGGTGTCTTCGATGGTGATGATGCGTTCTTTGTTGCTGATGAAACTGGAAAGCGCGTTCAAAAGCGTCGTTTTTCCCGATCCGGTTCCGCCGGCGATCAACACATTCACGCGAGCGCGAACAATCAGCTCGAACAACAGCGTCATACGCTTGTCGATCGTGCCCATCTCGATCAGACGGTTTACGGTATAGGGAACTTTGGCGAATTTCCGGATCGAGAGCAGCGGCCCATCGACGGCGCAAGGCGGCACCAAGGCGTTCACACGGCTTCCATCCGGAAGACGCGCGTCCACCCATGGCTGCGATTCGTCCACGCGACGGCCAACGGCCGTTACGATCTTCTGGATGATGCGCATGAGATGGCGATCGTCCTTGAAGTGCGCTGGCGTGGCTTCCAGCCGGCCGTAACGCTCCACGAAGATGTGTTTGTGTGTGTTGACGAGGATGTCCGAAACCGACGGGTCTTTGAGGAACGGCTCCAACGGACCCAAGCCCAGCACCTCATCCAGAATTTCGGTAAGCAGCGTCGAGTACTCGCCTGTATTGAGCGCGACACCCTCCGCCACAAGGAGCTCCCGGATCTTCGGCGAGAGCTCACGCGAGAGCTCTTCACGTGTGATCTTGTCCAGAACGCTCAGGTTCAAGATGCTAAGAAGCTTCTCATGCAAATACACCTTCAAATCGGTGTTCTTGCTCGATCCGCGAGCCAACACTTCGACGGGTTCGGTCAATCCCCGTTCTTCCACTTTCGGAATTTGTTGAGGACGTGCGAGGCGTTCGGACGTTGTCTTTTGAAACATGGCTTAAATCCTGCCCAGAACGCGCTGTAGCAACCCTCTGCGAATTTCCATGGGAACGTGAAGATCATGTTCCAATAGTGTTGCTATGCTATCCGCGAATTTCGATTTCGGCTTGAGGGTTACGGCAGGACTGCCTTCGCTATGTGACTGTGACACCAAAGCATAATCGTTCGGGATAACATGACTCACACTCCGCCCAACCGCTCCTTCGAACTGCGCGACGCTGATGTCGGAGCTTCGTGCAACGAAGTTGTTGCGATTGAGAACGAGACGGATCGGAAGCTGGTTCAGCTCCTCTTGCTCCAGCAGCCACATGAATTGCGCTAGCCGGTGCACCGACGCCACGTTCGGATTGCAGACGAGATAGACGATCTCGGCTTCCTTCAGGACGATGTCGGTCCAGGTCGTGAGCGCAACCGGCAAATCTACAACGACATGCGCAAAACGCTTTTTCGCGATATCCAATATCTTTCCGACGGTTTCCGAACTGTAGGCATTCAGGGGAAACGGATGCTTCGGAGCCGTCAGAATCCGCATGCCGCTCGAATGGCGGATGACCATATTCTCCAGCATTTCACGGTCGAGCCGCCCCGGATCGTCGATCAGTTCGGCGATGGGCGACAGGCTCTGCAAATCCAACAGGCTCGCGACGTTTCCATACTGGATATCGAAATCGAGAAGACAGGTTTCGCCTGCCTGCGAGTACGCTGCCAGGAGGCTCGCCGTATTGATCGCAAGTGTCGTGGCGCCGGCACCGCCGGTCACATGCATGAAAACAATCGCGCCGCCCAGTTTGGCATCGGCTCCGGAGAGCATTCGCCAATCGCGCGCGAAACGCAGAAAAATGTCTTTGGTCTCTTGAATATCGAGGGGTTTGAACAGGACGTCGTCGGCACCCGCGCGAAATGCTTTTACCGCGGCAGTGTCTGAAGAACGTTCGGTCACGACGACGATGGGAAGTCCGGGCGACGCCGATTTCAACCGTCGCAAGAAATCCAGTTGCTCCTGAACCGATGTATCGATGTCCACCAGGATGAGATTTGGACGACGGTCTTCCTCAAGCAGTGCGAGATCGTTCTCGGACCCGCGGACATGCGCCTGCACGGCGATATTTTCGAGCGGCGCCAAGCTCGCCAGCAACTCCGTCCGACCCTCTTCCGAATTGACGAAGGCCAGAATATTCACACTCGGCGCCCGCGAGACCGGCGCGTTTTCTTTCCAGCTGAGGGTCGGCTCGATCTTCATGGCTAAGGAGATGTGCCCCCACCTGAGGTCGTCGAAGAACTGCTTCCACTGCCATTACCGCTGTTACCTCCGCTACCACCGATATCGGACGTCTCCATGTTCTCCGGCTGCTTGACGGTGTCGGTCGTGTAGCGCTTCTGCCCCATAGCCGCGCGCTCACCGTTCATTCGCTGCGGCAGTTTGGAAAGCGGCGCACCGGGATTGACCGTCTGCGCAGCGATGTTCGTCTGCACCGCGGCGCCGAAATCGTTCGATGTCTCGCAGGCGCTCAACGCGAGCGCACAAAGTGCCAATGTCATGAATGCCGCGGTGCGCATCAATGATCTCCTTTGTCAGTGGCCGCGGGTGCGTTCTGTGTCGCCGGTGCAGCAGTCGCCGGTGCAGCACTCGCCGACGCGACCGATGGAGGGTTTGGGGGCGAACTGGTGGGACCCGGCACCGTCACATCAGGAAACTCCGTTGGCAGCGGCACATCCTTCTCGGTATCGCCATTCACAAACAGGTCGAGCTGGTCCGACGGGCTCGTGACCTCGCTCGGTCCCTTAATGTCCGTCTTCGGACCGGGCTGCACGAGATGCACGGTGATGAACACGACAAGCTCGGTCTGATTATGCTGGTAATCGGTCGAACGGAACAATGCGCCAAGCACGGGGACGTTCCCGAGCCAGGGAACTTGGTTGACGCTGTTCGTGAAGTCGTCCTGCAAAAGGCCCGCGATCGCAAAGCTTTGGCCATCCTTGAGTTCGACGGTGGTTTTTGCGCGGCGCACCTTCAGACCCGGCACCGAAATACCGTTGGCTTCCACCGAAACGGTCGGATCGAGTGCGCTCACTTCGGAATTGACCACGAGATCGACGAGTTCGCGGCTCAAGACGGTCGGTGTGAATGAAAGACCGACGCCGAATTGCTTGAACTCAATGGTCGCCGCGCCCGTGTTGCCCGTGATCGCCTGCACAACCGGAATTGGAATCTCGCCGCCGGCGAGAAAGCTTGCAGTATCGCCAGAAAGCGCAACCAGGTTTGGCTCAGCGAGCTCACGGACGAGGCCCTTCTTCTCGAGCGCTTCGAGTGAAGCGCTCAGTGAGTAGTTGCCCGCCGCCAGCGTGCCAGTAGCCGTGCCGAAGGCCGATGCAGATGCGCCCAAGCCTGTGACCGTCGAGATCGTCCCGCTGTTGACGCTCAACGTCCAATTCGAATCCACGCCCAGTTGTTTTTCCGCCGAGCGCTGTATTTCATCGAACTTGACCTCGAGAAGAACCTGCTGCGAACCGCCGACAGAAAGTAAATTGGTGATCTGGCCGGGCGCAAAGCGATCGGCGATAGCCAGAACTTCGCGCAGCTGCTCGGTGCTATCAACGTTACCCGTTAGCACGAGCGCTCCGTTGGCCGGCCGTATCGCGACACGATTGGAAGGTATCAGGCTGGCCAGCTGCTCTCTTAGGCCGGGTATGTCATACGAGACGGAAACGTCGAAGACATTGAGAATGCGGCCGTTGCTGTCCTCGACCGTCAAGTTAGTCGTGCCGAGCTTCTTGCCCAGGATGTAGATCATGTTCTGCGACAGAGGAATGACGTCGGCGATGTCCTTGCTGCCAACGGCAATCTGCCGGAACGGGCGATCGAAATGAACGAGTTGCGACTTGTTCAGCGGAACGTCGATTAGCGAAGGCGGTGCAGAGCTCTTAACGTTGATGATGTCCCTACGCGCGAGCAAAATGCGCGTGGCCGCGTCCGGCCTAGCTGACGCGTGGTGGTGCTTCTTCACGGCTGCGTTGGCGGGCACAAGCAAACACAACAGCGCAAGCGCACTGAAGAGCGCTCTGGCTTTTCCCGAAGACTGGATCCTGCTCCGTGTCACCCCTGCCCCCAATCCTTAGTGGACCGTCATCACAGATGACGAGCCGTCGCCGTAAATCACTTTCACCGAATTGCGCCGGACGGCCGGCACAACATGCGGCGCCTGGCCGACTCCGAGATCGCGTGCCGTGACCTGCGCGGTGGGCAGTTGTTCGGTGTTGGCAACATTGCGCAGCGCGAGGCTGAGCGTACCCGCGACCTGGGCCAGCACCAGCTTCTGCGCCTGCTCGGGCGTGACTTCGACGGTGGCCGTTCGGCCAACCACTGGTTGATCGCGCTTCTGATCGCTCGACTGATCGACACCCAGGATCGTGATGTTTTGAAGGAGAATATCGGACACCATGGTGTCCACATTGTTGATGGTTACGTGACGCGTGAGCATGATGTCCACGCGATCCCCGGGAAGCATGAAACCGGCGACGCCGCTCACATCATCGACGCGGATGGAGATCGCCCGCATGCCGGGCGGCAATTCGCGTGACAGCGTCGCTTTCTGGCCGAAGCCGGATATTTTGCCGCGCACCACCGGCTCGTTCGGCTCAACATCGGTGAGAACGACACGGTCCTGCGAACTCGGCGCGCCACGGAACAGCTCTTCGACAGAATGAAATGCCCCTGGCGGCACAGATGCTGTAGGCCAAGAGACTACCTTTAGCGAGGATTGGTCGATCTGTGTGCCTACTGGAAGATCTGCTGCCGCGACGACAACGGTCGTCAGCTCAATAGAAGACGTGGTCCCTGTTCCGGAATTCCGGAAATAGATGTTCAGGAGAACAATGGCGCCGATGGCCAAGATGCCACCCGCGATGAGGCTTATCAGCGAACGCTGCATGTCCGGCCCCCCATCGATGCGCTAGCCATAAATTCTCCTGAGTGCTTCTTCTCGGCGGACACCTCACAACTCAACCGCTGCTGCGATGCGTATCCGCTCAATCGCATCACGGAGCGTTTTGCGTAACTCGCGTACTTGCCGCGTTGGAAATTCCCGTTCCAACGGCCGGCGCGCCATTACTCTCGACATTCGATACAACAAGCCACGCCAGGGTAATGCCACCAACCACCACGGCCGCGGCTAACGCAACCCATTCCAGCGTGACCAAGCCTGACTCGCCGTGCCAAAACGAAACAACTAAACCCAACCCGCCACGCCTGTGGCGCGGACGGGTTGCGGTTGTCGCTCGCAGGCTCCGCGAGACAGCCATCCAGAATTACGGATGGTTCTGCGTAACAGTCGTAGTCGCGGCATTGTTGATGCCGGTGCCGATCGAGTTGGCGGGCGTCTTAAGATTGTTCATCACCAGCCAAACCAGCGTGATGCCGCCGACGACGACGGCCGCAGCCAGCGCCACCCACTCAACCGTGACAAGACCTTCTTCGCCCTTGATGAAGGCCTCGAGGCCGCGGCGAAGGAATTTGTTGATTGCGATCATCATTGCATGTGTCCTTGTTTCAAATTGCCCCATGTGATGCGCCCTAGGCGCTCCCGCGAAGACTGTGCAAGCAGCTTGCCAGTTGAACACTGCCGCCTTTAGCGACGGTTAACGCTGCTGGAATCCCTTGCCCGCATTGCCCCAAAGTCAGACGCCTGCGCCGCCCCGACGCTGCCGCCCTTGTGTCTATTAAGAGCGCCAGGGCGCGGCAAATGCAACACAGGACAGCAAAACTGCTGGGGATTTAAGGGGATAGAGTGCCATTTGATGATGTATTTTTGTGACGCAGATCACACCGGTTCGCCGGCGTTATGGTTACGCGCAAGTTTCTTTACCCCCCGGTATGATCAAAATGATATTTCTGCATTGCGGGATGCTAGGAGCAGTGGCTGATGATGGCCGCAGCACACGACGCGCGCGCAGTTTCTTGGCTGGAACGGCAAGCGCGGAATTTTGCAAAAAAACCTGACGGATCAGTGACGATCGAGTTCGTCCTGTGGATGCCGGTGCTTTTGCTCATTTTGGCGTTTTCCGCCGATGCGAGCCAGCTCTATCTCATCCGCGCCAATCTCTGGACCGTCGCGGGCGAAACCGCGCGCCGGATGACGACGGGCCAGCTCACCTCAGGCACGGCGCAAGCTTATGCCGCCAGCCAGCTCCTCTATCCCAATTTGCCTTACACATATTCGTTCGTCCAAGGATCGGCGACCGCAAGTCCGCCGGTAGATGACGTGGCCGAGATCAGCGTTCCGGTTGCGAATGCGAGCGTATTCGGCGTGCTGGCCGTTTGGGGCAATTTCTCAAACGCCATTCTCGACGCCAAAGTGACAATGCGATCCGAGCAATAGATGACCAGCCGTCCCAGCTTCTTTGGATTTTTCCGCGAGGAGACGGGCGCCGTCGGTTCGGTGCTGATGATCTGCATGCTGCCGATGTTTCTTACGATCGCGGGTATGGCGATCGACGGCTCCGCCGCTTATGAAACCCAGCCGATATTGCAAGTGGTCGCGGATGCATCCGCGCTCGCCGCCGTGCAGGATCTCTCGAAAGGCGTTGCGGTAGCAGCCCAGACGGCGATCGCTTACTCTCAAAAGAATCTTCCCACGTCGTTGAATGGAACCGTTCTCGTAAATAGCGACATCGTAACGGGCAATTGGAACACCACGACCCGGGTTTTCACACCAAACGGTACACCTTTAAACGCGATTGACGTCGTCGTGCGGCGCTCGGCCGCCAATTCCAACGCGATCCCGACAGCGTTTCTTGGTCTGATCGGCGTCAACAGCTGGAATATTCCCGCGCAATCGATCGTGACGACGTCATCCGTGAAGCTTCGCGTGTCGCTGGCGCTCGACAATTCGGGATCGATGTGTCAGCCGGATAAGCAAAATCCCTGTCCCAACGACACCAATCCCAATATCAAGCTGAACGCGCTCAAGACAGCAACGACCAATCTTCTGACCATGCTGAAGAACGCCGCGAGCAACACCGGCGACATCACGGTCTCGATCGTGCCGTTTACGACGGGTGTGGACGTTGGCAAAAGCTATAAAAGCGCGAGCTGGCTTACTTTCGCGCCGTGGGATGCGGTCGGCAGCGGTTATGGCACCTATGCAACCCAATGCGGGCGAAACGGTTGCACCCAGGTCTGGCAAGCCAGCGACGCCTCGCATTCAACCTGGTCCGGTTGCGTGATGGACCGCAACCAGAACTACGACACGAACGTCACGTTGCCCACTGGAACAACCACAGACTTTCCAGCGGCGCCCGCCGCACTCTATAGCCAGTCATCATGGGCGCTTACTTGCCCGTCGGCCTTAATCGGTCAGACCGATGTTCTCGACAAAACTGGCTGGACCAATCTCAACAACACCGTCGGCGCGATGCAAGCCGGCGGCGCGACGAACCAGACCGTCGGGCTATCCTGGGCATGGATGCTGATGACGAAAGG
>Ga0265340_10000630_pt1 | contig 19761 bp, 15 predicted proteins | sample 4CB225metaG_FD_202082 | JGI IMG/M metagenome (GOLD analysis project Ga0265340, IMG submission 202082) | Rhizosphere microbial communities from Carex aquatilis grown in University of Washington, Seatle, WA, United States - 4-CB2-25 metaG | ecosystem: Host-associated > Plants > Roots >...
AGGGAGGTGCCCGTTCTCGACCATTTCTGATTGCTGGCTCCGGTGCAGGTGGCCACGGTGAGGAGGGTTCCGTTTCCAGTCTGGCCGGCCGGCTGGGTCAGGCACAGGCCGCTGGTGGTGAGGGCACCGTCGGCGCTGAGGGTCCAGGCCTGGTTCGCGGCTCCGTTGCAGTCCCAGATCTGTACCCGGCCGCTGGGCTGGTCGCGATCGAGGCATTTCCCGGTGTTGCCGGTCCAGGCGATGGCACCGGCCTTCGGCAGGGCGGGGGCACCGACCCAGCTCTGGTTCCGGTTACCCAGACAGTCGTAGACCTGAAGCTGGCGGCCGTTGGTCAGGTCTCCGACGTCGAGGTCGAGACAGCGGTCCGAGGCCTGGTTGAGCACGGATCCGTTATTGCCCCGGCTCCATTTCTGATTGCTGCCGCCGGTGCAGGCGGCCACGCTGACCAGCGCGTGATCGGCGGTGTTGTCGACCGGGGTTTGCAGGCACAGGCCACCGGTGGTCAGGGTTCCGTCGCTGTTCAGCGTCCAGGCCTGGTTCGCGGCTCCGTTGCAGTCCCAGATCTGCACCCGGCCGCTGGGCTGGTCACGATCCAGGCAGTGACTCTGCGCCGTCGTGAACGCGATGGCGTTGCCCGGAAGTGTCCCGCCCGGGGCCGGTGACCAGATCGAGTGGATCGGGTAGAAAGCCAGGGAGACCAGCTTCACCGAGCCGCCGGTGGCGAGCAGGCTGATTCCCTGGCCGGCCGTCGAGGAATCGAAGCCGGCGTTGTCGCTGATGGCCATTTTGCCGTCGTTGCCATAGATTTCGAATTGTCCCCGGTCCACCAGGAGACGGATCTTGACGTGGTTGCCGATCGGCGGAAGGGGCTGATCGTCGAAGGTCTGGGCCGCGACGTTGTAGGACAGTGTCCGGTCGCTGCTGCCGTCTGATCGCCGGTGGAGCTGGAATCCGAATCCGGTCGCGGTGGCCCCCGAGAGGTCGAACTCGGCCTGGATCTCGTAGCTGTCCGCGCTCACGCCGGTGAACGGGTCGGTCGCCGGGTCCGCACTGAGTGTCCGCGCGCCCCAGGTGGTTCCGGTGGCTCGCAGCCCCGCGATCTCGCCCACCGGCTGGCGGGTGATCCGGATCCCCTCCGGGAAGGTCTTCAGCGCCACGTCCACCGGGAAGGAGGCGTTGCCGGTCCACACCCCTCCGTTGTTCAGGCCCTGCCAGCCGATCTGAACCGCGCGCCCGCTCGGGACCTGGTTGAAGGTCTGCGCCGCGTACCAGGGACCGCCGGCGTAGGCCCCGGGCCGGTCCATGATCTGAGGCGTGGACCAACCGGAGTCGGGAACGAAGACGCTGTTCGCGTCGAGCTGCCCGAGGACGTACTCACCGCTGGCGTCCTGCAGGACCCACTTCTGGTTGCCGGAGTCCCCGTCGACCGGCAGGCGGTAGAGGTCGGGGCATTCAAAGAGCCAGTCGCCGTTGTACCGTCCCGCGTACGTCCAGTCCAGAAGGTTCGTCGAGGTGTAGAAATTGGCGCCGTTTCCGCCGTTGTCGGCCCACAGGGCCAGGGTCCACCGGTTGTGCGCCGGATCCCATTGCACTTTGGGATCACGGCTTTCGTACGACGTGGTGACTACCTGGGCGCCGCCCTTGTACATCGTGAAAGTCTGCGCGCCGTCGGTGCTGTAGGCGATGTTGACGCCGTCCTTGCCGAAGATCAGCAGGATGGGGTCGTCGCTGCCGGACTTCAGGCCGGTGACGTTGTTCGTGTCGACCCAGGCGCTGCCGGACCACAGGTTCACCCCGGCGAACGCCTCGCCGTCCAGGGCGAGCGGTTTCTGGGTCCAGTGAACCAGGTCGGTGCTGGTTGCCTGACCCCAGGATATTTGCGAACCGTGATCCAGCGCGCGGGGATTGTTCTGAAAGAACATGTGATACACGCCACGGTAATACACCGGCCCGTTGATATCGTTCATCCAGCCGTTCTGGGAGCTGAAGTGGAACTGACCACGTACCGCTTCCTGGTAATCCGTGGCCGCGTACGGATATCCCGGGGGATCCGTGGCCGCGTCGGCCGAGGCGGGGTCGGCTGCCGAAATCGTTGTCGCCGAAACGAATATCAGGGTTGCGCTCCAGGCCAGCAGGCTGGCGAGGGCCACGGCTACCCGCGGTCGCCTTCGTCCTTGGGTTTTCATCTCAAGTCTCGTTTCACCATCGATACACTGCAAATCAGGGGGCCGACGAGTCAGAGCCGGACAGGAGTTGCCGGCCATGCGGTTGTGCTGGAGCCTGGGGGTTTCTCGTCAGGTCTTCCCCGGTGATGTTGCCCCTGGGCAACGGTTTGCACAAGGGTCGATAACCGTCAGGATTCGCGGTGCGGTCCCCGCCTGGTCCCGGTGCCCGCGTTTACCTGGCCGCGGTGATCTGGCCGTAATCCCCGGGCCTGCGGGTCCAGACATCAATCCGGCCGGTGTGGAATGCCCTGGCCGGGTCGCGACCTCATTGCCGGGCGGCTTCTTGCAGCAGTTTGGTCAGGCGCAGGGGCAGTACCTCCAGCAGTGAGATCGCGGTGCTCGTCCTGAGCACGCCGCGGGTGCCGAGGATGACGTTGGTGATCCGGTAGAGATCGGCGGTGTCGCGGGCCAGTACCTTCGCCAGCAGGTCGGCGTCGCCGGTGGTCGAGTGGATCTCGATGATCTCCGGGATCGCGAGCAGGCCGTCGATGGCCACGTCGGCCTCCACCTGGCTGATCGACATCTCCACGAAGGCGACCAGGCCGTAGCCCATGGCTTGCGGGTCCAGGCGCCGACTCGGGGCCTTCAGCAGGCCGGCCCGGGTGATCCGCTGCAGGCGGGCGTGCACCGTGTTCCGGGCCACGCCCAGGGTGCGGGCCAGGGACAGGGTGGTCGCCTCGGAGTCTTCGTCGAGGGCGAGCATGATTCGGGCATCCAGGGGGTCAAGGGTCTGCATTCTGAGCATTGTGTCAGAAGAACTGGTATATGTTGAGCATATTATCCAATCAAATCTGATTGTGTTGCGCAAATATTTCAATGTTGACACCATCACGTGCATGATGGAAAGCGCACCGAACCCCGGGACCGCCCCACCCGCCGCGACCATGCCGGCGGGCGAGTACCTGGCTCGCCGCCTGTGCGAGGCCGGGGTCGGGCACCTCTTCGGGGTGCCGGGCGATTTCAATCTCACCCTGCTCGACACCATCGCCGCAACCGGGCTGCTGGAGTGGATCGGATCACCGAACGAGCTCGGGGCCGGATACGCGGCCGACGCCTACGCCCGCCGGCGTGGCCTCGGCGTCGTCGTCACCACTTACGGCGTCGGCGAGCTGAGCGGCCTGAACGCCGTCGCCGGCAGCGCCGCCGAGAGCGTGCCCGTGCTGGCGATCACCGGGTCCCCGGCCACGTCCTCGGTCCGCGCCGGGCGGCTCGTGCACCACACCCTGGCCGACGGCGTCTTCAACCGGTTCGAGCGGGTCTACTCCGAGGTCACGATCGCTCAGGAGGTACTGACGGCCGAGCAGGCCGGCCAGCAGATCGACGCCGTCCTGCGGGCCGCGATCATCGCCAGGATGCCGGCCTACCTGAGTATCCCCGCCGATCTGGCGACGACGCCCGTCGACGTGGCCCGGCTCGAGACCCCGCTGCTGGCGCAGGCCGCGCTGCCGGTCGCGGAGCAGGTTTTTGTCGAGGCGGCTGCGGCCGTACTGGCCGGCGCCGAGCACCCGGTGATCATCGTCGGCCACATCGCGGCCCGGTTCCACCGGGCCGCCGAGATCGTCTCGCTGGCCACGGCCGCGGGGATCCCGATCGTCACCCAGCCGAGCGCCAAGGGCCATGTCGACGAGCGGCACCCGCTGCACGCCGGGGTCTACGCCGGGGACATGGTCGATCCCCGGACGGCGAAGATCGTCGAAGCGGCCGACGCCGTGATCCACCTCGGCACCGTGATGAGCGACGTCCTCTCCGGCTTCTGGACCGACCGCCCGGTCGACCCGGTCACCATCGCCCTCACCGCGCAGGGGGCCTACATCGGCGGTGAGCTGGTGGCGGCGCTGCCCTTCCCGCAGGCGCTGCGGGCACTGCACGCCGCCGCCACCGGGCGGACGCGAACCGCCTCGTTCGACCCCGGCCCGCCGGTGAACGACACCTACCCGAACCCCGGCGGGGACCTCACCCAGGCGACGTTCTGGCAGACCCTGCAGGCCTGGCTGCCCGAGCACACCGCACTGCTGGCCGACACCGGCACCTCGTTCTGGGGTGCTCTGGCCCTGACCCTGCCGGCCGGAAGCGACCTGACCGGCCAGCCGATCTGGAACTCGATCGGCTACTGCCTGCCGGCCACCCTCGGGCAGGCCGTGGCCGACCCGGGACGCCGCCCGGTGCTGGTGATCGGCGACGGGGCGGCCCAGATGACGGTCCAGGATCTCAGCCCGATCGCCCGCTGCGGGCTGACCCCGATCGTGATCCTGCTCAACAACGCCGGTTACACGATCGAGCGAGTGCTGCAGAGCCCGGACGCCGGGTACAACGACATTGCCCCGTGGCCGTGGCCGCAGGTCGTCGGTGCCCTGACCGGTGGCCGGGTGGCGGTCTTCAGCGTGAAGGATCTCACCGGGCTGCGGGTCGCGCTGGAGGCCGCGCACGACCTGAGGACGATGTCGTTCATCGAGGTCACCCTCGGCCGGGACGACGCCCCGCCGTTGCTGCGGGCGCTGGCCGAGCGCAGCGGAGCTGGAAAATGACCGCGCTCGCGCTGGAACCGGCCCTGCGGGCCGCCGTCGTCGCGCTGCCCGGGTACATCGCCGGCAGCCGCGCCGAGAGTGCCCTGACCGCGGCCCTCGCCTCCAACGAGAGTCACTACCCACCGCTGCCGGCCGTCGTCGAGATCGTCCGGTCCCAGGCGCTGCGGATGAACCGCTACCCGGACATGACCGCGACCGCGTTGCGGGCCCGGATCGCCGACTTCGTCGGGGTGCCGGTGCCCGAGGTGGCCGTCGGGCCCGGCAGCGTCGGGGTGCTGCAGCAGATCCTGGCCTGCGTCTGCGACCCCGGCGACGAAGTCGTCTTCGCCTGGCGCTCGTTCGAGGCCTACCCGATCCTGACCCGTCTGGCCGGGGCCACCCCGGTGCCGGTGCCGCTGGCCGCCGATGAGGGGCACGACCTCGACGCCATCCTCGCGGCGATCACCGACCGGACCAAGATTGTGATCATCTGCTCGCCCAACAATCCCACCGGCGTGGCCCAGGGCCACCGCGCGCTGGCCGACTTCCTGGCCGCCGTCCCGCCGCAGGTGCTCGTCGTCATCGACGAGGCCTATGTCGAATTCACCGACCATGAGCACCGGCTGGATGCTCTCGCGCTCTTCCGGGAGCATCGCAACGTCTGCGTGCTGCGGACCTTCTCCAAGGCCTACGGCCTGGCCGGACTCCGGGTCGGGTACGCGATCGCGCACCCGACCCTGGCCGAGGGGCTGCGCCGGGCCGCACTGCCGTTCGCCGTCAGTGGCCTGGCCCAGCAGGCGGCGATCGCCTCGCTCGACGCCGTCGACGAGATCCGCGAACGGGTCGATCTCCTCGTCGCCCAGCGGCGGCGGGTTACCGGCATCCTGCGGGCCGCAGGCTGGTCGCTGACCGAGAGCCAGGCCAACTTTCTGTGGTTCCGGGCCGCTGACGACCTGCGGGCGAGCATGGTGAAAGCCTTTGCCGCGGCTGACGTTCTGGTCCGGCCCTATCCTGGTGACGGGATCCGGATCACGCTGGCCGACCCGCTGACCAACGACCGCGTGATCGCCGTCCTGGCCGGTCTGCCGCGGTCTGAAGGGCCCCGGCCGATTCGATGAACGTGCTGAACCACGCCCACGCCGTTATCCATCGCGAACGGTGACGCGCTTGGACAGGTAGACCCGGCGGAACGTGTCCTGTTCGCTCCGGTAGATCTCGACGTATCCCCGGCGTTCGTACCAGGCGAGGTTCTCGACCATGATCTCGTTCGTGTACAGGGTGACGACGTCCAGGCCGAGCCGGATCGCTTCGGCTTCGGCCAGGTCCATCAGGAGCCCACCGACACCGCGTCCCTGGGCCGTGGGCCGGACAGCGACGTTCTCCACCAGCAGGTGATCGGGACCGGGGATCAGCACGATGAGACCGAGAATCCCGGCGTCCTCGACGAGGACCCTGACTCTTTCGCTGTCGACCAGGCCGGTGTAATCGGCGCCCACAGGGGCCGGTTCGTGACCGATGAGAGGAACGTAGCGGCGGTAGGCCTCGACGGCTATCTGCTGCAGCTCGGGAACATCCGGTGGGATCGCCAAGCGCAGATCAGCCACTGGACAGCATTAACGCATGGACCGATCCGCTGCTCCGGCCCCCCGGCCCTTCGAGCCCTCGCTCGGCGGCGGGCGCGGCGACGTGCTGGGTGAGGAACAGGGCCGCGCGGTCGAGGGCCTGGTCGGCCTCGTCGAGGACACCGGCGTAGGTCTGGAAGACGTGCGGCACGTCGGCGGTCACGTCCAGGATGACGTCCACGCCGGCGTCGCGGGCCCGCTCGGCCATCCGGGTGGAGTCGTCCAGCAGGATCTCGTTCGTGCCCACCTGCAGCAGCAGCGGTGGGAACCCGGTCGGGTCGGCATGGGTGGCCGGCGACAGCAGGTCCTGGTCCGGGTCGGCTCCGGCCCGGTAGAGGTCGCGGTTGGGCTGCACGCTCTCGCGGCTGAGGATCGGGTCGATACCGGCCTTGGTGTGGTAGCTCGCGCCGGTGCCGGCGTTATCGAGGCCGGGGGAGAACGCGACCACCGCGGCGGGCATCGGCAGGCCCTGTTGACGGGCCCGCAGCAGGGTCGTGATGGTCAGGCCGCCGCCGGCCGAGTCGCCGGCGAACGCGATGCTCGCGGGGTCGTGACCGGCCTCGAGCAGGGCGCGGTAGGCAGCCGTGGTGTCGTCGATGCCGGCCGGGAACGGATGCTCGGGGGCCAGCCGGTAATCCACGGAATAGGCCGTGTAGCCGGTGCGCACGACGAGGTTCGCCGTCAGGCCGAGCTGCGTCTGCGGTGAGCCGACGACGAACGAGCCGCCGTGGAAGAAGAGGATCGTGCCCGGCCGCGGCCGGCCGGCCGGCTCGATTCGCAGCGTGCGGATTCCGGCGAGGTCGACCTCCGCGGTGCGGATGCCGTCGGGAACCTGCATCGTGCTCATCAGGGCGGCGAAGCCGTCGCGCGCCTCCTGGATCGAGCCGGTGCCGAACAGCGGCTGGAAGCTGCGCAGTTTCGCGTCGAGGGCCCGACGTTGTTCTCGCGACATGGGTGTCTCCTTCACGGGAGGATCGGGATAGTTTCCTGTGCAGTATATGCCTAGGCAACATTGTACAGTAGATGCCGTGGCAACAGAATCGGAAGACGCTGTTTCGGCCGGCATGGCGTTCTTCGCTGACCTCGTCCGGTGCGAGACGCGCCTGTACAACCAGTTCAACGACGAGCTGCGGGCAGCGCACGGCATCGTGACCTCGCAGTACGAGTTCCTGCGTTACCTGCGCGATCACGAGCGCCCACGGACCACCGACCTCGCCGCCGAGTTCGCCATCGGGGTCGGCGCCGTCAGCAAATCCGTCGACCGGCTCGAGGCGCGCGGATGGCTGATCCGAAGGCCGAACCCCGCCAATCGCCGTTCCACGATCCTCACGCTCACCGACGAAGGTCGCGCCCTCATCGACGCGGCCGACCTGACCTTTCGCCTGCGCCTGGCCGAGATCCTCGCCGACGTCGCGACACCCGAGCAGATCACCGCCTCGGGGTCCGTGTTGGCGCTGCTGCGCTCCGCCCTCGAACGAGACGGTCTGGGCACACCCGCCGGCTGAACGCGAGACGGCTCCAGGACTCAGCCGGCGACGGCGGTCCGGGCGGCGGGCCGGATCTTGCCCAAGCTATTTTGCGGCCCTCAGCCGGTCAGGTCGCGCGCAGCGGGATCGCCGCGCCCAGCAGGGCATCCCCGGCGGCGTTCGGGTGGTAACAGTCGTGCTTCAGGTCGGCTTGCATGACGGTCGGATCGGCTGGATCGCGGAGCGGCCAGACCCCACCGAACCACCTCTCAGTGGTACTCCGATCAGTGCCGGCTGGCGGAGTAGATCGTGAGCGCCACCGCCAGCACAGCGAGGACCGCTATCACCGCGCCGGCGATCTTCCAGGCGCTGTACGGGCGCTCGCCGATCACCTCACCGGTCCGGGCGTTGATCATGACCTGCCAGGCTCGGTCCCGGTAGCGGTAGGCGGCCAGCCAGACCGGCAACAGCAGCAGTTTGAAGGTGACGGCGTCCCACTCGGTGTTCATGGTGCTGATCCGCTGCTCGTCGCCGCCGATGTCGTTGCGGCAGTCGTCTTCGATCGTGCCGTGCACCGTCTTCTTGAACTGCTCGAAGCCCTCCGGCGGCTCCATCTCGTAGCGCAGGGTCTGGAATCCGGCCAGGAACTCGGCCCGGTACGGGGTGACCTGCGGCATGTCCCACGGCTCGAGTTCGGTGAGCTTCTTGGCCGGCAGGCTGGTGACCGCGGGCACCAGGATGTCGTCGAACACCCGCTGCACCGAGCCGTAGGCCGGGAACCAGCGGACGTGCCGGACCTCGCGGGTCTGCTGCTTTCCGTCGCTGTCGGTGTAGGTCTCGGTGGTGTAGTAGTAGTCGCCCCGCTGACCCTCGTACATCGTGGTCGTGTCGCTGTCGAAGGTCCAGTGCGGCAGGTAGGTGCCCTGGATGCTCTCGTGGGCCGACAGCGCCTTCAACGAGTTCGGCGCGAACCAGCGCGAGCCGATCCACTGGCCGATCGAGTCCTTCGCCTTGTCCTGCGGAATGGCGAAGGGAAGCACCGCCTCCGGGGTGATCATCGCTGTGGCGTCCGGTTCCAGGACGATCGCGGCCCCGCAGAACGGGCAGACGTCCGAGAGCTTGTCGGTCTCGGTCCGGGCCCCGCAGCCGGTACACCGCACCCCGTAGGCCCCGACGTGCCCGGTCGGCTTGTTCGCCGAACTGAGCCAATCGGTGAACGAGTGCTCGCGGACCACCTGGTCGGCCGCGATCACGACCTGCTGCTGATGGCCGCAGTACGGGCACTGCAAGGCGGTCGTGCCGGCGGCGAACTGCAACCGCGCGCCACAACCCCCGCACGGATACTGTTGCTGGCCGGCGACCTGGGGCGCGTCGGGGCGGCCAGAATCGGTGGAATCGGTGGAGATCGGATCGCTCACGTGTGGCTGCGCCCCTTCAGGCCGGGGGGAAGGGTGGCGGGGTCTGCGAGAGCAGTTGAGCGATCTCCGGAACGGCGGAGGCCGCCGTCCAGGCGCTCATCCCGGCCCGCCAGACCAGGGTGGCGGCGGTCAGCTGACCGCCGGCGATGTGCGTCTGCAGGCCGGTGACGTCCAGCGGCCCGACCTGCTGCCCACCGGCACCGATGAACCACTGGGTGGCCGCCGGCAGCGGTGGTGGTCCAGCGGCTGGTGCGGGTGCGGGTGCCGGTGCTGCGGGGGCGGCGGCGGGGGAGCCCATCGCGGCCGCGGCCCGCTGGCCGAGCCCGACCCCGAGACCGAGACCGAGGGCTTCTCCGGCCCCACCCGGGTTCTTCGCGGCGTCCTCGAGCGCGTTCGCGGCCTGGAACTGGGTGTACCGTCCGAGATCGCCGATCACGCCCATCTGGGTCCGCCGGTCCATCGCCTCTTCGACCTCGGGCGGCAACGAGACGTTCTCGATGATGAACTTCGGGATCGCGATGCCCATCGGGCGGCATTCCTCGGTCAGCGTGCCGGCCAACTGAAGGGCGATCTCCTCCTGACGCCCGGCCAGGTCGAGGACGGCGACCTGGGCCCGGGAGAGCGCGCCGGCCAGCCGCCCGACGATCATCTGCCGCAGGTATTCCTTGATCTCGTCGCTCTTGAACAGGGCGTCGGTGCCGACCAGCTCTTTGAGGAACGCCGCCGGGTCGACGACCCGGGCCACGAAGGCGCCGAAGGCCCGCACCCGCACCATGCCGAAGTCGGCATCCCGCATCATGATCGGGTTCTGGGTGCCCCACTTGAGCTCGGTGAACTGCCGGGTGTTGACGAAGTACACCTCGGCTTTGAACGGCGAGTCGAAACCGTACTTCCAGCCTTTGAGCGTGGCCAGAACCGGCATGTTCTGGGTCTGAAGGGTGTACGTGCCGGGCTGGAAGACGTCCGCGATCGTGCCCTCGTTGATGAAGACGGCGGACTGCGACTCGCGGACCACGAGCTTGGCGCCCATCTTGATCTCGTTCTGGTACCTCGGGAACCGGTACACCATGGTGTCGCGGCTGTCGTCCAGCCACTCGATGATGTCGACCAGTTCGCCCCGGAGCTTGTCGATCAAGCCCATCGTGTCCTCCTCGTTTCAGCGGCGCACCCCCCTGACTTCGGCGCCGCGAGCCCCCTGATTAAGGGGCAGGCGAGCATCGGGGTCCGGCTCTTGTCGGCGATGCTATCCGTCTCGTGATCAACAGTCCGGGCCGACGCCCGTCCCTCAGAGGACGTCCGGGGAGGCGATCTCGTTGCACGCCGATTGCCGATCGGCCCCGGACCCGGTAGCCACCCACGGGTGATCAACGGTTGGGCCTACGGATCAGCCGTGATCGCCACGCTTTCGTGGGCAGCAACCCGACACCCCACCCCAGGCGCCTCCGACTCGGGCACCACTAGCCAATCAGGGAATCTCCCACGGAACGGGCCGGAATCCGACCCAGTGGGAGGGTCACATCCCGGCCCAATCGAAGCCAGCCAACCGAAATGATCTTGATGACCCGGTCGGTCCTGGATGTGGAATCCGCCGACCACGTCTGGGCCGTTCCCGCCGGGATCCTTGCCTACCTCGTGGATGTCTGATCGTTCTGAGCCGCGCTCAGGCCAGATCGGTGCTCAGGCCAGATCGGTGCTCAGGCCAGATCGGTGGCGATGATCTGGGCCAGGTTGCGCTCGGCCAGGGCGGTGATGGTGACGAACGGGTTGACGCCGGTGCTGCCGGGAATGAGTGAGCCGTCCACGACGTACAACCCGGCATAGCCGGGGAGGCGACCGTAGTTGTCGGTGGCCTGGTTGAGCACGCAGCCGCCGAGCGGGTGGTAGACGAAGTCGTCGCCCCAGGTCTTGTAGACGCCGAACAGATCGGTGCGGTAGATCGTGCCCGCCTTCGCGTTGATCTGGTCGAACATGTGCTTGGCGGCGTCGATCGACGGCTGGGTCTGGGCTGCCTGCCAGGTCAGGTCGACCTGACCGGTGCTGGAATTGAACTGGAAGGCGGCCCGGTTCGGGTTCTTGGTGATCGCCAGATAGAGGTTGATCCACAATTCGGTGCCGGCCGGGAACGGGGCGATCTCGGCGAACACCGGTCCGTTCGGGTCGGCCCAGTTGTCGATGCCCATCGCCGGCATTCCCGACTGCAGGGCGCCGGTCAGATCCCAGCCGGCCCGGGCGACCATCACGTTGCCGTTGTTGCCCCAGCCCTGCCCGACCGCCGAGGGCAGGTCGGCGAGCCGGCCCTGGGCCTTCATCGAGACCAGGAGCTTGCTGGTGCCGACGCTGCCGGCGGCCAGGAACACCCGGTCGGCCACGACGCTCTTGTGGGCGATCACGGCTCCGCCGGTGTCGATCTGGGTGAGCTGCACCGAGTAACCGCCGCCCGGGGCCGGGGCCAGGCTGGTGACCGTGTGCAGGGGTGAGATCGTCAGCCGGCCGGTCGCGGCCGCCGCGGCCAGGTAGGTCTTGTCCAGCGACCGTTTGCCGTAGTTGTTGCCGTAGATCACCTCGCTGGCCAGCGCCGATCGCGGTACCTGACTGGCCTGCTCGGCCTTCATGTAGGTGAAGTCGTACACGTTGGGCACGAAGGTCGTGGTGAACCCGGCATTGGTGGCCGTCTTCCGGCTGACCCGGGCGTACTGGTAACAGTCGGCCGACTCGAACCAGGTCTGGTCGATGGTGTTCACCCCGAGCGCGGTGGTGGCGCGCGGAAAGTAGGTCGTGTACATCTCGTCCGCATCGACCGAGGGCAGGATCTCCTCGAAGTAGGAACGTTTGGGGGTGACGGCCATCCCGCCGTTGACCAGTGACCCGCCGCCGACCCCCCGGCCCTGGTAGATCCGGGTGGCCGCGAACTGCTCCGAATCCAGTACCCCGGCGTAGGAGGAGATGCTCTTGTTGACCTCGATCCCGGAGAAGTAGCCGACCGGCTGATCGGTCCTGGTCCGGAACCAGAACGAGCGCTGGTCGGGGTTGAGCATGTTGCAGAAGATCTTTCCGTCGGACCCGGGCGTGGTCCAGCTCTGTCCCATCTCCACCAGTTGGGTCTGGACGCCGGCCTGGGTCAGGCGCAGCGCCGCGACGGCGCCGCCGTACCCGCTGCCGACGATCAGGGCCGGCACCCGGGCACCATCGGTGATCACCTGCTGGGCGGCCGCGGCCGCGGTGCCGGCGGTCGTCAGGGCCGGGACCGCGGCGGCTCCGAGCAGCGAGCCGGTGCCGAGCAGGAAACCCCGCCGGCTGAGGGGGGCCGATTGCCTCGCCGGTGTCGATCGTCCTGTCTGTTCGTCGTCCACGAGCGTGCTTCCCTTCCTCATCGGGGCATCGCCGGGCTGGGGGCGACGGCCGCCCGCGCAACCCTTCGACGGATGAGAACACGTTACAGATATTTGCCAATTAATGAAACATGTTCTAAATATTTGAAATCCTGGCCGTGGTCGGTGGGCGCGAGACATCCGCTCGGCGGCGGATGTTCGTCCGCGATCGTTCGGATCATTGACACGGGCCGTCAACCGAGTGCATGATCGGTCAGCCAAGCGCATGTTCGATCGACAACACGATCCCCTCATGATCACCCGCGCGTCGCGGGTGCGCCGGCATCGCTGCCGCGGGCGCACCGGCGCCGGTCTGCCTGCCGTCGAAGGAACTTGTCATGCCCGCAGATCACCCCGGCTCCGTCAGCACATCTCCGCCCGCCGACAGCGCATCTCAGTCTGCCGGCAGTGCATCTCGGCCTACCGGCAGTGCATCTCAGCCGGCCGGCAGTGCATCTCAGCCGGCCGGCAGTGTGTCTCGGGCCGCCGGCAGCAGCCGCCGGCAGGTACTGCGCGCCGCCGTCACCGTCGGCGCCGGCATGATGCTTCCCGCAGCCGCCCTGAAGCCGACCCCGGCCTACGCTGCGTCGGCCCAGTACGACGTCGTCGTCGTCGGGTCCGGGGCCAGCGGGATGACGGCGGCGCTGACCGCTGCTGCCCGCGGGCTGAGCGTGGTGGTGATCGAAAAGGCCCCCACCTTCGGCGGTTCGGCGGCCCGATCGGGCGCCGGGATCTGGATTCCCAACAACGAGGTGATCCTCGCGGCCGGAGTGCCGGACACCCCGGCCAAGGCGGCCACGTACCTGGCCGGCGTGGCCGGGTCCACGGTTCCCGCCGATCGGCAGGCGGCCTTCCTGGCCGCCGGCCCCGAGATGATCTCGCTGGTGATGAAGAACAGCCCTCTGGGCTTCCGCTGGATGGAGGGCTATTCGGACTACTACCCCGAGCGGGCCGGGGGAATGCCGAACGGGCGATCGATCGAGCCCGATCAACTGGACGGCCATCTGCTCGGCTCCGAACTGGCTCACCTCAACCCGGCCTACATCCCCACCCCGGACGGCGTCGTCGTTTTCAGCGCCGACTACAAGTGGCTCACCCTGGCCACGGTCAATGTCAAAGGCACTGCCGTCGCCGCGGAGTGTGTCAGCCGGTATCTCGCGGCGACGCTACGCGGCGAAAAGCCGCTGACGATGGGCCAGGCCCTGGCCGCGGGCCTGCGGGCCGGGCTGCTCGCAGCCGGCGTGCCGGTCTGGCTGAACACCCCTCTCGTGGACCTCCAGTTCGACAGCGCCGGTCGTGCCAGTGGCGTGGTGGTCACGAAAGACGGGGTGACGACGTCGATCACGGCCACCGGAGGGGTGATCGTGGGCTCGGGTGGTTTCGAGCACAACCTGGCCCTGCGGAAGGAATTTCAGCAGCAGCCGATCGGAACGGACTGGACCGTCGGGGCGAAGGAGAACACCGGCGACGGGATCGCCGCCGGCCGCCGGGCCGGGAGCGCGCTGGATCTGATGGACGACGCCTGGTGGGGGCCGGCCATCCCGCTGCCCGGCGCGCCCTACTTCTGCCTGGCCGAGCGGACCCTGCCCGGGAGCATCCTGGTGAACGCCGCCGGGGTGCGGTTCGTCAACGAGGGCGCGCCCTACAGCGACGTCGTCCACACCATGTACCAGCGCAACGTGATCTCGCCGGACATTCCGGCCTGGCTCATCGTCGACCAGAACTACCGCAATCGTTACCTTTTCAAGGACGTCGTCCCAACCCTGCCGTTTCCCGATGCGTGGTACCAGAGTGGGGCCGTGTTCAAGGCCTGGACGATCGCCGACCTGGCCACGAAGATCGGCGTGCCCGGACCGGCCCTGCAGGCCACCGTCGAGAGGTTCAACGGCTTCGCGCTCACCGGCACGGACCTGGACTTCCACCGGGGCGACAGCGTCTACGACCACTATTACACCGACCCGGCGGTCACTCCCAACTCCTGCCTGGCCGCGCTGCGGCTCCCGCCCTACTACGCCTTCAAGATCGTCCCGGGCGACCTCGGGACCAAGGGCGGGATGCGAACCGACGCGCAGGCCCGGGTGCTGCGAGCCGATGGTTCGGTGATCGACGGGCTGTACGCGGCCGGCAACGCCAGCGGCGCGGTGATGGGACACAGCTATGCCGGGGCCGGTTCCACCATCGGGCCCGCCATGACGTTCGGGTACATCGCCGCCAACGCCATCGCCGACTCCTGAGTCCCGACTCCTGGTTGAGTGGGGTCAGCCTTCTGGTTGATCCGGCGGTTCAGCCGTCGGGCCCGCAGATCGGGCGATGCGGGAGCCGGGCGTGGTGGCCAGGCTTCTGTCATCGGGCCGCGACACGTTCTGACCGCGGCCTCCTGAAGCGGGAAGGGCAGACCGGTGGCGGCGATCATCGACGTACAGCACTTGCGCAAGAGCTACGCAGACACCGTGGCCGTGGACGATGTCTCGTTCGCTGTGTCGGAGGGGGAGATCTTCGGGATTCTCGGCCCTAACGGCGCGGGCAAGACCACGACGGTGGAATGCGTCGAGGGGTTGCGGGCGAGTTCGGCGGGCCAGATCCGGGTGCTCGGGCTCGATCCCCGCCGGGACCACGTGGAGCTGACCCAGCGGCTCGGCGTCCAGCTTCAGGACAGCCAACTGCCCGAACGGCTCCGGGTGGCCGAGGCGCTGGAACTTTACAGTTCCTTCTACCGGGCCCCGGCCGACTGGCGGGAGCTGATCGACCGGCTGGGGCTTGCCGACCAGGCCGGGACCCGGTTCGGCAAGCTGTCCGGGGGCCAGAGGCAGCGGCTCTCGATCGCTCTGGCCCTGGTCGGCAATCCCCGGGTGGCCGTGTTCGATGAGCTCACCACCGGCCTGGACCCGCAGGCCCGGCGCGACACCTGGGAACTGATCGAGGGAGTTCGGACCCAGGGGGTGACCATCATGCTCGTCACCCATTTCATGGCCGAAGCCGAACGGCTCTGTGACCGGGTCGCGCTGATCGACGCCGGTCGGGTCGTGGTGCTGGACACCCCGGCCGCGCTGGTCGATCGGGTCGGGACCGGACAGCGGATCCGGTTCCGCCCGTCCGCACCGCTGGACGACGAACTGCTGACCGGCCTGCCCGACGTCACCGGGGTGACCCGCCGGGGCGGCGTCGTCATGGTCACCGGCAACAGCAACGCGCTCAACGCGGTCACTGCCCTGCTGGCCCGGCACCGGATCGCGGCCGAGCACCTCCAGCTTGAGCAGGCCAGCCTGGAGGACGTGTTTGTCGCCTTGACCAGTGGAATCCAGAGCCCCCGAGCAGAACGATAAGGAAGGAGTGCCGCCATGTCAGCCGAAATGCCGGCGGCGCCGGCCCCCCGTAGCGGTGCGCTGCGTCGTCTCACGATCACCGAGTTCATCCTGTTCCGGAGGGAACGGGTCGGGCCGGTCTGGGGGATCGGCTTCCCCCTGCTGCTACTGATCATCTTCGGCGAGATTCCGTCTTTCCGCAGGCCGGATCAGGACCTCGGCGGTCTCACCGATCTGGAGGTCTACGTCCCGATCCTGACCGCGTTCGTGATCGCCATGCTGGCCCTCAACGCGTTGCCGCCGGTGCTGGCCGGTTACCGGGAGAAGGGCATCCTGCGCCGGCTGCGGACCACACCGGTGGGCCCGGCCCGGGTGCTCGCCGCTCAGCTCGTGATCAATCTCGTGGCGGCGGCCGTCACCGTGGTCCTGATCCTCACGGTGGCCCGGCTCGCGTTCGGGGTGGCCCTGCCTCGGCAGCTCGCCGGGTTCGTCCTCGCGGCCCTGCTTGCCGCCGCCGCGCTGATGTCCATCGGCCTGTTCATCGCCGCCGTCGTGCCGGGCGGGCGGGCCGCTCAGGCGGTCGGCACGATCCTCTTCTTCCCGATGATGTTCTTCGCCGGGCTGTGGTTGCCGATCGCCCAGATGCCCTCGGTCCTGCGTCATCTCAGCCATGTCACCCCGCTCGGGGCGGCGGTCCAGGCCCTGCAGGATTCGGCTGAGGGGGACTGGCCACAGCCGGTGCAGCTCCTGACCATGGTGGTCTATACGGTGGTGTTCGGTCTGGCCGCGGCGAAATGGTTTCGCTGGGAGTAGATCGATCGTTCCGCCGAGTGAAGAGGCGGTTTCACCGATGCGGGAACGGGTGGAGGGCACAATGAGCGGGTCGGCCTCGGGTTTCGCGCCGGAGACCTGGGCGCAGCGCCTGCTTCCCTTGATCACGGTTGTGCCCTACGTGCTGCTGGCGATCCTGGCCGGGGTCACAGTGATGGTCAAGCACTCGGCGGGGGGTTCCCTGCTCATCGACCTGGCCCTGTGCGCGGTGGCCGCGGTGTGGATGCTCTGGATGATCACGCTGCATCCGGCCTGGCGGGAGCGGCCGCCGCTGATGGCGGTGTTCCTGGCCGGGCTGATCGCGATCATGGCTGTACTCGTGATCAGGGATCCCTGGTTCGGGTTCTTCACCCCCGCGGGCTACTTCTACGCTTTCCGGCTGCTGTCCTGGCCGTGGGAGCTGGGCGGGATCTCCGGGGTGGCGATGGTGGCGGGCACCGCGCAGCTGGGGTCGGTGCCCAGCATGACCTTCGTCGGCCTGTCCGGCTACGCCGCCGTGCTGGCCGTGAATGTCTTGCCTATGTGCGGGCTGGCCTGGGTCGGATGGTCCGCTGACAAGCACAACGCCGAGCGCGAGCAGGCCCTGGCGGCGGTGGGGGAGGCCAACCGCCGGCTCGAGGCGACGCTGGCCGTGAACGCCGCCCTGTCCCAGCAGTTGATGAGCCAGGCCCGGCAGGCCGGGGTTCTCGACGAACGGCAGCGGATGGCCCGGGAGATCCACGACACCCTGGCCCAGGCACTGGCCGGGATCGTCACCCAGTTGCAGGCGGCCGAGGCCGCCGAGCAGGACCCCGCCGGGTGGCGCCGGCACTTTGCCGCCGCGACCGGACTGGCCCGGGAAAGCCTGACCGAGGCCCGGCGATCGGTGCATGAGCTTCGTCCCGAGCCGCTGGCGCAGGCCCGGCTGGGCGAGGCCCTGGCCGGAGTCGCCGACCGGTGGTCGGCCCGGCACGGGATTCCGGTCCAGGTCACGACGACCGGCGCGGTACAGCCGGCCCGGCCGGAGGTGGAGGTCGCCTTGCTCCGCGCGGCTCAGGAAGGACTGGCCAATGTGGCCAGGCACGCCCAGGCGACCAAGGTCGGGCTGACGCTGTCCTACCTGGAGTCCGAGGTGGCCCTGGACCTCCGCGACGACGGCCGGGGTTTCGAACCGGGCCTTACCGGTCCGGCTGGTACTGGTCCGGCTGGTACTGGTCCGGCTGGTACTCATCTGGGCGATGCCCGTCCGGGCGACGGCGGATTCGGGCTCGTCGCGATGCGGCAGCGCATAGAAGATCTCGCGGGTACCTTGCTGATCGAATCGGAACCCGGCGCCGGCACGGCGATCTCGGCCCGGATCCCGTTGCCGGCCCAAGCCCACCCGAGGACGGCGAACCCGTGAACAGCCCCGGATCCGGCCCGGCGGCCGGCGTCCCGCCCGGCCCGGCGATCAGGTTACTGATCGCGGACGATCACCCCGTGGTCCGGGACGGGCTGAGCGGCATGTTCGCCCGTGACCGGCAGTTCGAAGTGGTCGGGGAGGCCGCCGACGGGGCCGAGGCGGTGCGGCTGGCTCAGGCCCTGCGGCCCGATGTGATCCTGATGGACCTGAGGATGCCCGGCCTGGACGGCGTGGCCGCGATCACCGAGCTGACCAGGAAGGGGATCTCCGCCCGCGTGCTGGTCCTGACCACCTACGACACGGACAGCTACGTCCTGCCGGCGATAGCGGCTGGTGCCACCGGCTACCTGCTCAAGGACGTTCCCCGGGACGAACTGCTGAGGGCGGTCCGGTCCGCGGCCCGGGGTGAGGCGGTGCTGGCCCCTTCGGTGGCGGCCCGGCTGATGAGCCGGTGGCGTGATCCCGGTCCGGGCCCACTGAGCCGGCGGGAACTTCAGGTTCTCGAACTGGTGGCCGCCGGCAACACCAATCGCGAGGCCGCCGCCCGGCTGTTCATCACCGAAGCCACGGTCAAGAGCCACCTGCTGAGCGTCTACACCAAACTCGAGGTGAGCGATCGCGCCGCCGCCGTTTCCGAGGCCTTCAACCGGGGATTGCTCACTCCCCGCCGGCCGTAGCAGTCGACGACCGTAGCCGTCCGGCTCGGCCCGAGAGCGGCGCGCCCGTCGGTCGTGTACCGGCTCGGTCGTGCACTCACTCAGTCGTGCGCCAGGGCCGGGTTGGCCGGATCGGGGCGGAGCGTGGCGCCGAACAGTCGCCGGGCCTGCTCCAGGTTCAGGGCCACGAAGATCGCCGTCGCCTCGACCAGGACGGTGTCCGGTTCGGCCGCGGTGACGATGCGGCCCTGCACGGTCACCTTCCGGCCGCTGACCTCGGTGACCTCGGCGGTCAGCCGCAAGGGGGTCTGCAGGGGCACCGGCGCCCGGTACCCGGTGACCAGGCTGACCGTCATCCCGGGATGGCCGGCGGCGATCGCCGCGCTCCCGAGGATCTGGTCCATCAGTAGCGCGCTGACGCCACCGTGGGCGTACGTCGGCGGCCCCTCGAAGGCCAGCCCGAGCGTGCAGGTGCCGATCACGCCCCCGTCCCGTTCGTCGATGTGCAGGGGCGGGGCCAGCGCGCTCCCCGGCCCGCTGACCGGGTTGTACATCCTGATTCCGTGGAACAGGTCGTCGGCGGAAGGCGCTTGCATCCGGGTGCGGGCCGACTCGGCGAGGGCCCCGCCCGCCTCCCGGACCTGGGCGGCCACCCGGCGCAACTCGTCGGCCGAAGCCTCGGTGGCAGTGGCCTGCTCGACCAGGATTCTCAGCGCGTCACCCAGCTCCGCGATGGCCTGGCGCCGGTCCTCGACGGAGCCGGGCCCGGTCGGCCGCACCGGGCTTGCGTCGTCCACTTGTACCCGTTCTCCTCGCTCCACCGGCCGAATCTTACCGGGGCCGGGGCCCAGACTCGGGGGGTGATGGTCAGGCCACCGCCGATGCCCTGGTCACCCGGGCCTGACCGGTTGACGCAGAATTACCTTCCACTTCTCAGGTGGGGTGCGGCGCGGATCATTCAGATAGATCTCGTGATGATCGCCGTTGA
>Ga0265340_10000632_pt1 | contig 19680 bp, 12 predicted proteins | sample 4CB225metaG_FD_202082 | JGI IMG/M metagenome (GOLD analysis project Ga0265340, IMG submission 202082) | Rhizosphere microbial communities from Carex aquatilis grown in University of Washington, Seatle, WA, United States - 4-CB2-25 metaG | ecosystem: Host-associated > Plants > Roots >...
ACCTTCAGACGGCTTTCGGCATGATTGTAATAGATGTCCCAGGCGAGCCCCGCCAACGTACCGGTGGCCCCGGTTTCGACGTTGAGGTTCGTTTGCAGTCCTCGCGTCACGTACATGTCTTGAGGCGCGTTTTTCCCTCCGACATTGGTCCAGATGTAGGACGCATCCGTGAAGTACGGGACTGCAGGCGGTGCCGGCGGCGTGGTTCCATTTGTTGCTGACGCCGTGGGCGTGAGAGGCAAGCATTTGTAGCCAACCGCAGAGGGCGTCCCGCAGGTGACGGTGCCGTATCCCAGCTGGGCCTGCGTCGCTGCGCTGAGGTAGGGATTGTTCGCGAAGAACGCGTTGGGCCGGCCGGAGGAGGAACTCACCACCCAGGTGATCCACCTGGAATAATCTTCCGATTCCGACGCGGTCCCCTGGACATAGACATTGATGTCCGGGGTGAGGTCCATGCTGAAGCGGCCGAACACTTCCCCCATCCGTGTCTTGGAGCGGAAGGTGCCATTCTCGGTGTAGCCGCCATCTCCGCCCGATTCGAGATTGCTGCTCCCCACGTATGTGCCATGCACCTCCGGCGAGGCAACGCCGGACGAATTGAAGGTGTAGTTGTTTATCGGGCAGGCGCTGCCGCATTGGATATTGCCATGCATCGACTGCAGGAAGGTGCGCCCGTAAGGCACATCGTAATAGGGACTGGCTGCTGTGCCGGAGCCGGACTGAACCCAAGCCTGTCCGTTTTCGCCGTAAGGCCTGTTTTTGATCGGCACCATATCCTGGTTACGATAGCGTCCCGCCACCTCGAAATGAGCACGGTCGCCCAGCAGGTCCGTACCGTAGGCCAGCTCCCCCTGGTATTCCGCCCCATCTCCGTAGTTCGAAATACCGCCGTTGAGGTTGTACTTGAAGCCGGTGAATTTCTTGTCGAGGACGAAGTTGATCACGCCGGCCACGGCGTCGGAGCCGTAAACTGCCGAGGCGCCGCCGGTGACGATATCGACGCGTTGCATCAGCGCTTGCGGCAAGGTGTCGACGTTAACCGAGCCTTCCTGGTTGGAGGCCGCCACGCGATGTCCGTCGAGCAGGATCAGGGTGCGTGCCGCGCCGAAGCCTCGCAGCGCCAGCGTATTGCCGCCATTGTTCGTGCTGCCGTTGCCTTGCGTTCTCGGCGTGCGGCCGCCGATGATATCCGGCAGTTTGTTCAGAGCGTCCGGGATGTCGCTGGGGGTGGTGGCCTGCAACTGCTCTATGTCCACCTGAGTGATCGCCGTCGGCGACATGGTCACGTCCGTGATCACGCGCGAACCGGTCACTGTTACCATTTCTATTGTCTGGTCGCCGGTTTGTGCCCACGCCGGAGCAGCCATAAAGGCTGCCAGGCTCATACTGCCGAGCAATGCCGAGCGAATACTCCTGTTGTTGATCTTAGACATTTATTTCCTCCCTGACTTTTTTGCTGTGGGCGCGTCGGCCCGTTTTGAACTTCCCATTGGCTGTCAACGACGGTCTGCGGGGATTTGTCCGCCCAACACACCCTCACTCTTCGAATTCAGAGTGCTTTCCGTCCTTAGGAACGAGTGGTGGGAGGGCACAAATTGGAGCGCAAACGAGCTGTAAGGGCGGGGTTCCGTCCGAACGTGCCGTCGCTGACGGGGCACGTAGCACGCCGCGCTCACTTCACACGGTACTGATGTTTGAGAACGCCGACTGTGCGACACGCGATGCCCCCCCCGAGGTAAATGCGTCATGTGAACATGGCTCACACAGGCATTTGCAGCTTACCATTCCGTGCGGCAATTGCCAGACAAATGCTATTGTATTTGCCAGACAAATGACACTGGAATTGCTAGACAATTGCGGTGCGGTGATCAGGAAAAACGCTTTTCCATCAAGCATGTAGCAAAAAGGCCACAGCATTAATTCCCCCAGAAACACGTCCTGCTCTGTCAGCCAGGCGGATGTCCCTGGGTTTCGAGATGGGGCTACAACGCACTATATTGTGCTACAAATCAGGGTCATTCGGCGAATGTCGAATACCTGCACACGGCGTGGCATTCGCCGCGGAGGAACAGCATGAAGTGCTATGCCGGTCTTGCAGTTGCTTTGATCCTTTCGGGCTCGGCAATAGCCGGCGAACCGTTTGCCCAGGAACGCATCGACTGGAACAAGCCGTCGGCGCCCTTCCACATCATCGGCAACGTCTATTACGTGGGCACGGCGGACTTGGCGATCTATCTGATCGTGACGCCGAAGGGCGACATCTTGATCGACGCCGGAGAACCGGAATCCCCGCCGCTCATCGAGAAGAACATCGCTGCAATCGGTGTCCGTTTCACCGACATCAAGTTCCTGATCAACAGCCACGCGCATTTCGACCACGCCGGCGGACTCGCCGAGCTGAAGAAGATAAGCGGCGCGAAGGTGGTCGGCGGCGCCCCGGACAAAACGATCCTGGAGCGCGGCTACATCACGTTCGGGCCGAGCGCGCCGATTCATTCCCCGCCCGTGCATGTCGACCGCGCCGTGCACGACGGTGACAAGCTCAAGCTGGGCGGCGTCGTGCTGACCGCGCATCTGACCCCCGGCCATACGCCCGGCTGTACCACATGGACTATGCCGGTGACGGAGAACCGCGTGCGGCACCGGGTCGTATTCGCCTGTAGCACGACGACCGGCGGAAACCCTCTCGTCGGCAACACCGCGTACCCACGGATCGTTTCGGATTTCCGCCACAGTTTCGCGGTGCTGAAGGCGCTGAAGGCCGACGTGTTCCTGCCGGGTCATGCGCGCTTCTTCGATGCCCACGGCAAAGCCGCGCGCGCCAGGGCAGGAGGGCCAAATCCGTTCGTCGATTCCGGCGAGCTGCGGCGCTATACCGAGGCGAGTGAGCGCGATTTCGACGTGGAACTGGCCAAGCAACAAGCCATGGCAAAGCATTAAGCTCCGGCCGGCGTAAGCCGGCTACGACGCGGCGATCGAAGCGGCAATCAGATCATCGCTGCATCCAGCGCGCGGCGCAGTATCGGCCGCCATCTTTTCTCGCTTCCACGCGATAGAAGAAAAGAGCCGCTCGAAATCGACCTCTGCGCGCCCGTGACCGCGCGTCGCACCCGCGATACCGTCGCGCCAACGATAGTCGTCGCCGAAACAGCCGCCGGGCCTGCGAACGACGCCGATATACAAATCCTGTAACCCGGCCAGAACGTCGTTCCGGTATCCGTGCACGTTGTGGATTGGTGAATCCGTTCCGACCCAAATGCCGCCATAGATACCGCTAGCCGGATGCTCGGCGGACCGGCCGACGATGTCGGGACCGATTCGTGGACCCGGACGGACCGCGCGAATCGTCACGGTCGCCGTCACGGCTTGCGGGGATGCGGCGCTTAGCGTCGTCAGAAACGCAGCCGGAAAAACCGCGGACGTGCGTTAAAGTCTCAAACGCGTCATGGTGTCTTCCCCCGTGGTTATTCTGCGTCTTCGCGTTGTAGGTTCTTGCCGAAGAAATTGTCCGACGGGACGTCCGCCTTGTTCTTCCCGCCAGCCGATTGAAGTTGTACTTCGGAGGGCTATAGTCAGGACACGGAAAGGATCAGATAGATTCAACGATGGCGAAAAAGTCAGCACAGCCTGGGCGGGCTCGCTCGAAAAGCAAAGCGCTCCGGCTGCACAGCACGATTGCGCGCGATCTTGGCATCGCGATCATGTCCGGACGATACAAGCCAGGCGACCTGCTGAGTGGCGAAATGGCGTCCAGCGAGAAGCTGGCGGTTTCACGCGCGGCCTATCGCGAAGCCGTGCGCATCCTCGCCGCCAAGGGTCTCGTCGAATCGAAGACAAAGGTGGGCACCAGGGTCAAGTCCATCGACGCTTGGAACATGCTCGATCCCGACGTGCTGGCTTGGGTGTTTGTGAACGAACCCAACCCCGAGTTATTGAACAGCCTCTTCGAGCTGCGCAAAATCGTCGAGCCTGCGGCCGCGGGCCTCGCGGCGGCACGGCGTACGAAGACGCATCTGAAATTGATGCAGGACGCGACCGAGAGAATGGCGCGCCACACGCTGGCGACCGAGGCGGGCCGTCAGGCGGATCGCGATTTTCACACGGTGCTGCTACAGGCCACCGGTAATCCCTACCTCGTGTCCCTGACCACCGGCATCAACGCCGCCGTCAACTCCACCACGATATTCAAGCAGCGAGAGAATCTGCTGCCGCGCGACCCTGTACCCGATCACGTGCTTGTGCTCGAAGCGATCTCGGCCAAAAACGCCGTTCGGGCACAGAAGGCGATGCGCGAACTCATTCAATTGGCGCGCTCGGACATCCCCATGCCGGAGCGGCGCTGAGGCCGTCTACGCCGCACCGCGCAACAACCGGCTCACCAGCTGGTGCAGAACCCAGGTGCGGATGTCGCGTAGGCGAACTTACGCCGCACGATACTCGTACAGCGCGATGCCAAACGGTGCCACGGCAATCGCCTTGACCGTCGCATCGAATGTCGTTTCGGCAATCGCCACCTTGGGTGCCTCGCCGACGCTGTTTTGCGCATCGAGGCTGGGTGCAGTCAGTTTCCAGCATCGACCTTTGTTCGACGGATTGAAGCCGTCGAGTGCCAAATCCAGCTTGCGCGGTTCCTCTGTGGCATTGACGACGGCAACCACCAGGGCCTTGCGATCTGCGGTCAATGCCGCCGAGACGTCCAGCGGCCACGTCGCACTGCCGGTGTTGACTTTCGGTTGATCGCCACCGATCGGATAATTCGGCGGCGGAACCGGCGAGTTGCCCGTCACGGCGACCGGTATTTTTCCGAAGTGACGGTTATAGAGCTGGAACACCCGGCCCGACGCACTGACGACCGCTTGGGTGCGGTTGTAGTCGAGCCAAGCCATCCCCATCGTGTAGGCCGTCATGTCGATGAAATCCGAATGTCGGAAGAACTCATGGAATGCTCTGGCGATCGCGAGGCATCCTTTGTAATCCTGTTGGCGGTGGTAAGCCCATTCGTCGAAGAACACTTTCACCTTGCCATCGCCCAGCTGCGGAAAGCGCTGCTTATAGCCTTCCCAGCTGTCGGCCATGGTGGCGATGCGCTGGGCCGGCATCCGCGCCCATTCGACCAGCGTCCGTGTCACCGGCACTCTTTTGCCGAGGCCCAGGTCGAAGCGCGTATCTTCCGGCGGATAGGTATGGGTCGCCATGGCGTCGAATGTGCCGTAGCAGTTCTCCAGTATACCGCCGCCCCAATCGCGCTTGGAGCCGTACTCGACCTTAATGTCGCTGCCGGAGTCAGGCATCATGCCTTGGCCCGTGGTGATTTCGTCGACGAAACCACCCGGCACGACGATATAGATGGACGGGTCCACCTTGCGCATCGCATGCACGAACAGCTTATGCTTGATGAAGTATTGCTCGGGTGCCATGTGGCCGAGCTGCCAATGGCCGTACATCTCGTTGCCGACGTTCCAGTAGTGGACCTTATAGGGTTCCGGATGACCGTTGGCCGCGCGCTTGGCGCCCCATTCCGTGGTCGCGGCGCCGTTGACATACTCGACCAGTTCGGCGCCCGAACGCGGCTCGCCGAAGCCGGTGTTGATGCACCAATAGGGCTCCACGCCGAGGATGTCCTGGCACATCTGCAGGAGTTCATCGACGCCGACATCATTTGACTGCAACGCGTTCCAATGCGGATCCAGCGTCGGCGGGCGCTTGTCGGGTTCGCCGATGGCGTCCTTCCAATCGTAACCGGAGATGAAATTGCCGCCCGGCATGCGTAGGATCTTGCAGTCCATCTCCTTCATCAGCGCCATCGTGTCGGCGCGGAAGCCGCGGATATTGTCGGCAGGCATCAGCGACACTGCTCCGAGGCGGAAGCTACCGGTGCCTTTGCCAGTGATCTCGAGACGGCCTTGCTTGGTGTCGGCGTTGCAGGCGAATTTGATTGGAACTTTGGTCCAATCCGATCCGGCGGAAAGGCGCACGGTTTGACGGTCTTTCGCGCCTTTGCCCCAGATCAAGGTCGCGGAAATCTCCGCACCGGGCTCCGCAGCCACGACGATGCGGCCGGTGTAACCCTTCTTGGCGAGTTCCAGACCGGTTTGGAAAATGCCGCGCGCTTGGGCGCCGGCCAGATGCACCACAGGACTCTGCTCGCCGACATAGGGGGCGGTGTTGTCCATGGTGACATCGGCGTTGGGACCGACGGGCATCCACTTGTTCGCCACCACCATGCGCCGCATGGGGTTCTTCGGCGCCTCCACCGGTTTGGAATCGATGGGATAGTAGAACTTGCGGTCGTCGAGAACCTCGCTCCAGAAGCTGTAATTGATGAGGTTGCCGATGTGCTCGATGAATCCGCCATACAAATAATCCGACAGCGGATGCCCGGTCTTGCCGGCATCGATCGCGGCCGAAATCACCGATGCCGCAACAGCGCGGGCCGGCAGCGCCGACGCCAAGCCAAATGCCAAACTGCTCTCCAACGCACCTCTTCGCGTTAGCAGAAACCCTTTCCTATTTTCCACGTGTCTCCTCCCAACGGGCTTTATCTCCCGGTCGCGATCTTCCGGGAGGCCGTGACGCCAGCGTTGCCGCCCACAGCCGCGACACAAACACATCAAGCGCGCGCAACGCCTTGAGTGTTCATTTCATGAACTTCGTTCCGTGCGACGTCGATCGGCAGCACCAACCTCCGTGCAATCCCAGTATTTTGTCGGACAAATACTACGGTGACGCCAGCTTTAAGGCAATGCGCCCGTCGCGCCCGGCAACGCGACACGCTCATGACGTTTGTCACCCGGGACGAGGATGGCAGCCCTTATGGAGCGGGCATCCTCAGCCCGGAAGAATCCGGAACGAATAAGCATATTTGCCGGGAGGCGCGTCGGGCATCTGAAGCTCCAGCCCATTCGATCCTCGTGTCCACGCAATATCGGATTTGGATCCCAGCAGTTCGATCTTGCCGATGTGACCGGGATAGTTGGGAGAATTTTCGGCGAGCGAAGCGATGCGAATCTTTCCGTCAGCCGGCCAACCCAATGCGATGGCATAAAGCGTCTCGCCTTTGGTCGTGAAGCGGATGTCCGCGGGACCGTATTCGATCTGGGAGAACTGATAGGCACCGATTTTTTTGGCATGCGTCGACGGGCCTTCGCCGTAGACCGTCCAAGGGCGGGTGCCTTTGATGGCTTCGCCGTTGACCGCGTGCCAATCGGCCAATTCGTTGAGGAAGGTTATTTCGTCGGCGTCCGGTTCGCCATGGCCCGGCAGCGGGATGTTGAGCAGGAGATTGCCGTTCTTGCTGACGATGTCCACGAACATCGGGATTATCAGCGACGCCTTCCGGTAGCTGTGATTGGCGAGCAGCGACCGGTCGTAATGCCAATTGCCGATACAGGCGTCGGTCTGCCAAGGGTCTTTCTGATATTTGTCTTCCATTGCCGCTTCGAAATCGCGGGTGATCGTGTCCCATACCGCTTCGGGGACTTCTTTCAGATTCATCACGCTTTCGAGGCGGCCGCCATGCCGCTGAACGTTCCTGTTGTAGTAATAGGCCATGATCTGCGGCGCCAGGTCCGGCATTCCCAGCCACACCTTCAGATCCGGAGCCCATTCCCCGCCATCGTCGAAAACGAAATTTGCGCCATCGTCGAAATACAAAAGGTCGGGATCGTAGCTGTCGATCACGTCCTGTACCCGCAGCAGAAACTGTTTGACGAACTCCGGCGACGGCGTGCCCTTCAAATGCGGTTTGCCGTTGAGCAGCTGCGGGTCCATGCCCTGCCACCATTTGCCCTTGCCGTCGGCGATGGTCTGCACCCCGTCGTAAGGAACACCTGCCAGCGGGCCGGTGTTGTCGCTCTTGTAGCGGACGGGAAGAAACTCGTCCCACACGCGATGCGGCGTGCTGTGATACGTGACGCCGAACTTCAGGCCGTGGCCGCGCGCCGTCTTAGCCCATGTCCCCACGATATCGCGCTTGGGGCCGACATTGACGCAATTCCACGGCTGGTACTTCGAGTTCCAGCAATCGAAATTGTCGTGATGATTGGCGATCGCCACGAAATATCCGGCGCCGGCGCGCTTATACAGTTTGATCAGGGCTTCCGGGTCCCAGCGTTCGGCCTTCCACAGATGACAGATGTCTTTGTAGCCGAACTTGGAGGGATGGCCGTAGGTCTTGACGTGATATTCGTATTGCTCCTTACCCTGAATATACATGTTGCGGGCGTACCAATCGCCTTGTTCGGGCACGCATTGCGGCGTCCAATGCGCCCAGATGCCGAGCTTGGCATCGCGAAACCACTCCGGCGTGCGGTACGCTTTGAGCGAATCCCAAAACGGCAGGAACGGACCATCGGGGACTTTGCCGCGAAACAACGAACCGCCCGAGGCCCTGGCGATTCCGCTCAAGGCGAGCGTGGCGGCGGCACCGGACAAGACCAATCTGCGGTTCACCATTTCGGAACGCCCTTATTTTTGAATGGTTAGGATTCGAACAGCGATATCTCTTTTCTGCGCAGGCAATCTCGCCCGTCGGGTGGATTGCCAGCCCGTAGTCTCGGCAAATCAAGTCGAGAACGGTACTGCCGTCCTCTTCCGGGCAACAAGCGGAAAACTCTCGTGCGAGCCGATGGTGCAACTGCTGAGCGAGCCCCGGGAGCGGACAGGCCTTGCGCCACTCAGACACAGTCGGCCTGACGCTGGCCCCATTGGGGCTTAAGACTATATTGAGACGAGGAATGGGCTGTGACTGGTGCCGCCTGGGTGACTCGAACACCCGACCCCCGCATTACGAATGCGGTGCTCTACCGGCTGAGCTAAGGCGGCGCGCGCGGAAAATACGCAGGCTCAGCCCCTACATGCAACAGCGGATATGCCCCTGAGTGTGAATGCCCCGGTATGCGGCCTGGAATCCGTGTTGCCGAGGCCGGAGTTAACCTCCGACCGGGAGATTATCCCTGGATTTCGCGTCGGTCGCACCTGCTGCCGCCATGCGCAGCCATGCGACCGTGGTCAAGATCGCGGCAGATAGTTTTATTTCCCCTCCGGACGCGGCATGGTGAATAGCCGTTCGTTTTCCCGGAAAGTCTGTTCGTGAAGAGAATCGCCAGCCGCCTTGGCCTCGCTCAAGCTTCCGCCGGATTGGTCAGCGGCGTCTTCACGCCGTTCTTCGGCGCCTGGCTCGCCTGGAAGGGCCTTTCCGCCGATCAGATCGCCATTCTTCTGTCGTCCGGGCTGTTGCTACGCGCCGTCGTCGGACCGGCCAGCGGCATCATTGCCGATGCCCGCAACGACCGCCGCGCGGCGATGGTCGTTCTTTATATTGTGGTGCTGCTCGGGTATGGCGCCCTCAATTACGCCAAGACGCCGCTGTTGCTGTTTGCGGCTGCGGTGCCGGCCACAGTGGCGAACGGCGCGGTGGTGCCGTTGCTGGAGAGCGTCAGCGTGCGGCTCTCCGAGCGCTACGGTTTCGATTACGGCCGCGTGCGGCTGTGGGCGTCGGCGGCCTTCATCGCCGGCAACATCGTGGTTGGCATCTGCATCACGCTGTTCGGCTTTTGGGTGATAGCGCCGTGGCTGACCGGCGCGGTCGCGCTGTGTCTGGTCTCCACCGTGTCGCTGCCGGCGCCACCGCCCGACCATCCGCGGGACGATCTTGTCCTGCGGCTCAAATCGACATTGGGCGAAACGCGCGAATTGCTGCGCTCAGGCGTGTTTCTGATTTTCCTCGCCGCCGCCAGTTTCGATCAGGCAAGCCACGCCTTCTACTACGGCTATGGCGGGCTCCACTGGCGCGCGCTGGGCTATTCCGGCGCGCTGATCGGAATCCTCTGGCCGCTCGGCGTCTTTGCGGAAATCGCGCTGTTCTCGATGTCGCTGCGCGTTCTGCGCGTGGTGGGCCCGACCCGGCTGCTGCTCTACGGCGCGCTCGGTTGCGCGGTGCGCTGGGCCATCCTGGCCTTCGATCCGCCATTGCCGGTGGTGGTGGCGGCGCAATTCCTGCACGGCGCCACCTTTGCGCTGGCGCATCTCGGCGCGATGTATTTCATCCTGCGCGCCGTGCCTTCGCGGCTGGCCGCCACCGCGCAGAGTCTTTATTTCGTCTGCTCGGCGGGTTTGTTGATGGGGGTTGCGACCTATGCGTCCGGACGCATCTACGCCGTCTATGGCGGACGCGCCTATCTTCTGATGGCGGCGATGGGCGTCGTCTCCATGGGATTCGCCGTGCTCTTGGCGCGCAGCTGGCGCGGCGAGCGAATCCTCGCCCGCGGGCAGGAAGAGCATCTCGACAGGATTTAGAAAAGTCCTTCCACCTCGCCTTTGTCGTTGAGGCGGATCGCGTTGGCGGCGGGCACGCGCGGCAGACCCGGCATAGTCATAATGTCTCCCGCGATCACCACGACGAATTCCGCGCCTGCCGACAACCGCGCTTCGCGCACGTGCAGCGTATGGCCGCTGGGCGCGCCTTTGAGAGTCGGATCGGTCGAGAACGAGTACTGGGTCTTGGCGATGCAGACCGGGTAATGGCCGAAGCCCTCCTGCTGAAATTCGTCGATATTCTGACGTACGGCCTTTTCGGCGGTGACATCGCCGGCGCCGTAAATCTCCGAGGCGACGGTGCGGATCTTGTCCCACAACGGCATGGCGTCGGGGTAAAGCGGCTTGAAGTCGGATCCGCCCGCTTCGCAAACCGCCGTGATCTCGCGCCCCAGATCTTCGGCGCCCTGGCCGCCTTCGGCCCAATGCGTGCACAGAATGGCCTTGCAGCCGCGTTCCTCCGCGGCCCTGCGGATCGCCCCGACCTCGGCCTCGCTGTCGCCCGTGAAGTGATTGACCGCGACGACCACCGGCACGCCGAACTTGCGCAAATTGTCGATGTGGCGCGCCAGATTGGAACAGCCGGCGGTGACGGCGGCGACATTCTCCTTTTTGAGGTCGGCTTGTGCGACGCCGCCATGCATCTTCAACGCGCGCACCGTCGCGACCAGCACCGCGGCGGACGGCTTCAGTCCCGCTTTGCGGCACTTGATGTCGAAGAACTTCTCGGCGCCGAGGTCGGCGCCAAAACCCGCTTCGGTGACGACATAGTCGCACAGCTTCAGCGCCGCCGTCGTCGCGACGACCGAATTGCAGCCATGGGCGATATTGGCGAACGGGCCGCCATGGACGAACACCGGATTGTTCTCCAGCGTCTGGACCAGATTGGGCATCAGCGCGTCGCGCAGCAGCACCGCCATGGCGCCTGCCGCATGAATCTCCTGTGCTCTGGCCAATCGGCGATCGCGCGTCCGGCCGAGGATGATGTTGCCGAGACGGCGATCCAGATCCTTCAGATCGGTCGCCAGGCAGAGCACCGCCATCACCGTGGAAGCGACCGTGATGTCGAATCCGTCTTCGCGCGGGAACCCATTGGCGACGCCACCCAACGAATTCACGATGGAGCGCAGGGCGCGGTCGTTCAGATCGACGACGCGTCGCCATTCGATGCGCCGCGAGTCCAGCCCCAGCGCGTTGCCCCAATAGATGTGGTTGTCGATCATCGCGGCCAGCAGGTTGTTGGCGGCGGTGACGGCGTGAAGATCGCCGGTGAAGTGCAGATTGATGTCTTCCATCGGCACGACTTGAGCGTAGCCGCCGCCGGCGGCGCCGCCCTTCATGCCGAAACACGGTCCGAGCGAGGGTTCGCGCAGACAGGCCATCGCGCGTTTGCCCAGGCGGTTGAGCGCATCGGTGAGGCCGACGGTCGTCGTCGTCTTGCCCTCGCCTGCGGTCGTCGGCGTAATCGCCGTGACAAGCACAAGCTTGCCGTCCGGGCGGCTTTTCAAACTGTCGATGAAATCGAAGGACAGCTTTGCTTTGCTGCGGCCGTAGGGAATCAACGCCTCGGGAGGAATGTCGAGGGCATGCCCGATTTCGGCGATCGGTTTCATTTTTGCGTCGCGGGCGATTTCGATATTGCTGCGGACGGTGCTCATGCGAGCCTCTTTATCTGGTTGCCGCTAAGCCTCAATCTGTCACGGCTGCGGCGGCATGAGGAGTGCGTCATTTGCGGCGCAAGCAAAGAACGTCGCGACTCGCTCCTTATAAAGATTTATTTCACCAGCGCGACGCAAAACGCATGATACGCGCTAGGCGGTCTTCCCGCGCGGATGCGCTTTGGCGTAGACCTCCAACATCTTGCGGGCGTCGATCTCGGTGTAGGTCTGGGTGGTGGACAAGGACGCATGGCCGAGCAATTCCTGCACGGCGCGCAGTTCGCCGCCATGAACCAGCAGATGAGTTGCGAAAGAATGACGTAACGCATGCGGCGTCGCGGTTTCGGCAAGTCCCAGCCGTCCGCGCAATCGTTGCATCAGGGCTTGCGCCTCGCGCGGGCTCATCGGCTTACCGCGGCGCGACAGGAACAGCGCGTCGCCGCGCCCGCCGGAGAACGGAACCAGCGAAACATAGTGTTCGATCGCCTCGCGCACCACCGGGAGCAGCGGGACACTGCGTTCCTTGCGGCCTTTGCCGAGGACACTGAGCGACGTGCCGAGCGGGACGTCGCCGCGCTTCAAGCTCAACGCTTCGGAAATGCGCAAGCCTGCGCCATAGAGCAATGTGAGCAGTGCGGTATCGCGTGCCGCCAGCCAATCCACATCCTGCTCACCCGCCTCCACAAGCGTGCGCGCCGCGTCGCCTTCGCTCAAGGGCCGCGGCAGACTGCGCGGGATGCGCGGCGTACGCACGGCGCGAGGTGCGGCGTTCTCCAGAATCTCCTCGCGGGCGAGATAGCGAAAGAAACTGCGCACCGAAGCCAGCGCCCGCTGCACGCCGCGCACGCCGAGGTGCTGATTTCGGCGAAGGGTGATGAAGGCGCGGATGTCGGCGGGCAGCAACTTGGCGAGCATGCGCTCGTCCGGCATGCGGCCTTTGTGTTCACTCAGAAATGCGAGAAAGCGCGCCAGGTCGTCGCCATAAGCGCGCAAGGTATGTGCACTGGCGCGCCGTTCGTGGGCCAGAGAGGCAAGCCAGGCTTGCCTTAGATCTTCGGCAGATCGAGCCATGCTCGGATCGCCCGTTCCAGCGCGTGCGCGAAATAGCCGAGATCGGCCTCCACGTCGCGGCCCTCGAATTCCCCTTCGGCGAACGCGCCCAGCACATACAGCGCCGCCGGCGCCTCGCGCCCGATACGCAGACGAAAGGCCGCAAGGCTCTTGCACTGCGCGCCGGCGCGGCCGAGCAGCAATTCGCCGCCGCCCGACAGGATCGCGCCCATGCCTTCGGGCCCGACCACCGCCGCCACCGTTCCCGGCGCGATCAGCCGCACGCCTTCGCTGCCGGTCGGCGCAATGCCGTCCGTGCTCTCGACGCAGAACACCGCCAGATCGGCGCCGAAGGCGGGCGCCGCCGAGGTCGCCACCGCGATGGCATCCTCGAAACTTCTGGCGTCGATCAGATCGAGAACGAAGCGGCGAACGCCGTCGCCGAGCCGGGCGTGCTTGTCTTGCGAGCCTTTCAAGGCATCGCGTTCGAGCTTCAGCGATCGGTTGTCGGCCGCCAGCCGTTCGATGGCGAAACGTTGCAGATCGCGCACCGCGGCGCCTTCGAAGCGTTCGGGCAACAGCAGCGCCAGCAGCTCGCCGTCCACAGCCAGCCGGGCGCGGTTCATCCGGATATAGGCTTTGACGGCCTCGGCGGCGGCTTCGGCCGGCTGCAGACTGGTTGCCGTTTCACGCATGCGGGACCTGAGGCGGTATAAGGATTGACCGAAGAGAATCGCGATTCAAAGTGTACCGCATGAAGGACGCCGCGCTAAAGCCCGCATTCTCCCTCGCCCCCGGCGAGCGTGCCGGCGTGCTGCTGCCGCTGCCGCTGCCGCCTTACGACTACAAACTGCCCAGCGGTGTCGCCGCGACGCGCGGCTTGGTGGTCTCGGCGCCGTTGGGGCCGCGCGAAAGCCTGGGTGTGGTGTGGGGAAAAGCCGAAGGCGCGGTGGGCGACAATCGGCTCAAAGAAGCGACGCCGCTCGATGGAAATCCCATGCTGCCGGCGGGATTGTGCGATTTCGTCGATTGGGTGGCGCAGTACACACTGACGCCGCCCGGGCTCGTGCTCGCCATGGCGCTGCGCTCGCGCCAAGCCTTCGAGCCGGAAATCCCGCGCATCGCTTACGCGAAAGGCGAAAGTACGCCCAAACGGTTGACGCCGGCGCGAACGCGGGTGCTGGAAATTGCCGCAGACGGGCTGGCGCGTTCGGTGCCGCAACTTGCCGAAGAGGCCAACGCAACCCCGGCCGTGGTGCGCGGACTTATCGACGCCGGCGCGCTGGTGGAAGTCGCGTTGCCGGAGTTTCCGCCGTTCGCGGTTCCCGATCCCGGCTTTGCGCCGCCCAAGCTCGATACCGAGCAGGATCTGGCCGCGCATCTGTTGCGCTCGGGCGTGGCGGCACATCGCTTCGCCGTCAGCCTGCTCGACGGCGTGACGGGATCGGGCAAGACCGAGACTTATTTCGAAGCGGTGGCCGAGGCGCTACGCCAGGGCAGGCAAGCCCTGATCCTGCTGCCCGAGATCGCTCTCACGGTGCAGTTCCTGGAGCGCTTCGCCGAGCGCTTCGGCACCAGGCCGGCCGAGTGGCATTCCGACCTTTCGCAAAAAGAGCGCCGCCGTGTCTGGCGTGCGGTGCTGAGCGGCGAGGCGCGCGTTGTGGTGGGGGCGCGTTCGGCGCTGTTCCTGCCGTTCGCCGCGCTCGGGCTCATCATCGTCGATGAAGAGCACGAGCAGGCTTACAAGCAGGAAGACGGCGCCGTCTATCACGCCCGCGATATGGCGGTGGTGCGCGGCCGCATCGAGCATTGCCCGGTGGTGCTGGCCAGCGCCACGCCTTCGCTCGAAACCTATGTCAACGCCACGAGCGGGCGCTACGCGCATTTGAAACTTCACAGCCGCCACGGCGCAGCGGTGATGCCCGAAGTGCGCTTGATCGACATGCGCGAAGCGCGCGGCGATCCCGGCATGTTTCTCTCGCCGCCGCTGCGCGAGGCTTTGGCGGTGACGCTGGGCGCGGGCGAACAGGCGATGCTGTTCCTCAACCGGCGCGGCTATGCCCCACTGACGCTCTGCGCCGCCTGCGGCCACAAGATGACGTGTCCGCATTGCTCGGCTTGGCTGGTCGAGCATCGCTATAGGAAGCGTCTGGTCTGCCATCATTGCGGCTTCGAGACCGTGACCCCGCCTGCCTGTCCGCAATGCGGCGAGACCGGAACGTTGGCCGCTTGCGGGCCGGGCGTCGAGCGCGTGGCCGAAGAATTCAAGACCATTTTCCCGGATGCGCGGGTGGCGATTGCCTCGTCCGACACGATGCACGGACCGCTCGAGACGCAGGCGGCGATCCGCGCCATGGCCAAGCGGGAGACCGACGTCTTGATCGGCACTCAGATCGTGGCCAAGGGCCATCATTTCCCGCAACTGACGTTGGTTGGCGTGGTGGACGCGGACCTCGGCGGCTCGGACGGCGATCTGCGCGCCCGCGAACGCACTTTTCAGATGTTGCATCAAGTCTCCGGACGAGCCGGACGCGCGGAAAAACCGGGCTTGGTATTGATGCAGACGCGCAATCCTCAAGACGCGGTGATGCGGGCGCTGGCGTCAGCCGACCGCGATGCATTCTACGAACAGGAGCGCAAATCGCGCGAAGAAATGCGGGCGCCGCCATTCGGACGGCTGGCGGCGATTATTCTATCCGGTCATGACGGCGATGCGGTGCGCGCGGCGGGGCGCGATCTGGCGCGGGCTGCACCGGCCGCGCGCGGCGTCAAAGTGTGGGGGCCGACGCCAGCGTTCTATTCGCTGCTGCGCGGCCAGACGCGCGAACGGCTGCTGGTGCAGGCGGAGAAACTGGTGGACGTGCAGGCCTATCTGCGCAGTTGGCTGGCATCGGTGAAACTCGCCAAATCGGTGCGCGTCACGGTCGACGTCGATCCGGTGAGTTTTTTTTGAACGAGAATGAAACACGCGGAGACGCGGAGGGAGATTGCACAAACCCTCTTCGTCACGCCGAGCTTCGCGCCGTAAGATGCCGTGTGCGTTCGTGGACGCGAGCGCGCTGGATGGCCGGGTCAAGCCCGGCCATGACGGAAATAGCATATGAATTAGAAAGTGGCGGAGGGTGAAAGAATCGAACCCTTAACCTTACGGTTATCCAGATGTTCGGGACCGGTTGCCGACCGTTCCGCGGCACCGTCCGTCTGGCGGGAGGGGTTGGGATCGAACCAATGCGGGATTTGCGAACCCCGGCTACGGCTTAGTAAGCCGACGCATTGCCTCTCTGTCACCCTTCCTTATCAGGAAGAGCAACGTGATGAGTGCAATGGAAGCCGCGTGTTCATACAATTTCTTGCGGCGTCAAGTCGGAGCTGCCATGCGTTACTCATACGACCGACAGTCGATTTCGACCGGGGAATTTTTCGAGCGACGCCACCAAATTCGACGGCGTGATCGCACGTTGTGAAAGTTCAGATATGGCGCAATGGCGCTCTTGAGTTGCAGCAAACCATTCTCGAAATCGCGTAACTGGATATCTTGAATTTCCTCAAATTTCTTATGGTAAAATTGTGGGTCACTCTGAAACAATTCGGGGTGTTCTTTGAAGAAGATCACCTTACCACCTTTGTCATTCAAAGCCTTTAGCAGCGGTTCGATTCCCGACGCGCTGCTAAACAAAAATTTGGATTCGTGATACGCATGGAAAAATCGTGTCTTCGCCGCGATTTGTTCCGGAGTTCCTTTCCATGAGATCATCACATCGTAGTAGTCAAAGATGCTTTTGAATACGGCAAAGCGCTTGTCAAAAAGGTCCAAGCGAAGCTTTTCTTCGGCGATCCGTTTTTGATGGTATGCGAAGTAAGCAGTGACGCAGAGCGCGACCATTGCGGCTACAACTGTAGCAAACGGCCCGGCAAAATCCTTGAACGCCTGATACATCAGAACGCTTCCCGAGTGCTTGCCTTATTGAAAATCTCGTACGTCCACCAGATGTCCCGCAACTGCGGCGGCGGCGGCCATGGCGGGGCTCATCAGATGCGTGCGTCCGCCGCGGCCCTGTCGGCCTTCGAAATTGCGGTTGGAAGTCGAGGCGCAGCGTTCGCCCGGTGCCAGCTTGTCGGCGTTCATCGCGAGGCACATCGAGCAGCCCGGCTCGCGCCATTCGAAACCTGCGGCGAGGAAAATCTGGTCGAGGCCTTCTTCCTCGGCCTGATGCTTCACCAGACCTGAGCCCGGCACCACCATCGCGCCGACATGCGCGGCCACACGCTTGCCTTTGGCGACAGCGGCGGCGGCACGCAGATCCTCGATGCGGCCGTTGGTGCAGGAGCCGATGAAGACGCGATCGATCTTGACGTCGGTCAGCTTGGTGCCGGGCTTGAGGTCCATGTATGCCAGCGCCCGCTCGATACCTTTGCGTTGGTTCTCGTCCGCCGTTGCAGCTGGATCGGGAACCGCGCCGGTCACCGGCAGCGCCTGCTCGGGGGAGGTGCCCCAAGTCACCATCGGCACAATATCGGCAGCATCGAGCGCGATCTCGATATCGAACTTCGCATCGTCGTCGGATTTCAGAGTCTTCCAATACATCACCGCCGCTTCGAAGGCGGCCGCTTTCGGCGCACGCGGTTTTCCCGCGACATAAGCAAGCGTCGTCTCGTCGGGCGCGATCAGGCCGGCGCGGGCGCCGCCCTCGATGGTCATGTTGCAGAGCGTCATGCGCCCCTCCATCGACAGCGCGCGAACCGCATCGCCGGCAAATTCGATGACGTATCCCGTGCCGCCCGCAGTGCCGATCTTGGCGATGACCGCGAGCGCAATGTCCTTCGCGGTGACGCCGAGCGGCAGAGTGCCGTTCACGCTGACGCGCATGTTCTTGGATTTGGGAATCAGCAAGGTCTGCGTCGCGAGCACATGCTCGACTTCGCTGGTGCCGATGCCGAAGGCCAGCGCGCCGAAGGCGCCGTGGGTGGAGGTGTGGGAATCGCCGCAAACGATGGTGGTGCCCGGCAGCGTCCAGCCCTGCTCGGGCCCGACGATGTGGACGATGCCCTGGCGGATGTCGTCCATCTTCAGATATTCGATGCCGAATTCGCGGGCGTTGTTCTCCAGCGTCGCGATCTGCTCGGCCGATTCCGGATCGGCGATGCCTTTGGCGCGATCCTTGGTGGGCACATTGTGATCGGCGACGGCGAGCGCCAGCTCGGGACGGCGCGCCTTCCGCCCGGCGGCGCGCAGACCCTCGAAAGCCTGCGGGCTGGTCACCTCATGCACCAAATGGCGGTCGATATAGAGGACCGAAGATTCCCCCGCCGCCTCATGCACCAGATGCGCGTCCCAGATCTTGTCGTAGAGCGTCTTGCCCATGTTTCACGGCCCTTTCCGGACCTCTTGATTGTCGCGCAATCTAACGGCGAACCGCTTCACACTTCGCCGGATTGCGCTCCTAACAACACCAGCAAGCGGTCGTGTGCAAGAGCCTTATTTTCTTACGATTGGCTCGCGAAATAGGCGACCAGTCCGATGATCACCAGCGCCGCCGCCTGCGCCACGATGCGATAGCGCATCAGGACGTTGGACCAACGTTTGGAGGTGTCCCCGCCGATCGCCATCACCACGATCCCCGACAGCAAGATGAGCGCGACGACACCCAGCGCCACCAGAATGATGATTTTCCCGGTCATACCACCCCCGCTTTCCCGCCCGCCCAGCCGGCCGCCTTGGCCCCGAGGCCGCGAAACTTATCGGACACCGAGTCGAGCCGCGCCTGCCATTCGGGATCCGGCTTCTGGCCTTCGATGGTTTTGAAATAGACTTGCATCAAGCAGGCGATCGCCACCGGTTCGAGCAGCGCCGCCTTCAGTCCCCAGGCGAAAATGAAGGCAAAGGCCAATCCCCAGACGAAGACGTGGCCGGGCAGAATCGCGACGACGACCGCGACCGGTCCGATCAGGACGATGAAGATCGCTGCGGTCAGAAGCCAGAGAAAGACCGAAAGCCAAGCCGCGTTCTTGAGGAAATGCTTGTAGTTCTGTGCATAGAGGATGAGGCCGTCCTTCGCCGTCTGCCATGGGTTGGCGGTGCGCGTGCGAATGAGATAGGCCAGAATGATCTCGTCGACATAGGTCAGCGACATCCGCACCACCGCCTCCGCCAGCCGGATCAGGCTTTGCAGCGCGGGGATCGGCAGAAACGCCGTGAAAAAATTGATGGTGCGAAAGAAAACCCGAAGCACACCCTTGATTACCTGATCGACGCCGAACAGCACCGAAGATTCGGTGAAGTGGGTCTTGACCGTCTTGGCGCCGTAAGCGATTTGACCCTGGCCGTCCGGTATCGCGCGCCCGTCGTAAAGCTCCACCAGAACTGCGATATGGGCCGCCTTGACGAGATACAGAATGTATTCGCGCGCCAGATAGAGCGCGGCACTGACCAGCCCGAATCCGATCAGCCCGCCCCAGGCAGCGCCGCCTTCCGGACCGCTGCCGCTGAAGAAATGGCCGAAGCCGTAACCCACCACGGCGCCCGCACCGACGGCGAAGAGATAGGCAACGCCGATCCCCATATAGACGGCGAGGCGGAGCAAGACGAACGGCATGGTGCGCACCACCATGGCCATCGCTCTACCGAAGCTGAAATCCCACATGGCGAAGCCCCATCTGC
>Ga0265340_10000633_pt1 | contig 19679 bp, 13 predicted proteins | sample 4CB225metaG_FD_202082 | JGI IMG/M metagenome (GOLD analysis project Ga0265340, IMG submission 202082) | Rhizosphere microbial communities from Carex aquatilis grown in University of Washington, Seatle, WA, United States - 4-CB2-25 metaG | ecosystem: Host-associated > Plants > Roots >...
ATCCGCTCCGCCGATCCGAGCATCAAGGCGCTGATCCTCACCTCCTACCAGGACGACGAGGCCCTGTTCAGCGCGATCATGGCCGGAGCAGCCGGATACGTGCTCAAACAGATCAAAGGCAACGACCTGATCGACGCGATCCGAAGGGTTGCCTCCGGCCAGAGCATGCTCGACCCGCTGGTGACGGCGCAGGTGCTGGAACGGATCCGACGGGGCGCGGACGACGAACCCGAGGAACTGGCCAGCCTTAGTCCGCAGGAGCGCCGGATCCTGGAGCTGATCGCCGAGGGCCTGACCAACAAGCAGATCGGCGAGCAACTGTTCCTGGCCGAGAAGACCATCAAGAACTACGTCTCCAGCCTGCTGGCCAAACTCGGGGTGGAGCGTCGTACCCAGGCGGCCATCCTCGCGAACCGCTTACTCGGCCACTGACGGAGCTGGTCGAGCCGGCTGAGCAGCCGGTCGCGGTGACTGGGCCGGTCGCGCTGCGTTGCCCGTCAGCCGAGAGACCGTTCGTAGTCGTCATGGACGCTGTCCCGTCGCCGCCGCGGTTCCCCGGGGGCGGCGATCCGCACCTTCGCGTCGACAGCGATGACTGCCTGCTCACTGACGATCAGCGGGTTGATGCCGAGTTCGCGGATCTGGGGCGCGATCGTGTCCAGAAGCGCGATCCGCTCCAGCACGGCGACGACGCCGAGGCGGTCAAGAGCCGGGCTACCCCGGTGGCCGGACAGTAGCGGGGCACAGCGCAGTTGCCCGACCATGTCGGAGGCGTCCCCGTCGCTCAGGGGGAGAGTGCGCAGCACTCGATCGTCGAGCACGTCCTCGTGTCGACCGCCCGCAGCGACGATCACGACCGGCATGCCCTGAGCCGGGTTGTCCAGCCCCACCAGCAACTCCAGCCCGGGGGAAATCAGGGGCTGTACGGTCAGTTCGCTCGAACCGGTCGGCGCCGAGATCCGGGCCGCGGCGGCAGCGCCCGGAACTTCCCGGTTCGTGCCGGTCGGCACGCCGATGAGCTGCAGCAACTGGGTGGTGGCGGCGGCGGACAACCAGCCGTCCGGTGATCGGGGTGCGGTTTCCAGTAGTTCGCCGATGGCGTCGGTGTCGATCTCCGCCGGCACCGGTGGCGTCCCGGTCGCCCCGGGCACCGAAGCGGCGGCCCGGGCTCGCCAGCCGGCCAGTTCACCAACCCGGCCGACGGCGTGCGCGGCGGATTCGGCGAAGCCGTACCAGGGCATCGCGCCACCGCGAGGGGGCTGCGCTCCGATCAGTGCCCCGGCCATCGTGACGGCCGTTCCGGCATCCAGTTTCGTTTGTTCGATCGCCCTGATCACGGTGTCGGTGGACTGCGCGGCGGTGGCGACATGGAGGACGACGACGGCGTCCGTCTCGCCGCTGCGCAGCAGCACCTCCAGAGCCGCCCGGTAGGTTTCGGGACTGGACGTGGTACCGAGATCGACCGGGTTCGCAGGGGTTACAGCACCCTTCATGGCGGTCTTCAGGAGCTCGGCGGTAGCCGCCGTGAGCTGGGGTAATACCGCGCCGACGGCCTCAGCGGCGTCGGCCGCGAGCGCCAGGGAGCCGCCGGCGTTGCCGAGAATCATCACTCGCCGGCCGGCCGGTACCGGTTCGGTCCCGAGCAGGGTCAGCAGGTCGATGAGTTCTTCGGTGGTGTCGGCCGAGATCACGCCGGCATCCCGGAAGAGGGCCTGGGTGACGGCGTCTGACGTCATCGCCGCGGCTGTGTGGGAGATCCCGGCCCGCGCCCCGGCGACAGAACGTCCACTGCGCAAGGCCACAATCGGTTTCGTCCGCGCGACCTCACCGGCGATTCGGCGGAACCGGCGCGGGTTCCCGATCGACTCCAGATACAGCCCGATCACCCGGGTCCGGGGATCGCCGGCCCAGTAGAGCAGCATGTCGTTGCCGCTGATGTCCGCCTTGTTCCCGAGCGATACGAAACTGGATAGGCCCAGGCCGCAGGCCGAGGCCGCATCGAGAACGGCGATCCCCAGAGCTCCCGACTGGGCCGCGAGCCCGACCCCGGCCGGTCCCATCGCGACCGGGGTAGAGCTGGCGAACGTGGCATCGAGCCGGATGGCCGGATCGGTGTTGAGCACTCCCAGGCAATTGGGCCCGATCAGTCGCATTCCGTAGCGGTGGGCGATCCGGACCAGTTCGGCCTGCCCGTCCGGGTTGTCGATCTCGGCGAAACCACCGGTCAGGACGACGGCGCCGCGAACCCCGGCCGTCCCGCAGGACTCCAGCGCGGCGGCCACCTCCTGACCCGGCACCGCGATCACCGCCAGATCCGCTCCCCAGGGAACCAGGGACGCCGACCGGTAGGCCGGCACCGAGCCGATCTGCTCGCCGTCGACGACGTGACGATTTACCGCGGCCAGCCGGCCGGTGAAGTTCTTCGACCGCAGGTTGGTGACCACCGCGTGACCGACCGTGCCCGGTTGGCGACTGGCCCCGACGACGATCACCGATCCCGGGCTGAGGATCGGAACCAGAGAGGCAGCGGTGGCCCGGCGCTCACGGGCGGCGACCGCGGCGGCGAGGGCTCGGGTCCCCTGCAGGTCGAATCTCACGATCACCTGACCCCGCACCGGCCGGTCGAGGTGGACGTCGAATCCGGCCGAGGTGAAGACGTCGAACATCGCGGCGTTCTCGGTCGGCACCAGCGCGGTGAACCGGCAGATGCCCTTGACCCGGGCCGCAGCGGACAAATGCTCCAGCAGCAGGGTGCCGACTCCGGTGTGCTGCCAGCGTTCGCCCACATACAGGGCGACTTCGGCTTCTCCCTCATGCGGATCGCCGGCGCTGAGATTCGGCAGTGGTTCGGCCGAGGCGACCGCGAGAAGTTGCCCGTCCCGGGCGGCGACGAAGGCCAGTTGCCCGTCGGCGGCGTCGATGAGATGTTTCGCGTACTGCTCCGCGGGCGTCTTGTCGGCGACGAAGAAGCGCAGCAGGCGGCTTCGAGCCGGAGCTTGCCGATGCAGATCCAGCAGCCGGGGCAGATCCTCCGGCACAACCGGCCGGACATTGGCCACACTGCCGTCGCTGAGGAGTGCTCCGACGCCGTTCGTCGGGCTCTCCGGCAGCGTTGGGGGTGGGGACACGGTTCCTCCTGGGCGACGCCGGTGGTGAATCTGCTCAGCTCATCGCGGATCAGCCGGACCGGACAGAGACCGGAGATAGCGATTCGTGGGACCTGGGTCCCGCAAGCACTGGGCCGAATCGGGGGCTTGCCCAGCGGGGTAGGACCTTCGCCCCTGTCCTGCTCCTGGCAATGCGATGAAAAGTTGAATCAATTCGTGGGTACCGGCGGCGCTGGATCGAACGGCTATCGAACGGCTGGAGACGGTGATGGAGAGCGAGAGCGGCCGGATCGTGGTCGGCTACGACGGGTCGCCCCCGTCGGTCGCCGCTCTGGACTGGGCTGCGGTCGAGGCCGAGCGCCGGCATCTCCCGCTGACCGTTCTCTATGTAGTTGACCGATACGTGACGGATCCGCGGGGCCAGGTCGAGGGAACGCCGGAGTCCACCGGCCTACCGGGGCTGGCGGCGCGCAGGCGAGTGCGGGCCGGGCGGGTTGTCGCCGAGGCGGTTCGCCGGGCTCGCAAGACCGCCGGTTCCATCGACATCACCGCGATGACTCATGTCGCCCGGGTGGCCTCCACCTTGATCCGGAGCTCCCGAAGGTCGGCTCTGCTGGTGGTCGGAACTCGTGGTGCCGGAGATGTGGCCGCAGCGCATCTCGGATCGGTCGGCTTCGCGCTCAGCGCCCACGCGCAGTGCCCGGTGGTCGTTGTCCGGGGCGACTCCTCACAGCCGCCCGGACCGGATCGACCGGTCGCCGTCGGGGTGGACGGCTCGATCGGAGCCGAGGCCGCTCTGGAGTACGCCGCTCAGGTCGCGGCCACCGCCTCCGCGGATCTGATCATCATCGTGGCCGGTCGATCGTCCGTCCCGGTCGGTGGCGACGAAGCCGCGGCCAGTACCCCGGCCAGTACCCCGACCCCCGCCGGCGGCCCCATTCTCGAGACGATGTCCGGCCGCGACGCGCAGGCGGCGATGGCCTCCGCCGTCCGGGTCACGACCCGCCTGTACCCGGACCTGCCGGTGCATGAGCGGGTGGTGCCGGGTCCCGCGCTGGAAGCACTGACGGCGGCGGCGGCCGGCTGCGGTCTGCTGGTGGTCGGAGCGCGCGGAGCCGGTGGGGTGGCGGGGCTGATGCTGGGGTCCGTCAGTCATGCCGTGATCCATTCGGCGCCCTGCCCGGTCGCGGTGGTGCGTGGGGGACGGAATCTGGCCGATCCACGACACCTGGGGTACCCAGAGGGGCTCCGGGAATCGCTCGAGCCGGGCCCGAGACTTCCGATCACCCAGGCGTAGTCGCCGCTCGGCCCGGCCGGTGAACCGGCAGCGGATGGTCGCCGCCTTCACCTTCTGATCAGGGGCCACCGCGAGCCGAATATTGCTCGACCGAATCGGGACATTTTGCTGCCGCGATGAAGATCTGCCTGAATGAATGAGAGTTTTCAGAATTTTCTGCACTGCTCTGGGCGTCGATCATTGTAAAGTTCATGATAGCCCTGTTCGTTCGACGGGATCGTCATCCAGGGCAATAGGAGTTCACATGAAGGTCGGGATTCCGCGTGAGATCAAGAACCATGAATACCGAGTCGCCATCACTCCCGCCGGAGTGCATGAACTGGTAAACCATGGGCACGATGTCTACGTCGAGACGAACGCAGGCGTTGGCTCGGCCGTCCCCGATGAGGACTACGCCGCGGCGGGCGCGAAGATCCTGGAGTCGGCCGATGACGTCTGGGCCGAAGGTGACCTGCTGCTGAAGGTCAAGGAACCCATCGAGGCGGAGTACGGGCGCCTGCGTTCGGGGCAGACGCTGTTCACCTACCTGCATCTCGCCGCGGACAAGAACTGCACGGACGCTCTGCTGGCCGCCGGGACCACCGGGATCGCCTATGAGACCGTCCAGTTGGCGGATCGTTCGCTGCCGCTGCTGGCGCCGATGTCCGAAGTGGCCGGGCGACTGGCGCCTCAGGTCGGTGCCTACCACCTGATGCGTCACGGTGCCGGTCGCGGGGTTCTGATGGGTGGGGTCCCCGGCGTCCAGGGAGCCAAGGTCGTCATCATCGGCGCCGGTGTATCCGGACAGAACGCCGCCAGCATCGCCGTCGGCATGCAGGCGGACGTGCTGCTCCTCGACCGCAACGTGGCCCGGTTGCGCCAGGTCGATGCCCTCTACCAGGGCCGGCTGCGAACGGTTGCCTCCAACCTGTTCGAGGTGGAAAAGGCCGTGCTCGAGGCCGATCTGGTGATCGGCGCGGTGCTGGTGCCGGGAGCGAAAGCACCGACGCTGGTCAGCAACGCCCTGGTCGCGCGGATGAAGCCGGGCTCGGTCCTGGTCGACATCTCCATCGACCAGGGCGGATGCTTCGAGGACTCGCGGCCGACCACTCACGCGGACCCGACCTACCCGGTTCACAACTCGGTGTTCTACTGCGTGGCCAACATGCCCGGTACCGTGCCCTACACCTCGACCCACGCGCTGACCAACGTCACGTTGCCCTACGCGCTGGAACTGGCGAACCGGGGCTGGAAAGCCGCGCTCACGGCCGACCCCGCGCTGGCCCTGGGGCTGAACACCCACGCCGGGACGATATTCAACCACTCGGTCGCCGAATCCCACGGCTACGTGGCCGAGTCGCTGCCCGACCTGCTCGGCTAGGGAGAAACGGCCTGGACCACACGACCGCTGGGCGGGGCCGCCGGCTGGCGGTCCCGCTCAGTTGGATCGAGATCGCAAGTGCTCGAAAATCAAGTTGGTCTGGGTCGAGGCGATGCCGGGATTGCCACTGAGATTTACGGCGACGAAGTCGCGCAGGTCCTCGGTGCTCAGCGCGGCGACGTGTAACAGGAAATCATCGGTGCCGGCGATGAAGAACACGTTGAGCACTGCGTCCAATTCGGCGACCGCGACGGTAAATTCGCGCATCCGACTGCGGGCATGCGACTGCATCCGGACCGCGATCATCGCTTGGATGGGCCGCCCGATGGCCGCCGGATCAATGTCGGTGTAGAAGCCGCGGATGACGCCGCGCTCGCGCAGCGACCTGACCCGGCCCAGGCAGGTGGAGGGGGCGATGCCGACCGCTTCGGCCAGCGCGTTGTTGGGAAGGCGGGCGTCGTCGGAGAGCCGGTGCAGGATGGCTAGATCGGTAGCGTCCAGGCCGGCATCCGCGGTGCGCACCTTCGATGCGGCCGGTGAATTCGCCGGGCGGGGGCCACGAAAAATGTGCGCACTCACCGGTTCGGGCGCCGGCCCGGACGAAGGTCTGGTCGTCATGGGGCCAGGATACTGAGACGCGGTCCGGCCTGGGTTACCGGGATGTGAGATCAATCTCTTTCGGTGCCGAAGACTTGCCCGGTGTCGATTTTCTATGCCATCTCCGGCTCTTGACGACCGCATTAACAATTGTTTCGTGGAAATGTCCGGACCCTCTTGACGCGGCCAGGCCGTCATGGCATCTTCTCGCTTATCGTAGATCGCCTGGCGGGGCGGCAACTGCGATTCGTCTAGTTCGACAGCGGCCTGGCCATAGAGCTCCGCGGACAGCGGGGACGGTCGGGAGGCTGATAGTCCCTGGCGGCGGAAGTCATGGTGGGCACTGGTGCGCCCAGATTACGGTAGGTCGGCATTGTCGCTGGTCACGGGCCGGAGGCGGATGTCTCGGCTCCTGACGTCCGCAGTCGGCTTTCTGCGACAAGGAGCGAACAATGGCCGATGATCATGACTCGAACCTCACCGAAGACGGGCTGAAACAAGGCCTGAACACCAGGCACATTCGTATGATCGCGATTGCCGGAGCGATCGGGACCGGCCTGTTCCTCGGTGCGGGCAAAGGATTGCACGACATCGGTCCGGCGCTGATCGGTGTCTACGCGTTTGTCGGGGTCTTCATCTTCATCATCATGCGCGCTCTCGGTGAGCTGCTGATCTACCGCCCAGTCACCGGGTCCTTCGCCGAATATGCCAAGGAATTCCTCGGCCCGCTCTACGGATTCATTACTGGATGGGGTTACTGGGCCACCTGGACCGTCATCGGCATGGCCGAACTGACGGCCGCCGGTATATACATCAACAAATGGTTCCCCAGCATCCCCGGGTGGACGACGGCGCTGGTGATGCTGGTCGCGCTGACGACGCTCAACCTGATCGCGGTCGCCGCGTTCGGTGAGGCCGAGTTCTGGTTCGCCTCGATCAAGGTCCTGGCGATCATGGCACTGATCATCGGAGGCACCGCCGCCATGATCTTCGGCCTCGGGCACGTCGGCCAGAGTGGGAGCCCGGCGAACATCTACAACCACGGCGGGCTCGTCCCCAACGGCTGGTACAAGGTGCTGATGGCCATCCAGATGGTCATCTTCGCCTACCAGGGCGTCGAGCTGATCGGGATGGCAGCCGCGGAGACCAAGAACCGTGAGCAGGTCCTGCCCAAGGCCATCAACTCGATTCCGATCCGGGTGGGTGTGTTCTACATCGGCTCCCTGCTCGTACTGCTGTCCCTGTTTCCCTGGAGCAATTTCAGCAAGGGCCAGAGCCCATTCGTCCAGGCGCTCGGCGGGATCGGCGTCTCGCGGGCCGGCGACATCATGAATTTCGTGGTGCTGACCTCCTGCCTGTCGGCCTGCAGTTCTGGTCTGTTCAGTAACGGCCGGCTGCTCAAGCGGCTCGCTGATGACGGCATGGCCCCGGCCGGTCTGGGCCGGACCAGCCGCACCCACGTGCCCGCCATCGGCGTCCTCACCTCGGCCGGGTTCATGCTGATCGGGGTCTGGCTCAATCTGGCGTTTCCTGGGAAGGCCTTCGACTACATCACCTCGGTCGCCACCACGGGCGGGGTCTGGTGCTGGGGGGTCATCGTCGCCTGCCTTCTGGTGTATCGGCGCCGGGTCGCCCGGGGCGAGGCCGAACCGAGCTCGTTCCGGCTTCCCTGGGCCACCCCGCTGTGCTGGGCGGTGCTGGTCTTCCTGGGGGTCGTGACCCTGCTGCTCGGGATCGACCCCGACCAGCGGTACGCCTTGTACGCCCTGCCGATCTGGGCCGTGGTGCTCGTGGGCGGCTACTACGGCTACGGACGAAAGGGTATGGCCGCGGCGGAACGCAGCAAAAGCCTCGCGCTCGAGCTCCAGAGCGTGACCGGGCTCGAGCGAGCCTGATTCGCTAGGGCGGGCGGTCGCCAATCGCTTGAGCTGGGCCTGGCGATGCCGATGACCCCGCCGTGGACGACGGAAGAATCCGGGCAGCGCCTCCGGCACCAGATCTCGGGTCAGCCCGGGTCCGGGGCTCGCGCAGCCTGCGCCGGGCGCTGACGGTCCGGATTCTCATCGTCGGACTGGTCGCGATCACGGCCTCGATCGGCCTGCTCGGGGCTCAGATCCAGCACACCGCCCGTACCCAGGCGCGGACCGAGGTCGCGGATCAGGCGCATCGGACCGCAGCGAACATCAGCACCCTGTTCGGCGACTGGCGCGACGAATTGCTGGTCGCCAGCAGTGATGCTGCCCTCACCGACTGGTTCGAGCACCCCGATCGCCGGGCCACCCTGCACGGGCAGATCGACGCCGAGCTGGTCCGGCTGCACAGCACCTATCCCACCCTGATCGACGAGGCGTGTTACATCTCGTTCGAAGGGCCCGAACTCGCCCGCCAGGTAAAAGGCACGCCGGCCACGATCGCGGACCTGTCACCGGACGAGTCCGGCAACCCGTTCTTCAAGCCGACCCTCGCGGTCACGGCCGGCACCGTCTGGCAGAACGTCCCCTACATCTCCCCGGACAGCAAACGCTGGGTGGTATCGAACTCGACGCCGATCGAGGTCGGCGGCCGCAAGGTCGCCCTACTGCATTTCGAGGCCAACCTGGACGCCGTCCGCACCCGGGTTGCCGCTCAGCTCGCCCCGGGGATGCGCGCCCGGATCATCGACATTCGTACCCGGCAGGTGATCGCCGATACCTCAGGGCAGACCCCGATCGTCGCCGATCCGCTGGCCCACGCCGGGTCGTGGCGGGGGGCGGCGGGTCCGGTTCGAGCCGCCGCGCCGGTGAAGGTCGATGACGGGCGAAACGGCAACCGCTGGCGGGTCGAGGTGAGCGCACCCCAGCCGCAGCCGTTCACCACCGGGCTGCTGCTGCGCGCCGCCGGGCTGACCTTGCTGGCCCTGCTGGCGATCGCCGTCGTCGCACTGAGTTTCGCCGCCAGTATTGCCCGGCCGGTGCTGGAGGTGACGGAGGTCGCCGAGGCCCTGGCTCGGGGTGACCTGAGCCGGCAGAGCACGGTCCGGCGGGGCGACGAGATCGGCCGGGTCGCGACGGCCGTGAACGCGGCGGTCGTCGGCATGCAAGAGCAGCAGACGGCCCTGCAGAGCGCTCACGAAGCCGGGCAGCATCAGCTCAAGGCCAGTCATCAGCAACAGCAGATTTCCGATCATCAGGTCCGGTTGCGGGCCCAGGCCATCATCGACGAGACCTCGGCGGCGGTGCTGGCGGAGCTGGACGACGTCGTCCAGCGGGTGGAGGAGGTCCGGAACGGGACCAGCCTGATCGACGAACGGGCGGCCGTCACCGGCAACGCGACCCGCGACCTGGTCGCCCAGGCCGGGGCCGCCGATGACGTCGTCACCGCGCTGGGCGACAGCCTGCGCCGGGTCGGTGGGATCGCCGATCTGATCAGCTCGGTGGCCTCACAGACCAACCTGCTTGCGCTCAACGCCACGATTGAGAGCGCCCGGGCCGGCTCGGCGGGAGCGGCTTTCAGCGTCGTCGCCCGGGAGGTCAAGGAGCTGGCCTCCACCACCGCCCACTCGACCGGCGAAATCACCAGCACGATCGGCGCGCTGGAAGGCGAAGTGAGCGCCGTTGCCTCCGCCCTGGCCGAGATGGCCGGCAATGTCGCCGGGATCGATCAGGCCACCGCCGGCGTGACCGGCGTGACCAGACAGCAGCAGTTGATCGTCGATCAACTGCGGGACCGGGTGGCGCACGCGGTGGCCCAGATCCAGGCGATGGCCGACATCACGGAGGGGCTCGAGCGGCGGGTCGGCGGTGAACGGATCGTGCTGACTGAGACGGGGGCCCTCACCCACGGAACGGAGCGTCATGAGGTGAGCGTGCTGGACCTGAGCCGAGCCGGAGTGCATTGCACAGCCGCTTCAGTCACCGGACTCGATTCCGGCGACACCGTCGGCGTCGAGCTCACGCTGGGTGGTGACCTGCTGCAAATCCCGGCCACGGTCGTCCGGGTCGAGCCCAGAAACGCCGGGCAGGACCTGGGGCTCCGGCTGAAGGGTTTGCCCAGCGAAGCCGGAACCAGGATCGAGGCCTACCTGACCGGCCTGCTGGGCCGCCCGACGGACTGACCGCCCTCCTCGCGTAACCAAAACGTTACATTTAGCGCATTGACGATGTTACGAAGTTGGATGAAGCTGCTCAGCAGAGAGCGCTCTCTAGACTTTCTCGGCATATCTGTCGTCGGCACATCGCGTCATCCAACCGGCCGGGACGGCGTGCCGTGACGACGTAGGGCAACGATGCCCGCCCCCAGGGTCAGGAGAACTGCCATGCTGCTGAGATCCAATCCAATCGGTCGTGGACGGCCGGCCTGGGTGATGGCCGCGTTGACCGCGGCCGTCGCCATGCTGCTGTCCGGCTATCTCGCCGGCACCGCGGGCCAGGCCCATGCGGCCGGCACCCTGCTGTCCCAGGGCAAGACGGCGACCGCCTCTTCCACCGAGAACGCCGGCACCGCGGCCGCGCTCGCGGTGGACGGCGACACCGGCACCCGCTGGTCGAGCGCCTTCAGCGATCCGCAGTGGCTGCAGGTCGACCTGGGCGCGAGCGCCGCCATCAGTCAGGTGACGCTGAACTGGGAAGCGGCCTACGCCAGCGGCTTCCAGATTCAGGTCTCCCCGGACGCGACGACCTGGACGAACATTTACAGCACCACCACCGGGACCGGGGGCGTGCAGAACCTCACCGTTACCGGCACCGGCCGCTACGTGCGGATGTACGGCACCGCCCGGGGCACCGGCTACGGTTACTCGCTCTGGGAGTTCCAGGTCTACGGAACCCCGACCACGACCGCGGCCTGTAACAATGCCTCGCAGGGCAAGACGGCGACCGCCTCCTCCACCGAGAACACCGGCACCCCCGCCTCGGCCGCCGTCGACGGTGACACCACCACCCGCTGGTCGAGCGCGTACAGCGATCCGCAGTGGTTGCAGGTCGACCTCGGCTCCAGCCAGTCGATCTGCCGGCTGACGCTGAGCTGGGAAGCGGCCTACGCGACGGCTTTCCAGATCCAGACCTCGACCGACGCCAGCACCTGGACGTCGATCTACTCCACCACCGCCGGGCCCGGTGGCAACCAGACCCTGGACGTGACCGGCACCGGTCGCTACGTACGGATGTACGGCACCGCGCGGGCCACCGGCTACGGATACTCGCTCTGGGAATTCGGCGTCTTCAGCACCGACGGCGGAACTTCCACCCCGACGCCGACCACCACCGCGACCGGGGGCACGTCCTACGGCGGCTTCCCGGCGTCGTTCTGGGGCGACACCAGTGGCATCCCGGCGGCGAAGAATGTGATGGAGCTGCAGATCCTCAACCGCACCAATGGCCAGTACCCGGACAGCCAGGTCTATTACAGCTTCAACGGGACGACCTACAACCTCGCCGAGCACCCGTACTTCGACATGCCGGTCAATTCCTCGGGCCGGATGTACTTCTACCTCGGCTCCCCGACCAGTCAGTATCAGGACTTCATCGAGTTCACCATCGGGGCCACGCAGTTCAACGGCAACACCACTCGGGTCGACGCCTTCGCGCTGAAGATCTCGATGCACTTGCACAACCACGACGGCAGCGACCAGACCGTCGGCGAGAACTACGGCACCTTCGCCGAGAGCCGGACGGCCACTTTCGACCGGTTCATCGCGGCGATGCCGACGGAGTTCAAGGCTCTCGCCCAGGCTCCCTACGCGCCGTACCGGATCATCGCCCCCGGTAGCCTGCCGGCCTTCCAGGCCGGTGGCGCCAACCAGAACTACATGAGCAGCTATGCCTCGTCGGTCGGCATCACCGCCACCACCCAGGAGATCTTCGGCTGCTCCGGCCCGCTGGCCAACGATCCGACGAACTGTGCCGGGCTCAACCGGCACGTCGCCGGCCAGTCCACCACCATCCAGAACGACCCGACCCAGTACTACAAGAGCGCACCGGCGAACTACTACGCGCAGTTCTGGCACGACAACGCGGTGAACAACCTGGCCTACGGATTCCCCTACGACGACGACGCCGGTCAGTCGTCGTACATCTCGCACGCCAACCCGCAGTACCTGCAGATCGCCGTCGGCTGGTAAGCCCGGTCCAAGCCGGGGAGAGATCATCCTCAGGCGTGGCCCGGCCCACTACAGGCCGGGTCACGCCGGCGAATTTTGGAATCGGGGGATCTCGGGGTATGGGCTGGATTATCATGAACTCGGATGATATGTCCGGTGTCAACGGGGAGGGTACGGATGGGATCGTCGTCGCTGGTGAGTCCGGGGGTGGGCCGCGGGCTCTGGAGGTGCCGCCGATGACGGGCCCGGAGCCGGTGGCCGGTACCGAATGGGCGCCGGAGGGTGTCGACCTGAGCGTGCCGTCGCCGGCCCGGATGTACGACTACTACCTCGGCGGGGCACACAACTTCGGGGTGGATCGGGAGCTGGCCGCTCAGGTGATCCGGGTGATGCCCGACGTCCCGAAGATCGCCCAGGCCAATCGGGCGTTTCTGCATCGGGCGGTGAGATTCCTGCTGGGTGCGGGGGTGCGGCAGTTCATCGATATCGGCTCGGGTATCCCGACCGAGGGGAATACGCACGAGACGGCCCAACAGCAGGTGCCCGGGTCGCGGGTGCTGTACGTGGATCACGATGCGGTGGCGGTGGCCCACAGCGAGCAGATTCTCGGGGCCAATCCGGGGGCCGGGGTGTTGCGGGCCGATCTGCGCCGGCCTGAGGAGATCCTGGATTCTCCCGAGCTGGGTGGGCTGCTCGATCTTGCGCAGCCGGTCGGGGTGCTGATGCTCGCGGTGCTGCCTTTCATCTCCGAGGACGAGCGACCGGAGGAGCTCATCGGGCAGTTCCGGGAACGCGTCGCCCCGGGAAGTTACCTGGTGATCTCGCACGGCACCGGCGAGGTTCGGCCGGCCCAGGCCAGCGCGGCCGCCAGCCTCTACCGTTCGGCCGCGGACAAGGCCACGCTGCGCAGTCGCAGCCGGGTTCGGGAGCTGTTCGACGGTTGGGATCTGGTCGAGCCGGGTGTGGTCTGGTTGCCGCAGTGGCACCCGGACTGGCCTGACGACGTCGGTCCTGATCCGGCCGCCATCAGTGTGGCCGCCGGCGTCGGCCGCCGGGGGAGAACCTCTTGACTACCCCACGGCAATGCGGAGGCAGACATAGGTTGCACCGACCGACGTCGGAGGCCTGAGTCGCAATCAGGACAAGCGTATGAACGCAGGCGGGGCGGCCGCGCCCAGTCGGATCTCGCGAGTTGCGGGCATCCTGTACGTGCTCACTTTCGTGTCGATCCCAACGCTTGCCCTTTACCGTCCGGTGAAGGGTGCGAACTACCTCGTCGGCTCGGGGTCGGACACCCCCGCCGTCATTGGCGGCATCCTCGAGATCACGGTGGCTCTCGCCGGCATCGCCACCGCAGTCGTCCTGTTCCCAATCCTCAAGAAGCAGAACGAATCCTTCGCCCTGGCTCTGGTGGCAGCCCGAATCCTGGAATCCGCCACAATCTTCGTCGGCGTGGCCTTCCTGCTGGCGATCGTGACCTTGCACCAGGCGGGAGCCGGCGCCGGGGCACTGGGCATCAGTCATGCCCTGGTAGCCCTTTACGACCGCATCTTTCTCCTCGGCCAGAGCTTCATGCCGGCGGTGTGCGACCTGCTGCTCGGCTTCCTGCTCTACAAGTCGCGCCTGGTTCCGCGTCGTCTTTCCTTGATCGGCATCGCCGGCGGACCTGTCCTGGTGATCGGCTATCTCGCCGTGATGTTTGGCGCGATCGACCAGCATGGATCCCTGGCCGGACTGTCCGCACTCCTGGTCGCCGTCTTTGAGTTCTCGCTGGGTGTCTGGCTGATCGTCAAGGGCTTCAATGCGGAGGCGGTCGCCGCCCTTGATTCCGAGAACTAGCTGGTCGGCTCGCGGTGGGGATGTTCACCGTCACCGACTGCGGGTTCGCTCGAGTCCGTCAAGGATGAGATCGAGCCCGAACTCGAACTCGTCGCCATAGTCGTAGCCAGGTTTCAGGACGTGCTTGACGGTCAGTTCGGCTAGATGCGGGAACCGGTCGGCGGGGAACTGGTCGAGGAAGGTGACGGCCATTGCCGCGGTTTCTTCGGGGGTGTGGAAGGGCAGGTTGAGTTCCTGCATGGCGAAGCCGTACAGATAGCTGTCGATGGCGGAGAAGGCGTGGGCGGTGAGCGCGACGCTGAAGCCGGCGTGGCGAAGGCAGCCGATGACGGCGTCGTGGTGGCTCAGGGTGGCCGGCCCGGGGTTGGACCGGGACTCCAGTCTGCCGACGGCCCAGGGGTGTCGGCGTAGTGCGGCCCGGGCGGAGCTCGCTCGCTCGCGCATGGCGGTCTTCCAGTCCGCGTCGGGCGAGGGGAGGGTGATCTCGCCGAACACGACGTCGACCATCCCGTCGAGGATCTCGTCCTTGTTGGCAACGTGGTGGTACAGCGACATCGGCTCGACCAGCAGTCGGTCGGCGAGGCGGCGCATGGTGAGGGCGCCGATCCCTTTCTCGTCGGCGAGGGAGACGGCTTCGACGACGACGCGCTCCCGGCTCAAGGGCGTGCGCTGGACCGCGGTGCGCTCGGTGCTTGATCCCACGGTGGCGCGCTCCTGCCCGACCGCCGGATCCACCCGGCCCGGGCGCCCGCCCCTGAACGCCGATCCCGCTTCGGCCACGATGAAGGCGATTGCGCGTGATGCCTACGGGTCGGCGGATCTGCTTCAGGTCCGCGACGTGGCCCGGCCCGTGGCCGCTGCGGATGAGGTTCTGGTCCGCGTGCTGGGCTGGGCACCGAGCTCGCCGGGGTGGTCGAGGCGGTTGGCGCGGACGTGAGCGGCCTGGCCGTCGGGGACACCGTTTACGGGGCGGCCCAGAACGCGTTCGCCGAGTATGCGTCGGCGCATCCGAGCCAACTCGCGCGGACGCCGGCCAATCTCAGCTCTGAGCAGGCAGCTTCCGTGCCGGTGTCCGGTGTGACCGCGTTTCAGGCGGTGCGCAAGCACGGCCGACTCGAGCCCGGCCAGTCCGTCCTGGTGATCGGAGCTTCCGGAGGGGTCGGTTCGTTCGTAGTGCAGATAGCCAAGGCCCTCGGGGGCCGGGTTACCGGCGTCGCCAGTACCGCGAAGCTCGACTTCGTGCGTTCTCTCGGTGCCGACGATGTGATCGATTACACGGCCGGCGACCTCGCGGACGGCGGGCGCCGCTACGACCTTGTACTGGATATCGGGGGCCGCCGGCCGCTGTCGGCCCTGCGGCCCCTACTGACCCCGAAAGGCACGCTCGTCTTCGTCGGCGGCGAGGGCGGTGGACGAGTGACCGGCGGCCTCGGCCGCCAGTTCCGGGCCCTGCTGCTCTCTCCGTTCGTCGGGCAGCGACTCGGGTCGTTCTGGGTCGCGATCACGAACACCGCTGACCTGGACGCCCTGCGCACGATGATTGAGGACGGCGCCGTCACCCCGGCCCTGGATCGCGTCTGCGCCCTCACCGACCTCCCGGCCGCCATCCGCGACCTCGAAGCCGGCGCCGTCTGCGGCAAGGTCGTCGCCACCATCTGACCAAGGACGCCACCCGGCGAGGCGGCCGGTGAGTACGACACCGGTGATGGTTGGGAGACCGGCATCAGGTCTCGGTCGGTGACCTGACGCCCGATGCCGGTTCCCAGTGGCTCGACTGGCTGCCGGGTTACCGGGTTACCGGGTTACTCGTGGACGGTTACCGATCCCCGCCCGCAGGTCCGACGACATCGCCGATCCGGTGACCGGGGTCCGGGCCGCGGCGGCCGCCGTCGGGTCCGGTTGCGGGACCGGCGGGCACTTCTTGTCCGAGGTGTTGCCCGCCACCCGGGCCGGCAACGTGCCGTTGGCCAGGTAGCCGGCGATGGTGTCGTCGGTGCAGGTGACCCCGGACAGCGACCCGGCGTGGGTGCTGCCGCCGACCCCCTCGATCAGGACGGACTTCGGGAACAGCTTTCGCACGGTCAGCGCACCTGAGTACGGGGTGGCGGCGTCGTAGGTCTCGTTGATCATGAGGATCTTCGCCACCTTGGCCCCATTGACCGTGACGGGCCGGCCGACCTTGCCGCTCCAGTTGATGCACGGGGCGTTGTACCAGGCGTTGCTCCAGGTCAGGAACGGGGACGTCGCGAAGGTGCGCCAGTTGTCCCGGCGCCAGAAGGGCCAACTGGTCGGCCACTGGGTATCCGTGCACTGGGTGGCCAGGTACATCGCGTAGTTGTTGTCCGTACCGTCGTGGTCCGTGCCGGGTGCCGGGTAGAGCGCGGTGACCGGGGCCGGGTCGCGGTCATTGACCCAGCTCGCGAAGGCAGTGGCGACGTCCTCCCAGCCGTAGACGTAGTAGGCGGCCGAGGTGAAGACGTCGGTCCATTCATCCGGCCCGATCAGCCCACCGGCCGGGTCCTTGACCAGCTTCGCCCGGGCCGTGTAATAGGCCCTCTCCACCTGCTTCTCGGTGGTTCCGAGGTGGTAGACGCTGTCGTACTGGGCGACCCAGGTGAAGAAGATCTTGATCGAGATGTTGAACGCGACGTCCTGGTCCTTGTTCGCGGCGTACCAGACCCGGGTCGGGTTCACCACGCCGTCAAAGACCGCCCGGCGGATCCGGTTCGGGTAGAGGCTGGCGTAGACCTGCCCCAGATAGGTGCCGTAGGAGAAGCCGTAGTAGTTGATCTGCTGGCGGCCGAGTGCCTTGCGGATACTGTCCATGTCCTGGGCGCTGTCCGTGGTCTTGACGTGATTGAGCAGGGCGCCCCCGGCCGCCGTGCAGTCCTTGGCGTAGCCCTTGGCCAGGCCGAGCCAGGCCTTCTCCAGCTTCGGCGTCACCGGTTCGTAGAGCGGGCGGTCGTAGCCGGCGTAGGCGCCGTTGCAGGACAGCGACGGTTCGCTGGAGCCGACCCCGCGCGGGTCGAACCCGATCCAGTCGTAGCTGTCCCCGGCGCCGTTGGGGATAGCCCCCTGCAGGACGGAGTAGATGAGCCCGGAACCGCCCGGGCCACCGGGGTTCACCAGCATGACGCCCTGATAGTTGGCGTCGCTGGTGGTGTGTTTCACCCGGGACACGGCCAGCTTGATCTTGGTTCCGGAGGGGTGCTGATAGTCGAGTGGCACCGTCAGGAAGCCACATTGGGCTCCGGCTCTCTGCAGTCGGGCGCTGGCGCAGGTTCCCCAGAGGATCGGTGGCGGTTGGTAGCCGACCCCGGCGGATCCGGTCGTGCCGGGTACGGTCGCGGATCCGGTCGAGCCGGCGGCGTCCGCGGCCGGCGACAACGTCGCTCCTCCGGCCACCAGGCTGATCACCGCTGCGCCTGCGACGACGAGTCTTTTCACGGGCTGTCCCCTCGCTGTGGTGTCGGTCGTCAGCGCGGACCCGGGCACTCTCGCCGTCGATCCGCCCTGTAGCACCGGAGGTTATCCGGTCAACCGGACAAAACGCGAAATATCCGGTGACCGAAATGTAACCTCATCCGACCGCGCGGACAGGCGGATCGGGGCACCAAGATCCGGCCGACGGCCGGAAAGTGGTCAGGGGGCAGTTCCATGGCGTTACTTGTCGGGCAACAGGGAATGCCGGTCAGGCAACGACTTCGGCATGGTCAACGGTGACCCAGTTGTAGCGAGCCTGCGGGTTGTTCTGGCCCGTGACGCGCATCGTGAGCATGTGCTCGCCGGGAGTCAACCCCTCTGACTGGAAGATGAGGTGCCCCGCCGTCCGGGTCGTGGCGTACTGGTCGATCGGCTGTTCCGGGCCGCTGTCGATCGAGACGGTGGCCATGCCGTGGTTGGAGTCGCTCACGCAGTAGAGGCGGACCTGGCGACCGCGGAAGCGGAGGTTGACGTAGTCGTCGGGGGCGCTGCTGTAGGAGTTGGTCCCACCGGATTCGACGTTGCCGGTCGAGTGCTCCCACATCCCGACGTACTCGAACTGGTTCTCGGCGGTGCCACTGACTGCGTCCTGGATTGTGGTGATTCCATTGACGGTGGTGGACTCGTGGTGAATCGTGTCGGGGATTTCGATTGCGTTCGGGACGGGCTGGTAGGAGTACTTCTTCGTCAGGTCAACGAGGAGTTCCCCGATGACGGCAAGATCTGCTGCGGTCGTGCGAGCTTGGGCGGCGCCATAGGCCGCGCTGCGGGCGACGTCACCGAGGGCGCTGATGTTTTCGGACATATCGTCCGAACCGTGCGCGACTGAGGACACGGTGCGGCCGATGTCCTGTGTCACCGTGGTCTGCTCTTCGACCGCCGCGGCGATCGCGGCCTGATTGTCGCTGACGATGTTGATTGTCTCGGTAACCCGAATCATGACGGCTGCGGCATGCGACGAGCCACCCTGCATCTCGTGCAGCGAACGGGTCACCGACTTGGTCGCGTCAGAGGTCTCATGGGCGAGCTGTTTGACCTCGTTGGCAACCACGGCAAATCCACGGCCGGCGGCGCCGGCGCGGGCCGCTTCGATGGTGGCATTGAGTGCGAGCAGGTGGGTCTGGGCGGCGATGTTGGTGATGAGTCGAACGACTTCTTCCACTTGTTCCGAAGCCGACTGCAGCTTCTGAACGGAGATATTTGCTTCGCTCGCTTCGCTGGACGCGGTGGCGGCTACTTCCGATGCTTGAGACGCGTGCTGGGCGACGGAGTGAATTGTCGTCGCGAGTTCTTCGGTGGCCGCTGCGACCGAATGCACGTGGCTGGAGACCTGCGCGGCCGTGGCCGCTGCGCCGTTGACCTTGGCCGCCAAGGTCTCCGAGGCCTGGCCCATGGCGCCACCGAGCTCGTAGACCTGGCGGCCTCCCGCGAGGACGAGATCCTTGGCGTGATCGACCATCGTCAGGGACAGGCGCAACTCCTGGACGAGCCGGTTGACGGCCGCAGCGATCTGCGCGGATTGACCCTCGGCGCGCGCGTCGAACGTGAGTCGCAGGTCGCCATCGGCGATCGCGGAGAGCACCTGGATGGTCTCGGAAAGATCATTGGTGCGGCGTCGGGCGAGCGACGCGGCGGCTACGCCGATCAGGCCGAGAGCGACAGCGAAGAGGCCGATGAGCGCGCCCCATTTGATCTCGCCCGACTTACCCATCAGGCCCACGCCCGTAAAGGCAACGGCCGCTGCCACCTGAACAGCGCCCGTGACGAGCGTAGGCCGAAGCGAGGAGCCGGTGCCGGGCGTGCCGATTTCGTCGGCAGGCGTTGCCGATTCTTGGGGTAACGAGGTCATCACATCTCCCGGACCGTGGTCTGACGCCTACTGCATCGACCGGATCGAGAGGGCAATGGAGCACTTGGCGA